>LFCJ01002055.1_pt1 | contig 14389 bp, 17 predicted proteins | sample 643141 | NCBI WGS metagenome assembly LFCJ01 (sample SAMN03766243, study PRJNA286221) | soda lake metagenome | biome: soda lake; feature: Kulunda steppe; material: water; isolation source: sample B1-Br-g2 brine of Lake Bitter-1 | place: Russia: Kulunda steppe | collected 2010-07 | reverse complement strand
TTCCAGGAGTTTCTGGTCGTCGACGTCTCGGGCTCTCGGTATCGCGTTCCAAGCGAGGACGCAGAGCTACTGTAGACACCACGTTGCCGATGAAGCGCAAGCCGAGGCATTCCGGCTGATGAGACACCCAGCAGCTTCCAAGCTTCACAGACAATCCCGTGTTCACTGACACTGACCATTGTCACATTGGCCACATAGCACACCTGACCGTGGGGAATCATGGCCCCACGGGCGCGTTCGACTCCGCCCACGGTTGTTTTTGCAGGATGCACCTATGGCGACCACAACTAAGCGCACACAGCAGACGATTGGAGAGTACTACGGCCAAATGACTAACACCGGCGTCAAAGCCCTGAAGGCCATTCGAATTGCATACGTCTCGACTGTGTTGCTCGGGGCTTACTGGGTCGCAGTACAGGCAGGGGCAGATCCCGAGTCGACGCTCCCCTGGATCGTCGCCGCGATCCTCCTTGTCGCCGGCTTCGAGATCGCCGAGTTAGAGGCGCTCAAAAAGTTCACCAGCGTGAGCATCTCCGTCGGAAAGGAAGATGGCGACTGAGTCGACTGGCCGTATTTAAAATATAAACCAGACTGCGTCACTTCACGACGAATTTTCAATACTATGAGTAAACGAGACCGTCGAGTCACACTGGCCCTCAAGTGGCACTATCTCGACAACCTCGACGTCGACGATATCCGCAAGCGATTCGAGGAGACAGGCCACGGCTCGTTCGCCGCCTCGACTATCCGCGATTACCTCAACGAGCAACCTGCCGACGAGGTGGTCGAGATGATCGAGCAGGAGAACGCCAACGTCCGGCTGCAGATCGCCGAGCGCGAAGAGCGGATGTGGCGCCGTGCTCGCGATGCCGAAGACAAGTCGACCACAGACGAGCCCATCATGCGGGTGGTCCCGAAGACGTCGACTGTTCCGGCGGATCGGGAGTCGCCAATGTTCTGGCCTCGATGGGAGCTCGTCGAGCCCGGTGATGACGACTGGCCAGAGTGGGCCCAAGAACGTGACGTCATCATCCGCTTCGTCGACGGCGAGGTCGAAGTGATGGCTGGCCAGCGCTACCCGCTGCGGGCGATCGACGGCTCACCGAGCTACACGACAGAGATGGTCGGCCTCGAACGCGACGTCGACGACCTGCAGGCCCAGCAGTCGGCTCGGATGGAACAGTCTCAGCACCTCCAGGCGAAGGGTGACGTCCTCGGCGTCTACTCGACGGATATCAACATGAGCGTCGACGGCGATGTTGATCACTCGGTTGAGCTCGATGCCGAGACGGCTGCAGCTATTCGGGAGGCAGATCTCGATGAGTAGCACGACCGAAACCGTCGACGGAGCTGGTCGGGAAGAAGTCGAGCTTTCAAACGAACAGATTAGAGCTGCCTACAACCCATTTGAGCACGGCTGCTGGCTTGACTTCGCAAACAAGCTCACGCAGGGCTACATGCGGGGGGAGTATGACGACTGGAAGCCACTCGGCAAACACCACGGCCAGTGGCTCCGTCACCTCGCCGGCGACGCCGACGCCAGCGGTGACCTGTCGCTACTGTGCCACCGTGACGGGCTGAAGACGACGATCATCTCAGCATTCGCTGTCGCCTGTCTCGAATACCTAGATGGCTACCGAGTCATCTGGGCGATGAACACCCAGGAGCAGGCGTTCGAGAAGGCCGACCGCGAGCTCAACCGGATGATCGAGCGCAACCCGTGGCTGGTCAACCTCAACAAGCCCCGCGACGAGGACTCCAAGAAGACGAAGGTGTTCGCGAACGGCTCTTCGCTAACAACTGGCTGGCTGTTCGGGGCGATCGAGGGGGCTCGCGCTCACTTGCTTATCCTAGACGATATCATCAAAGAGCGCGGTGACGGCAACACATCGGAGATTCTCAACTGGGTCGACGGCGTCTCTATCCCGATGGTCAAAGAGGACGGCCGGACGGTCATGGTCGGCACGCGAAAGCGACCCGACGACATCTACAGTCACTACCGGAACTACGAGGGCTACTCGCTCCGAGAGTTCCCAGCCATCCTAGACGTCTGGGATCAGGAGTTCCGCAGCGACGACGACTGGGAGGCCCGTCGACCAGACGAGGAGTTCTACACCGAAGTCGAGAACCCCTGGCGCGACGGTGAGACGCTCCAGGTACTGTGGCCGGAAGCCCGCGGCCCAGAGTGGCTCGCCAACAAGCGGTCGAAGATGGCCGACTATCTGTTCTGGCGGGAGTACACGCTCACCATCCGAGGCGCGTCGGGTAACCTGATCGACGAGTCGGCGGTCAACCTCGGTGTCGACAACGGTGGCTGCTCGATCCGTGATCGGTCGCCACCTACCCGCTACCGTGCCGGGCGTGGCGAGGCGATCGTCGTCGGCCACGATCCTGCCCAAAGCCCAACTGGCGACGACGCCGCGTTCCTAGTCCAGCTGCTCCGGCGGTCCGGCGAGCGCGTCATCCTGGACGCCCACGCCGAAAAGGGGATGTCGCCGTCGGCAATCAAGGCCCGCCTCCAGGAGTACGACCGCCGGTACGATCCCGCGCTGATCGTCATCGAGGACAACGGAATGCAGCAGTACGTCGTCAACGACGCCATCGAGTTCTCGCCCGAGCTGCGTGCGAAGGTGACCGGGATTCCGACGTCGGGTAAGAAGCACTCGTGGGAGAACGGCATCCCACGGCTCCGCACGCTCGTCGAGAACGGTGGTCTCCAGCTCTACCGTGGTCATGACGCCACCGAGGATTGGATACAGGCGGCACTCTCACTGGAGCTCGACGACGGTCGACTCACTGGCCACACGCCCGACCTGATCGCGGCGTGGTACATGGCTGAGCAGGGTCTCCGGATGTTCGAGTACAGCGATGACGAGGCCGACGACGGTGAGGACAACAGCGGGGTGAGCTATCTATGACTGACGATACTAACACGAGCGACGACACTGAGTCGAGAGCTAAGTACGGCATCGTCGGCGGCGAAGACGTCGTCGGCGAATTCTGCGACCAGGTGGGTGATGACGATGAGTGATGACGGTGCATACACGCTGGGAACCGACGGCCGCAGCGGCAGCGCCGGCAACATCGGCAAGGCACTTGACCGCGTCGCCGAAACCACGCAGCTCGACGAGCGTAATGTCGGTATCACGCTCGGCGATGGGATCGATCCACCCTACCCGCCCGAACGCCTGGCAGCCACCTCCGAGATGAACGGCACTCACGCCATCTCGCTCAAAAAGAAGTCTCAGCGGGAGGTCGGATTCGGCTTCGAGATCGTCTCGCACGACCGCGTCGACGACCCCAATCAAGAACAAAAGAAGACGGCCGAAGACTTCTGGTTTGGTCGGGATACGATCTGGAAGATCGGGCCGAAGGGGACGCCGACCGCCTCACCGACCGAGGTGTTCGAACAGGCGCGTCAGGACTACCGAACAATCGGCTGGCTTGCCATCGAGTTGCTCTACACAGCTGACGACAGGTTGGCCGGCCTCGCCCACATGCCCGCACGGACAGTCCGGGTTCGGAAGGATCGCACCGACTCCGACCGGACTGCAGGCCACGGATTCGTGCAGAAACTCAACGGTCAGACACGCTACTTCGCCGAGGCCGGTGACCGCACTCGTGAAGACGTCAACGGCAACGACGACAGCATCTACGTCGACAAGGAAACTGGCGAAGTTACTAGGGACCGCCCAGAGAACCCTGCCAACGAGATCCTGTTCGTACCGAACCCACATCCGAACGCGCAGTACTACGGGATCCCGGCATGGGTCTCTGAGATCGAGACCATTGTCGGCGACTACGAGGCTCGCCGATTCAACCGCGAGTTTTTCGAGTGGGACGCGATGGGTCAGTACTTCGTTATCGTTGAGAATGGCGAGTTGAGTGAGGGCTCTCGTGAAGACGTCCGCAACCTGATCAGCGGGCTCCGGGAGAAAGAAGGCCGACGTGTCGCCGTGCTCGACTCCAAGAAGCTCGTCGACGAGGGGCACGTGAATCCAGATCCGAACGCCAGTGCAGCAGATGTCCGGATTCGTGTCGAACAGATCCAGACCCACAGTGAGGAAGACCAGGCGTTCACCGAGTATCGAGTGCGGAACGAGCACGATATCGCGAAGGTACACGAGGTACCTCCGCAGTTGATCGGTGTGATGGGCGACTCCAACCGCTCCAATATCAAAGAAGCGATCAGGGACTTCGTCCGCGAGGTGATCCGGCCCGCCCAGGATCGTTTTGCGGGACGCCTCTACCGCATCATCCACCAGGGCATCCTCGGAGTCGACGACTATACGATCCAGTTCCACACGCAGGGCGGCGAAAACCACCGCGAAGAGACTGAGATCACACAGATCATCCTGGACACGATCGGCGAGGCGACAACCGTTCGCGAGGCGCGGGAGATGTTCGGACTCGAAGGTCAGCCAGAGTGGATGGCCGACGAGATTGCCAACTCCTACCTATCCGAGCTCCGGTCGCAACCGTCGGCCGGTGATGCTCTGGAGATGGCCCTTGCCGAGACCGAAGCCGAGGCGGCATCCAGGGCCCGCGCCGAGACCCGGATCCAGAACGGGGCGGTGGCCAACTAATGTGCGACAGCTGTGCAATGACGCCGTCAAATGTTCTGACCAAGCAGGACTTCGCTCCTGAAGTCGAGCAATCATTCAGGTGGTTTCTCGATAACTACCGCGACGCGCTCGGTCCGGTAGAGGCAGACATCGAGTCATTCCTCGACGCTGCGAGCGATGGGGACCTCAGCTCATTGGATACGCTCCGTTCGGAGATTTCGTCGCGTGTCGGCAACTACACCAGCGACTTCGAGGCAGTGTTCCGCGAGGGGGGCGAGCGTGCAGCCGCTGCGGGCCGAGCGATCACTGGCCGGAGGTTCGAACTCGACGTCGCATTCGATATCGTCCCTGACCGGACGCTCGAGGTTATCGACGAGTGGGTCGACACGGCTGCAGGATCAACGCTCGAAACGATTACCGAAGACTCGGCACGCTGGCTTCGTGGTGCTCACGAAGAGGGCCTCAGTATCGATGACATCGCCGATCAGATCAACGAAGAGCTATTCGCCGGCCGTCTGGAGGACCACGTCGCCGAGCGCGCAGCGCGTACCGGCACGATATCGACGTCCAACGCTGGCACTCACTCTGCGTTCGAGGACGCCGACAGTGTCGTCGGTGAAGAGTGGCTCACCGAGATCGACGGTCGACAGCGTGACTCCCATGAGGAAGCCAACGGCCAGATTGTCGCTGTCGGCACTCCGTTCGAAGTCGGTGGCGTGCTCCTGGACCATCCTGGTGATCCAACCGGGCCGATCGAGGAGATCGTCCAATGCCGCTGTACGATTGTTCCTGTGTTCGCTGATGAGCTCGACGAAGACGAGTTAGAGGCACTCCAGGACGGCGACCGCCTAAAGTTCGCTGGCGGTGACCTGCAGAAGATCACCGCCGACGGTGAATTGGAGCCAATAGCAGCATAGACAGATAACAACCCGATGACGGCACCCCTGCCGGGGGCTCTGCCAGAGGTCCATATCCCGGCGTCAGGATTTACTGATGACAAACGACACAGAGCGTCGCTTCTCGAAATCCGTTCGGATCCTCGAGAAGGACGCCGACGAACAGACGGTGACCGGCGCAGTGCTCGTCCCGTGGGAGGTCGACCGCCAGGGAGACTGGCTCGATCCAGACGGCGTCCAGGCGATGTTCAACCCCACTCCCGACGAGGGTGTGCTCCACGCCGTTTTTCCGGATGACGACGCCGAGACTATCGAGAGCTACATCACTGGCGAGCAGATCGAGCTCGGCGGCGAACAGTTTCCTCCAGGAACGTGGGTGATCAGGCGACGCTATCTCAACGATGAGCTTTGGTCGCTCGTCGAGGAGGAAGTACTGCCTGCCTTCTCGATCGGGGGCACGATCACCCAGGATCAGAGCGACATCCCGGTCGACGAGCTGCCTGAAGAGGTGACGTTCCCGGAGGGTGTCGAGGAGGGTCCGACGACACAGCTGATCAACGGAGCGACCGACGAGATCAGCGACGTCGACATTCCGGCCGTCCCACGTGCGATTCACGCGACGGCTAAGTCACTCGGTAAGTCGTTGTACGACGGCTCGACCGGTCAAGACGAGTTCGTCGACACGATGCGAGACCGCGGCCACTCCGAAGACGATGCTGAGCGGCTGTTCGAGTACCTCGACACGGCTGCGAAGGTCGGACCTGCAGCAGCAGTTGCGAAGTTTGCCGATCTCGACAGCGGAGAACAGAGACGAGAGTTATCGATGACACGAAAAGACGACGCCGACGTCGGCGACCTCGACGGTGAGGACGTCGGCTTTCTCAAATGGCTCCGTCGACGGATCGGCGGGTCTGCAGGCAACAAGGTGGACGAGGGGTCGGACGATCCGCCCACCGTCTCGCCAACGCTGGCTGCAAAGGGCATAACATTGCTCAAAGATGGCCACACGCTCAACCAAGCGAATCGCGAGCGGCTGATGGCCGCACACGACGCCATCGAGAGCGCGCTGACGTCGGAGATGGACTACGAGACGAACCGGTTTACAGACAACGACGAATACGACTTCGATCTCACGGACTACGAGGACAAGTCATCCGAGGGTGACGATGGATACTCTCCTGGAAAGAGTGCCGAGAAGCTCACAGTTCAACAGGGGGAGTACGTCGTCGAGGCGATCGAGGAGTTCCTCGATACGCAAGGCGACGCCACGTATGCTGAGTTCCGCGAGTGGGCGTGGCAGAAGTGGGAAGACTGGGATTCGGACAAAGCGTTCGCCGTCGACGAGGCGATCAGCCAGTACCGAACCTGGACCAACGAGATGCACGACACGCTCGCGGTTACTGAAGAGTTCGGGCCGTGGATCGAAGACGAAGGCGACATCGAGACAGACATCAACATGACAGCAGACATCGAAGAGAAGGTCGACCAGCTTGAGAAAGAGCTCGCCGACCTCAAAGGAGAACTGACCGAGAAAAACAGCGGCGACGATCCCGACGGTGACGGTGACGTCGATAAAGACGCGCGGATCGAAGAGCTCGAAGAGCGTGTCGACAAGCTCTCGAAGAGCACCGCCGACACCGACCAGATTGGAGCTGTCGGTGCCGAGGAGACGGGCGCTCAGAAAAGTGCAATTGAGCTGGAGAAGGAGGTGTTCACCGGATGAGCGCGAGTGCTGACGGCGGCTACTTCAAGATGAGCGACGGCCGGACGCTAACGAAGTCGCAGACGATCTCGGCGATCAGAAACAAAAACACCCAAGTCATCAAGGAGATCACCACTGGTGATTTCGCAGATGGTGGCCGACTAAACCGGCAGCAGTTCGCCGAGTTCTACCAGGAAGTCATCGAGGCTTCGAACATCCTCGACCAGGTTCGCCGGATCCCGGTCGACGGCCCTGAGAGCCAGATCGACCGCATCGGAGTCGGCGAGCGTCTCCTGCGATCCATTGGTCAAGGTGAGTCCGTCGAGGACAAAGACATCGAAACGTCGAACGTGCCCATCGATGTCGAAAAGGTCGGCTTCGGTTGGAACCTAACACGTGAAACAGTCGAAGACACGATCGAGTACGAGAACACAGCGGAGATCCTGCTGTCACAGTACTCGGATCAGTACTCGTTCGACCTGGAGGCGCTCGGATTCGGTGGGGGCCTTGCCGATCTCGAAGCTGTCGACGCAGACTTCTACGGCATTCTCGACGGTTGGTTTGCTGAGGCCGCTGCAGACGGTGCCGAAGTACTCGACGCTTCGGGCGAGGGCATCCTCCTGAACGAGGACGTCCTGTTCGACATGACGTACGTGATGCCGGACAAGTACGTCCAAGCGACGAGTCCGGCGTTCATGGCTCATCCGAAACAGTTGATCGCCTACCGTCAGTCGCTGTCGGACCGCGAGACGGCACTCGGTGATGAGATGCTCGAAGGAGCGCGGATTCCAACGCCAACGGGCTACCCGATCATCGGCTCCTCTGCAGTCCCGGTCGACCGGGTCATGTTCACTGATCCGCAGAACCTCGCGTTCGCACCACACCGCGACATGCGCGTCGACGTGACGACAGAGTCCGAGAAGGTCGTCAAGAACGACCTCTACGCTCAGTACGCGATGACCTCGCGTATCGACTTCGTCGTCGAGCAGGGAGAAGCGGTCTCGGTCGTTGAGGGTCTCGACGAGCCAGACGAAGACGCACTCTCGTACGACTACGACGGGGCAGCCTAACTGACTGATGGTTCGAGTCAAACATCGTGAAGAGAACTCGCCGAGTAGACGGCGGGGTCCTGGTGGCCGAACCGAGCCCGGCGACATCATCGACGTATCTGAAGAGACTGCACAGTACCTGCTCTCGAAGCCGTACTTCGAGGCTGTCAGTGACGACGGTCTTGAGCACAAGGCTGCGTCTGAACCGGTAGATGCCGACGACGAGGAGACAACCAGCACCGACGAAGGGTTCAACGCCGACACTTGGCTTGACCAGGAGTTCAGCGACCGTGCTGATCGCGTCCGAACCGGTGATGTCGACGAGCATCTGGACGATATCGATGAGGTCGAAACGAGCGGCACTGTCCGCGACGCCATCGGTGAGCGTCGCGCGCAACTGGCGGAGTAATTGACGATGCTCACACCCAGCGACGTTCGGGACGAGCTCGCCTTCGGGCCGGAAGCACTCGGCATGTCCGAATCCGGATTCGACGAGCTGCTCGAACGACTAATCGACCGGGAGACCGAGCGTGTCGTCGATGAGATAGACGTTGTGCTGGGTGAGGAGACTGTAGAGACGGCCCTCGCACGGCCATCACACGTCGAGAAGTTCGATCTCCCGCTGCCGAAAAAGCCGATTCAATCGCTCGAATCGGTCGGGATCGACGCCGACCGAGTCACCGGCGACGACGTCAGCATAGACGACGTGATCGTCCACGACACACACCTCGAACTCGACCCGACTGCAAAGCGTCGACGGTGGCCAACCGAACGCCGGTCGATCACTGTTGAGTGGACACACGGATATCCAGCGGGAGATATTCCTGGTCCTATCCGTGGAGCGATTGTCGGCCTTGTCCGTCTCGCACTCCAGGAGATCGAGGCCGACGGCGTCGAAAACGAATCGATCGGCGATAATTCGGTGAGCTACGAACTCGGCGAAGCGGTCGTCGCCCGTCATTTGGCGAGAGCCAAACAGTTTGACGCACCCAGCTACTACGGCGGGGCCCAGGTGATCTGAGATGCGCCAGCGGCTCGAACCGAACCGGACGCATGACGTGCTGGTCCGTCGACGCGTTGAGGTCGAAGCCGGTGACCCAGACGATCCATTCGTTGATGATGAGACAACTGAGGAGTACCGCTACCTGCAGCTCGTCGACGGCGATCCCGAGTGGGTCACCGACGAGAGTGAGGCTACGCTGATTCCGGTCGTTTTGAAGACAGGCGGATCGTCGTACGTACGCGGCGACACCGGCGAGCGCGTTGAGAAGACCGACAGTGTTCGCTGGCCGACCGGCTACCTCACACCGAAGGAAAACGACCGGATCGTATTTGACGACATCGGCGAGCGGATCGTCGAGAGTGTCGCTCCGAAACACGGTCGACACGGAGTCGATCACTTCGAGGTGGAGCTCGGTGGCACATGACCAACTGGGAATGGAAGCACAACCGCGATATGCGGGACGCTGCCGAGAGGTTGCAAGAGCTCCAGTCCCAAGCAAACGAGAACCTCGAGGCCGCTGCCGAGGAGATCTCACTGCGAGTCATGGCCGACGCCCGGAGGAACGTCAACGTCGACACGGGTCGACTGCGTGCCGATATAAACCAGGAGGTCGAGCGGATCAGCGAGCATACCGTCCGCGCGATAATCGGTTCGAACGTCGATTACGCGCCTTTTCAGGAAGTGATAAACCCGTACCTACGGCCGGCGATCCGCAACAACGCCGACTGGATCAGACAGCGCATCGAGCAGGCACTCGAATCGGCTGCCGAAGAGGTGAGCTAAGATGAATGATCCGCACGATATCCCTGACGACGCTCGACGATACGAGCTGCTGTTAGCGATCTACCGCCAGCTGCAGTCCAGCGGCGTGGTCGACCTCCTACCGAACGGTGCCGACGATATCGCTCCAGGTCAAACGCCTGATGCTGCGTGGGACGATGCCGACGACGCCGTGCTCGTCTTTCGTGCAATCGCCGGCGACACACAGCAACGGATCGGCGGGACGAAGCCCGAGACGCAGATCCAGGTCATTCTTGAGTGGTCGACCGAGTACCACGACGAGGCCGTCTCGTTCTGGCACCAGCAGGTATTCGACGCCGTCGACGCCGCGCTCGATGAGTTCGCACCCGGCCAATACATCGCGCTCGGCGGCGAGGGCGGCGCGGATGCGCAACCTGACAACGACCGCAATCGCTACCTGGCGGATCGAACGTACCGATATCAAACCATACTGCCAACTGATACATGAAACTGAAAGGTAAACACACAGAGGTTGGTGTCGTGAGCGATTACGACGAGGAGTCCGAAGAGGTCGAACTCCACGCGCTCACCGGCGACACCATTAGCATCGACACTGACGAAGAGACAATCGAGGACGATTACTTCGGCGAAGAGCTGACACAGACGACCGTCATCCGCGGCAACGCTGAGATCACAGTCTCGTTCGATGAGACTGCCGAGTTCGCCAACGTCTCGAACGCCAACATCATCGACGATGACGGCGAGTACAACTTCCGCAACCGAGGCCTCGAAGCCGTCCGCATCCTCAACTACACCGATAGTGACGCCGAAGAGCCTATCGCGGCTGTCGACGCGGTCGGCGTTGAGGCAGAGTTCGGCGGTATCGACTTTGAGGAGGACGGAAATGTCGCCGGCGAGATCGTCTATCACGTCAACGACAAGCTCGTTCTCAACCCGCCCGAAGTCGTGGGGGAGTAACTCATGACGAGTGACACAGCCAGCAGTGGTCCTGCTGCTGGTCCTGAAAAGTATGCCAACGCAGATTCTGCCGGCGATGCGTTCGAAGCTCGCGAACAGAAGCAACAGCAGCGAGAATCGGAGTGGCGTGAAGCCACGTCTAAACAGCGGAGCATCGAACAGTCGCTCCGTGTCGACACTGTCGAACTGCCTGTCGGCGGTGAACCAATCCAGTTCTCTGCATTCCGCTCGAGGAAGTCTTCGCAGTGGGCGGCGACTGTCCGTGAACAGCTTCGGGGTATGAATTCCGAAGAGATCCACAGCGAGTTCCCGGCGGAGGTCGACCGGATCTATCACGAGCTCGGCGAGCGAGCAGGTCCTGCTTGGATGGACCAGTCGTGGTTCGAGTCCCACTTCTCGATCAAAATGGCGCTCGACTATGTTGAGCTGATCAACATGGACACCGACCTTTCGGTCGAAGAGTTCCGATCCTTTCGCGGCAAGTGATCGGGGCCAACATCTCGACTTGTTGTTGATAGCTCACGGCTGGTCACTCGACGACTGGGTCGAGATGTCTGCAGAGGCCAGAGCGTTTCACGAATCGGCGTACTACCGGCGGATCGAACGATAGCAGTAGACGTTTACAATACCAAGCATGTTTGACTTTTTAGAGAGCGGTATCGATCTTGACGCCAGTGGGTACGCTGACGGTGGCGATGAGGCTATCGCGATCAGCCACGACGTCCAAGATGCAACCGACGATACAGCCCAGTCGCTGTTCGATCTTAACCCCGCAGGCATCGCGGCAGGCGGAGCAATCGCTGGTGTTGGGGCTGGGATGCAGTCGCTTCTCGACGATACTCAGGAGATGCGTGAATCGCTTGGTCGGACTGGTGTCGCGATGGACATCACGACCGACGAGGCCAACTCACTGGCTCGATCAATGTCAGATGCGACGTTCCCAGTCGACGACGTCGTCGGATCGATGGACGCGTTGGCTCAGATTGGCGTCGACAGCGAAGAGGAGATGAGAGAGGTTGCACTCGCAGCTGATGCACTGGCTGATGCGACCGGATCCAGTGCCACTGAAGTATCCCAGAGCTTAGCCCCCGCTGTTCAAGCACTCGACGGCGATCTTTCTGCCCTGACTGATGATGCGGACGCCTTCACAAGTGCTGTAAGGGACACCGGTCTCGAGATGACCGATGTCGCGTCGACTATTGAGCGGCTAGACTTTTCTCAAATCGAGGATATGGGCCTGTCCGCAGCGGATACGGCAGACCTGATCGGGCAATTCGGTGAGGAAACTGGGTTTACCGGTCGACAACTCCGAACAGAGTTCCGGTCAGCCGTTGAGGGAGCTGACGGAGACACAGAAGCACTGGTTGAGGAACTCGGCCTCGGTGAAGAAGCAATGGCATCGCTTGCTGACGAATCAGGTCACGGATCGGAGATGACCGAAGAGTACGGAGATGCTGCCAACGAATCACTGACGGCTATGGACACCCTGCGTTCAGGGTTCGATGATGCACGCCTGGCAGTGGGCCAGTATCTTGGTCCTGTCTCGGCTGCCGCGCCAGCAATGCAGGGCCTTGGTGTCGCAGCGATTGCGATGTCGACGATCAACTTCTCAGCCGTGATCCCTTCGCTATTCGGTGTCGTCGGCGCAGCGGCACCGTTGTTGCCGATCTTGCTTCCGATGGCTGGTTTGATCGCCGGTGTCGGAGCCGCCTGGAAAAAGGGCTGGATCGACCCTGTCGAGACAGCGACGTGGGCGGCTGGCCGTGCGACAGATGCAGTCGGTTGGCTTGGCGATCGGGTTATGTGGGCCGCCGAACAGGTCGGTCGGTTCTACCCACCCATCCGAGTAGCTCGTGAGGTCTGGGATCGGAATCTGTTCGGCATCCAAGACTCGGCAGAGACCACATTGGGCGTGGTCGGAAACACCATCGACTGGTTGATTAGCAAAATCAATCGCATCCCTGGAGTCGACATCGGAACTGACGATATCGAAGACGAAGCACCAGACACAGACGACGAACCGGACGGATCAGGGGTTGGCGGCGTCCCAGAACAGACAGACGAGTCAGTCGCCGTCCCAGAAGACGATACTGCAGCTGCTACCACGACATCTGACCGATCGGGAACATCCACCGATCAGCCGTCTGGCAACACGAGTCGCAGAGACGTGACCGACGATCTCGTCGCTGCGCTCGATGAAGTGCTCGACGGTAAGTCGATCGACCTCGATTTGTCGATCAACGAACGGGAGTTCAAACGACTCATCGACGACCGAATCGACGCCAAAGTCACATAATCCATGAAAATCCATTCTCTCAGAATCCCCGAAGAACGCGTGAGACCACCGTCAAAAGCCGGGGCGTTAGACGTGGTTAATCAAGAGCTTCTGGAAAGCAACGGTAGTGCCGAAGCAGTTGCCTCGGAGCCAGAGACAACCTCTTTCGAGATAGTGTTCGATGATCAGTTTGCTGACCGGCGTGCTGAAGAACTCCAACAACTGGCGACCTCGAAACCACTGTCGCCGATTGTCGTTAGTGGAGTAACTCCTGCACTCGATGGGTACTGGGTGTTTGAGACAGCCGATCGCGAAATCGAATTTGATACACCGAATGACAGACAGTCGATACAGATCGACGCTACACTCGCCGGCACCCGATCATCGCACTACCGAGCGGTCTACACACGACTCAGCCAACCCGATCCCGGCAATATCTTCGGCAACGACACAACTGCATTGGTCGGCGTCCCGAGTGAGTCGACACGCGTTACGTGGTACGACCGCTCGTTTGCTGACCGCGAGCCTCTCAGCATCGTCGATACGGTCTCCACAGCTGACGGCGACGTCGACCTATACGACGCTCGCGACGTCCAGGACGAACTCGGCGATGATCCCGTACTGGTCTATCGACCGCCCGAAGTTGAGGGCCAGACAGACGTCGGCGTCTGGGACACCTACGGCAGCGATGACGAATCCGAGTGGGCGCGAGTCTACAACGTCGACCACGTCCCACGCGTCGACGACGATCTTGTCATCGAGAACGGCTTGGTTCGCTTGTGGCTGGCCGACGGCCCCGCAGCACTTGCAGCTGATGAGTGGGACTCTTCATCAGAGGAGTGGAGCGAGATCTCGTTGGTCGACACTGACTGGGAACTCGTCGACACGGACCTCACGCGGATCGGCGCGGTTGCGGTTGAGGCCCAGTGCATCTTTTCGGATGGCGACGAGGACTTTGCGCTTGATCTCCGCCTGGAGCGCGGTCGACAAGCCCCTCAGTGGCTCATCCCCACGAACGACCCCATTCCGAGCAGGCTCGAAGAGTTGCTGGAACCGATCGCTGACGAAGCAGTGTATGTGACGAAGGCGAGCCTTGGGCTGGTCTCGCGGAAGAAACTACGGAGATAACCAATGACACTCGACATCAACATCGGAGACGGCGCGGACGCACTGACGATCA
>LFCJ01002054.1_pt1 | contig 14390 bp, 25 predicted proteins | sample 643141 | NCBI WGS metagenome assembly LFCJ01 (sample SAMN03766243, study PRJNA286221) | soda lake metagenome | biome: soda lake; feature: Kulunda steppe; material: water; isolation source: sample B1-Br-g2 brine of Lake Bitter-1 | place: Russia: Kulunda steppe | collected 2010-07 | reverse complement strand
TGTGCTGCTGTTCAAAATGAGGTGCATGTTCTTTTCCACTGTCAAGACTTGTTTGTGTGCTCTCTCAGAAGAAAGTACTCTTTCCTTTTCTTCCCTTTCTGCCAATCCTTTTCCATGGAGGCCCCTTTTATTCCACATGCCTTGCCTAGTCAGAATGTCTTTGATTTTCTTTCTCAACAGCACAATAAACTCTGCCATTTCATTTCGGCCATTATGGACTATTTTTTGGCTGGCGAAGACCAGCAACAAACCAATCAGCCCAACGATCTGGCTGGCGGTTAACCCTTTTAACTTTAACTTTAGCAGGCAGCGGGGCACCTGCGATGGAAAGTTGACTATTCACCCTCCTTGGTTCGGGGTTCGGGGTTCGAACCTCACTGGAGGCTCACAACTGGCTAAGCTGCCCTCGCCAAACGAAGCCTTGAAAAACCTTAAACCTAACATACTCTTACACATGGTGTTCACACTGAATAGCTCACACATGGTCATAGGGCAGTGTGTTAAAGCCAGCTTGCGCTCTGGAATGTCATATGTTCTCAAGTTGTACAGGTACATGTCAGTTCACAGGCTTTTAAGCTGTGCAAGTTCCACCCAGCTGCTCTAGCTCGACTAGTACACACTTGTACACGCGGGTAAGCATGACCTCGCACATCCTTGCAGACACTCTGCATCCGAGTAGTTTGCCCAACTCAGGTCAATAGCCGTAGCCGTAGTATCCGCCTGGGTAAGGGTAGGATGGGTATCCTGCAGGATAGCCCGGGTAGGCCGCTGGTGCAGCAGACGCAGGAGGGTAGCCAGGGTATGCGGGGTACACAGGGGGGGCGGCTGAGACAACAGGGACAGGTACGGCTGCAGGGGTGGCTGGAGCGGCAGGTGCAGGAGCAGCAGCGGCGGCTGTCGAGGCTGCTATTGCGGCTGGGGTGGCAGCGACGTCCGCCTGCGCGCATGCATGTGTGCATGTCAGCAGTGTGCGCACCAGTGCATGTGTGTGATGTGGGTTGGTGGTTTGGAGTATTGCAGGATCACGGGCTGAGTCAGTGCAAGTGTGTGTATTGCAGGATCACGGGCTGAGTCAGGGTACCTGCACAAAGCCTTGGGAACACCACAGCACCATGGGGGGCTCCAGCATGCACGAGGCTGGGGGATTGAGGCGTGGGCCCTCGACATCCAAAGCGTGGCCATCTCACAGCCGGCCCCTTGTGACCTCACAGCGGCATGCACGGTGCAACGTGGACAGCCCGACACATGGCTTTCACAAAGCATAGACAGAGCACAGCAGCCTTCCGGTACAGAAGATGCCCCGGGCTGCCCACCTTTGGGGCCTTGGCGGCGGTGCCATCAGCAGCGGCGTCTGCCGGCCGTTTCCTGGAAGCTGCGTCTGCAGCGCCGGCTGCGGCGGAGGCGGAGGCTGCAACGGAGGTGGGGAGCTGGAAGAGGGCTGAGTGGCGCGCCATGACCTGGGGTATGGCAAGGGGAGGGGTACATCGTGACCATGACCATGACCATGGCCTTGACCATGACCAGGGGAGGGGCACATCGTGATCATGGCGCGTCATGGCTAGGGGCGCACCATCACCTGGGGGTTGTGTGCCATTGCCACAAACTCAGCTCGTGGTGTGTCATTTGATCTGCTTGGCATGATTTGCAGCTGGCCTTTGGGAGCGCACACACGTGCACACACAACAAACACGCACACACACGCATGCGCACACGCGCTAGCACACCAGAGGCACGGACCAAAAAAAACAATACATGAGCACACCCCCGTGCACACACACAGACGCATGGGCGCCTGGCCTGCCCCTGCCTCCAGCCCCTGGCGCACACCGCGTCAAGGCCCTCTGCCTGTTGCTGAGCAGGTCCCTGTCCGCCCCATGCGCGAGAGGAGGCAGCTTCCCTGGTGCACTGCGGCATGTCCCAGGAGGGGTTGGTGGCTTGGGCAGACGGAGCGCAGCTTACACTTCCTACTTGTTGCAACAAACACTTTGCCCCTTCTTCTCTGCAGCCTGAGGCCACACGAGTACCTCAAGTGCCCCTGAACCTGCCTGGAGGTCCCCATCTGTCTGGAGCGGGGAGGCGCGCACACACACACACACACACACACACACACAGGTGCAGCGCAGCGTGTGCACACGCCAATATCCCCCCCCCGCACCTGGTGCAAGGTGGAAGCGTCTGCGTACGCATCAGCAAAGTCGATGGCACGTAGGCTCAGTTCCTCCCTGTCCTTCTCGCTGAGGCCCTTCTTCCCGGAGCCGCTCGGCTGCGGCGGCATGCAAGGCAAACACAAAAGGGCAGCACGGCTCATGATGCATGCACGCTTGCAGGGAAGGCGGTGGCAGGGAGGCAGCATGAGCACATGTGACGAGGTGCAGGGGGCAGCACTGCACTCAGCGCTCAGCTGCATGCGATGCAGGCGTGCTTCTTCCTCCTGCTTGCCCACAGCCATCTGCCCCTGCAGCAGCTGCGGTCGCCGACATTCCAGGTGGCGCGCACTGCCCATGCGTCTAGATCATGCGTCGTTTACGGTGTGTCACCCCCGAGCGGCGGCCCCAGCTCCACTCGAGGTATACCAGGCCTTGTGTGCTGCAGCGCCATGCTCGGCATGCACCAGCTGGCACTGCGAGTTGTGACTGTTGTGTGAGCGCTCAGCCGCAACCTTTGGGTATTAAACATTTTGCACCTTTGGGTATTAAACATTTTGCCAGCGCCGGGTCAATGCATGCTTCATCAGCCATGTGTGAGGCCTGCATTACCCCGTCTCAACGCAGTGAGGCGTTGTAGAAAAAGGAGGGTATTAAATTATGGGAGCATCTGAGGCACGTGGCCCTGGGCTGTGAGCGCGCAGCCAAAGTCCTACGCATGCCTGAGCGCCCCTGCACCCTGCAGCGTTTTGCTACACCCACTCTAGCCACAACAAGAGAGAGGACGCTGCAGCCTGCACCTGCTCAGCCGCAGCCTGCCCACAAAGAGGCAGCAGCAGCACCCGCCCAGCGAGAGCCCTGCTTACCTGCCAGCTCGTACAAGGGCAGTAGCAGCACCCGCTCAGCCAGAGCCCTGCTAACCTACCTGCTCGTACAAGGGCAGCAGCAGCTCCCGCTCAGCCACAGCCAGCCTGCACCTGCTCAGCCAGAGCCAGCCTGCACCTGCTCAGCCACAGCCTTCCCGCACCTGCTCAGCCACAGCCTGCTGGTACAGGGGCAGCACCCGCTCCACGAGGCTGTCCATGCCGCACGCTTCCTCAAAGTGCACGGCCGCCTCCCACAGTTGCCTGATGTGAGGGCTCGATGCCAGCGCCGCCCGCAGCACCTCCCGCCCCTTGTCAGCGTTGCCGCATGACTGCGCAGCGAGCAGAGGTGGGGCGGGGCAAAGGCGCGCAAGGTTCCAAACAGAGTACGCGGCTCTGAACGTTCTTTGCGTGGGGTTTCGAGCAGTGCCGGCGGCACTGGGAGGGGCAGCTGGGACGTCTTTGGAGGAGGCAAGAGGACCTCGGATAGGTGGGAGCCCCAAAGGGTGGGGGGGGATCGCGCAGCCCACTTCCGACCCGCTGTGCGCTGCAGAGGCTGGCCCCTGGGAATTCGCCAAACAGCCTGGCTTGCATATGCTGCTTGTGCGATGAACGGAACCTGAGGGCCCAGCACCACCTGATGAGGCCAGAGCAGCACGACCTGATGAGGCCAGGCCCAGCACGACCTGATGAGGCCAGGGGATGGTGGCCCAACACCCAACCCCATCCGTGCCATGGAAGGATATGCTACGTGGCAAAGCGGATGGCGGGAGCTTCGCCACATAGTCCTTTTGAGGTCAAAGGAGCGCGTGCAGGCTCTGCTCACGAGGAGGCGCATGCGCTGATTGAAGAGACACACACCAAAGCACGCGTGGTGCCAGTCCCACTAGAAAGCTGACACGCCCACGTCAGGAAAGGCATCCCTCCCTCCCTACCCCCACGCGCGCACCCACACCCACACCCACACCCATGCCTGCATCGACACCCAGACCCACACCCATCCCCATATCTCACTCACGCTCATTCCCACACGCACACATGCAGCACGCAGCGCGCATGCATGCATGGGCAGTGCTCACACACACACACACACCTGCTTCAAAAAGTTGGCATACTGCATGGCTAGGAAGGGGTAGAGCTTGGACCCGCCCTCCCCATCCTTTGCCCGTTCCGAGTTTATGAGGCCCTCATAGTGCGCACAAGCTGAATCGAGTTGGCCCTGCAGTGCGCGCAACCATAGACCAATCAATTGGGCATCACGACGCTTCTCCTAAGCCAAGCAGCATTGCTTTCTGCGTACAGAGGTCGGTGTGTGCGCTATGAGCTGGACGCTCACAATGCTAGCAGCTCAGCCTCTTCCTGTCGGTGAGACCTGCTGGGAGAATCTAAAGCATGAAGGCACACTTGCACACAGCTTCCCCACATGCCAGCCCAAGCCAGCAGCGCCTGCGCGGTACGCCGCTCCACGCTGCTCCAACTCTGCAAGGCCCACACCTGCCAACGAGGTGCCTTGACAATCCACAGACGCGACGACAGGGGGACAGACTTCTGCTGCTGATCCGCGCGCCTTGGCTGTTGCAGCTACAACCCTCTGCGGCTGCCTTGCCACCCTGCCACAGATCCCCACAGCGCCTCCATGGCAGCGCACCCCGAGTGCCTCTCTGCTTTCCGACATCATGCCAAGGTGCCCCAGCGGCATAGGCGCCCCAGCGGCATCCTGGGCTGGCAGCTAGACATGCAGAAGGGCAACACCCGCAGCCCGCCTTTGCCTCACCTGCCGCCTCTCGAAGTTGGCAGCTGCCACCACGACTTGCAGCAGGCGGGGGGCGAGGTGGCCCGTGAGCTTGGCGTACACAGTGCGCGCCTCCTGAGCGAACACACACACAGGCAGAGCGCGCAGGATGACACAGGGCGGCGCTTGTGCACACCCACACTGGTGTAGCTTGACGCCTATGGTGCCCACCTCCAGAGCACATGCGCACGGGCAGCGCATGCAGGATGATGCAGCGCAGCGTGTGTGTGGGTGCGCACACCCAGACCACCACCCATGCTATATCCACAACCACAGTCTCAGGCCCACCCAGCCCATTTCTGCTGCAACACTCAGCGTGCACGGTGTCCACAACCACGGAGAAGGGTGCATGCACACACACATACACACACACAAACACTGGAGGGCTGCTGGCTAGACCCAGCCAGCAGCAGCAGCATCGGCGCTAGCGCACACCTGCACGCGCCCATGCCGCTCCTCGAAGCGCGCCGCGAACAGGTGCGCCTCCGGCCGCGTCTTGCAGGAGGTCTCCACCTCACGTTGGAGCGCGCCGCGCGCCTCAGCCTCCATGCCCTTGCCCTCCAGCCAGCGAACGTACCGCTCCCAGAACTCTGCAACGCGCGGCGGCAGCAGGGGACGCGCGCAATCCTTGCGTGTTAGCAGCCCGCACCGCGTGTGTACATGTATGCCAGGTGTGCACATGCATTTTGGCGCTTGTAAGGTGCAAGCATGCAAGTGATGGGGTGTTCTGGAGTACAGGCTACAACAACACAGTGGCGATTGGATGCAGGAGGTGCACTTACGCCAACACAGCACATACACACACATGCACACACATACACACACTCGCGCACACACACGCACACACTTGCACGCACACGCACGCACGCATGCACGCAAGCATGCATGCGCACACACAGACACACTCCAGCCCTTGCGAGTACAGGCACAACCTTGCAAATAAACACACCAAAAACGGAGCTGGGCGCGTGTGCGCACACTCATGGACACCTACACGCATGAATGCGCCCAGCGCACCTGGGTAGCTGGCGCAGGGCACCAGGCAGCGCTCATACACGGTGATGATGTCAGAGGGGCTGACCTCAGCCTTGGACTCCATGTGGTCAAGGTAGCGCACCCAATTAGCTAGCTGCAGTGCACGCATACGCCAACAGATGCTGCTCGCAGCAAGCACGGAATGTGCACGAAAATCCATGCACGATCCGTGCACACGTGACGTACGCACGCATGCATGTGCAGACACACAGGCAGGGAGCCATCAAGTGCTACTACGGACATGCCGCTACGGCATGCTGCCATGCACTCCAGTCACATTGTGCTGCCAGGTTCTCCCCCTACACACAGGCGATCCTTGTCAATCTGATTTAACAATGTGCGTCAACAGGCAGGCACGTCTGCCAGCAGACGTCACTTTCCAGACAAAGCTGCCTTCAGTCTGCCAGTGCTGTCAGAGATGCTATAGGAGGCTGCCGAATGACTCAACAGCCTCAGAGCTGCGGCTCCAGCCTTGGCTGCTGCAGCTCACACACGAGCAGCGGGTGCGCGGTGCGCGCCCACGCGTGCAAGCGGAGGTGCTCTGCGCCAAACTCAGCGGCAGGGCGCAGCAGGGGAGAAGGGCAGGCACTGTTGCAAGCATCCACGTGTGCCATATGACCTCAGGAGTGTCCACTGCAGCAAGTCCAGGTGCTGCCCTGAGACTGGGTGCCGCTCAGGAAGAACCATTGCTTCCACAGTGTGCTGCACGCCTTTGGGCAGGGGCCCCGCACCAAAGGGCAGGCGGCACACCTTCAAACACTTGTATGACAAGGCAAGCAGTACATGAAGCGCGCTACGTATGCCGCTCGCCTTTTGAGCAGGGCCTCGCGCGGGTACAGGTCGCCCTTGCACTTCATGTATTGCCGGCACACACTCATGCACTCCATGCACCGCTAGCAGCGCACGCCAACGAGCTCAACAGGGCATCAAGTGGGTGTCCGCCAGCACGATTCCATGCGCTGCTCTGTCTCGGGCACACACCTCTCCTCTGACAGGGACCCTGACCAGAAGGACAGCTGGCCAGAAGGACAGCTGGCAGGGCCAGGGCAGCGCCCTGCTCACAGACTGGCATGGCTTCTTGATACATGCACATTGCAGGAGCTCTGTACTTAGAATACCCCCCAAGCACGCGCCTCCCCTCCCCTCCCTTTTCCCTTCCTTGGTGCACACACCTGCGAGGCGTCAAGCGGCTTGACGTGGAAGTAGGTGCGCTTGATGCTCTCCTCGTACGGCTTGCGGTCGTCAGCCACGGCCTTGGCCGCGGCCATGGACTCCTCACGCTTGGCCAGCCATGCTGCCTGCACACAAGGGCAGGCGATGCCAAGCTGAGACACGTGAATGCAGGGTGCGCGCAATGCCTGACGGCCTGACCAGACAGGCGCTGGCCGCTTGATGCATCGCTGTCTAGAGGACGCCTGGTGCGCTACAGACAGCAGCAGCAGCAGCAGCAGCAGCAGCAGCAGCAGCAGCAGCCACGCCCAGTGCTTTTGGGGGTGGCGCGACCTGACGTGTGCCAACCAACACTTGCCTACCATGAGGCCGGAAGCCGCTCTCAGCATACCTACCCTGCCCAGGCAACACAACAACAGGGCCCCCACCTTCCTGACTCATACCCAAATCCACGCCCTGTGTACCACCCAGCGCCACAAGCGCAGCCGCACAGCCTCATCCTTCTGGCAACCCTCGCAGCCATGTGCATGCCAGCACGCCGCTCTTGCGGGCGAGCAACACAAGCTCACAGGCCTGCACCTTGATGTCCTCATCTGACACACTGGTGTCCACAGCCGCAGGGGGACCCTCTCCCTCTGGCGCTTGCGCCTCTGCCGCTGCTGCCGCCTGCTGCTCCTTTTGCGCTTGCAGGGTGGTCATCAGCGATTCCATCTCCTCAGCCGGCATGATCTCGGACGCAGCGCGGCCTTGCACAAACGACTTCAAGCTGCAGGTAGGGGGAGAGGGCAGCAGCCAAGCGGCGTGTAAGCAAGTAGGGGCAGGCGGCGGCGGGCGCGTGGGGAGGGGAGGGGAGGGGAGGGGAAAAGGAGGCTGTGCCCCACCCCCACGCGCACGCGCGCGCGCGCGGAAGGCATGAGCAGAGCGCGTGTGAGAGCGGTGCTGCAGCTGGCGGCGCAGGCCCAAACGTGCGCATATAAGGATGGGAGCAGCTGCGATTCATGAGTGCGTGCCTGTGCGCGTGCCTGTGTACGCTTTGAGGAGGCGGCGGAAGGGACGGGACCCACCGGGGGCGGAAGGCAACCCAAGCTTTGGAGGACTGTCCCTGCAGCAAATGGGCTGGACAGGATCAGACACCAGAGGCCTTACTCAGAAGGAGGAGCAGCAAGCAACCATGCGCGCCCAGCTGCCGGTCCGCTGCCAAATCCCCAAAGGGTGCTGGTGAGACGCCCCAAAAAGCTGACAGCATTGGCAGAGCGCAAACCACAGCCGAACAGAACCGTGTGCATACCTGATGGCCAGCAGAGCCAGGCCAGGTCCTGATATCAACCACTTGCCCTGATTTCAAATTTCCGACTCTCAATTCTGCCGCCAGCACGCAGGAGAGCGCAGTGCGTGCGCACACAGGTTGGGTGGGCAGGACATCGGCGTAAGTGGGCGGGAGCGATGGGAGATCAGTGGGAGTGAAGCGGCCAGTGCACATGCACAGGTCATGAGCAGCTGGGGAAGCAGCGCGCGCACAGGCCACAAATGGAAGCTCGTGTGCGCCCGGATCAGACAGGTAGGCTCACCTCTGCAGGTAGCGAGGCAGCTCTCGCAGTGGGCACTGCAGTACGCGGCTGTACAAGGCAGTCACAGCTACGGCAGCGCCTTGCTCCTCCTCGAAGTGGATGTACTTGTCCCACAATGAGTGTGCAAGATAGTCAGAGCTGCAGTGTGCCAAGCCCCGCTCATAGATACTGCGCGCACATGCAGTGTGACACACTGCACTAAGATGCAGGGACGTTGTTATTGGTGCTGGCGCAAGGGCGGCTTGTCAGCCTGTATTTATTCACAGGCCAGATGCCCACATGCTGCATTGTTGTGGTGCGAATTCTTGATGCAGCTCATCAACATGCGTGCAACCCTGCATGCATCAGCCGAATAAAAAGCGCATGATGGTGGAAAGTGCAGCTGCACAGCTGCAGTGGCGCGTGGTGAAGTTGTCCAGGCGAGGCTGATGGACCCAAAAGCATGCCATGGAGGTTTTGCCTGTCTGCTGGACACTCAGCGCTCTGCTCAGCGCAGGGGTGGCCACTGCACTTGCCTGCGTACATCATCTGGAGTGCCTGAATTGGCTTTCTTGAAGGCTGCATAGTGGCCCCACAGGTCCATGCTGTGGGGCGTGGCGGACACTCCCCGGTCATAGACTTGCAGCGCTCCGTCAACGTTGGAATGGCGGTTTTCCGCGTCGGCGTACTTCTTCCAATAGCCGTAGCAAAGGGGAAAGGCTGCCAAAAAGGGCTCATAAACGGCCCTGATGCGTTCGATGTCGTCCTGTCCGAGGAAAAGCATAAGGGAGGGCGTGCGAGCTTGCTGCAGGCGTTTGATCACCCCACACGCACATGCCTGCCCCTTAAGAACACACACACGCACACACGTTAGCAGTAAGGAGCAGCAGACAAGGCAAATTGGTCCCTCTCCAAGCTTAATCTGCTGTGCTCACCAGCTTTTCTGCCGCGCCAATCAAGGCAGTCCATGCAGCAAAATCTGAGGGGTTCTTCTGCACTGCTGTCCACTGCAGAAACGTGCAAGTGCGCATGAACAGGAAGTTAGCAAGGTGCCTCGTGATCAGGTAAGGAAGTGGCAGACAGGCAATCTGCTGTATGTGCACAGTGTCATCATGCTTCATCAACAAACGCACAATGATACATACATGCGCACCTGTTCATTATATTTGTCTACCAGCGGATTGGGAGGAGGAGCCTCGCTGGGTGCCCCTCCATCAGTTGTACCCCCTGCAGCAGGTGCTGCTTCAACTGCTGCAGCTGCTGCTGGTGCTGCAGCTGCTGGTGCTGGTGCTGCTCCTGCCACAGGAACTGCATCAGGTTGACCTGCCTGCTCCTGTGCCAGTGCTGTGCTCTGGGCAGGCTGCTCCCCGGCTTGCTGCTGTTGCGAATCAAGCTGCATGGCCTCCGGCTGCTTCTGGTCCATGGTTGAATTGGAATAAATTTAAAATAATAATAAAAAGTGCCAACAATATACTTTCACTTGTTTGATGCCACTCATGGAGCTTCAAGTCATTTCTTCCCAATTGTCAAAAATAAGTCCTGAGTTAATTTAAGCCTTTCAGCACCATGCTCGCCCTCCCCCGCAAGCCCAACCCAACCGTCGCGTACAAAGAGCTGAAGGCCAATGCTACGGCGTTTGGCGTGATCGTGGTGGCAACACGGCTGATCCCCTATGTCCTGCACGCCCTGCAGAAGTCGGATTGAACTGGACTTGGTCGCGTAGCTAGCACAGGGATCAGCGGGGATCAAGGGCTGCCTTGAGGAGAGCATGGAGGCACAGGATGTCGCAGCAGCCCAGCAGCACCCTGCAGAAGCAGCCCAGCAACAGCAGCAGCAGGAGCAGCAGCAGCAGCAGCGCAGTAAGAAGCAGGCTAAGAAGCGCCGAGGGGCAGAGACCAACGAGTATGTGCCCATCACTGAGGGGCTGTCAGAGCACGTGCGCCGCATCAGGGTGAGGGCGCGCGTCGCTAATGAACAGTCTTGCAAATGATTGCCTCCCTGTGTGGCCAGCGCGCGCTGCTCTGGCTGGATCGGCCAGCTTGTGGGATTGAGGACTTCCCAACGCCCTCATGCATGGTGCATGGACCGACAGTAGTGAAGTTCACCACAGATGCCCCACACCTCTCCTCAGCCTGCCCTCATTCATGCGCATGCTCCCAATATCAGGTGGATCCAAAAAAGGACGTCCTGGGCGACGACCGCCACCTCGCACTCCTATCCAAGGTGAGGCAGATGGCCAGCGCTTCCTTTCTCCCCTACACTGTTCATTTATCCATGTACCCATGCGCCAACCTCGCCTTTGCCCTCTGCCTCTGTGCAGGTGGCCAAGGCACCCCAGCTGCGGCTGAGTGAGGACAGACTGAGCGTCACTGGCTACAAGGGCTTCCGCTCTGTCCGTGCCAACAATGGCACGCACGTGGGCACGTGGTACTGCGAGGCGCGCATCACACATGCTGGCACCACAGGTGGGCTTGGCCCCCCGTTGTGCGCGTGCACCTGCCTTTTCCTGTGCTTCCTACTTCGGCTTACCACCACGTCCGCCCTGCCCACACACGCGTGCAGCCTCACGCCTGCTTGCGCCAACCCTTGGAAGATGCACGCCACGCTGCCTGTGCTGCATGCTGCAGGCCATGTGCGCCTGGGCTGGTGCACCAACAAGGCAGAGCTGCAGGCGCCTGTGGGCTTTGATGCGCATGGCTACAGCTACAGGGACCTAGAGGGCAGCAAGGTCCACCAGGGCTTGCGCGAGCCGTATGGTGCAGGCTTCAAGGAGGGCGATGTGGTGGGTGGGCAGGGGCCAGATGGCTGAGTGGCCTGCGTGTGTGTTTGTGTGTGTATGCGTGTGCGTGCACTTGAGCAGGCTGGTTGGCGACTTGGGTTGGCTGTGCGCGCACACTGCACCAAATGGGGAGCGGCTCTGTAAGAAGCAACTGGCGAGGAAATTAAAGGGGCATGCTTTGCGCTCAAACTGTCATGGGGCATTCCCTGCACGCGCTCTAGAGCATGCCAAGGCTGTGCGGTCCCTGCTCACTGGCCTTGCCCCTGTGGAATGTGAGGAGGCCCTGTGCCAGGTCATGCGCTATCACATGCCCAGGTTTGCGAGATCTCTACTCCCTAGCAGATGCACGACTTGGCAGGCTGGCAGTGTGCTGTGCGAATGAGCAGCGCGTGTATGCTCAACCAGGCTGCCCTGCCCGCCCCCCTGAAGGTCTAGCAGGGGCTGTGCTGGCAGGACAGAACGGCAGCGCGGACTGATATTTGCTGATGAGGGAAGTGTTGCCACCACTACAAACGCCTGAAGCGGCCTTGCGGAGATGCCTGGGCGCACATGGCAGTCTGAACGTGCGCGGGGCTGGAGCCCTGCCCACCGGTCGCACTCACCCCCTGCTGCATTTCCTTACCTGCTGCTGCACATGCCCCAGAGGTGAGCGCCATGGTGTCTCTGCTTTGTGCATCCAGGTGGGTTTGCTGCTGCACATGCCAGAGGGCGGCCACCCCATTGAGGTCCAGAGCCAAGATGTCGTGCGCTTCAAAGGCAGCTTGTACTACGTCAACGAGCCGGAGCCTACGCCTAAAACACTCATGGTAAGGGCACCAGGGGTTGCTTTTACCTGCTTTGCTGGCTGGCTTAAGAGAAGAGACCTTGCTCTGAGATAGAGCCAGGGCACGGCAGCTCCCAGTGCATGAACAACTCGGGACAGCACCAGCCTACGTGCCCCTGCCTACATGTACTTATCTAACATGCTCAGCAGCCGCCCACTGCCCCTTCCCCCCCAATGGGTCCTCCCGAAGATCAAATTGAAAGCACCCCTGACAGGTGGGTTCCAGCTGCACAATTCATTCCTGCCTATTGCTTTGCAATGGTGCAGGGCAGCATGGTTGCATTTTCGCTCAATGGTCAGAGCCAAGGTGCTGCGTTCAAAGACATCCCTGAGGGCACATACTACCCGGCAGTCTCCCTGTACACGCTGCCAGAGCAGACAGAGGGCGTGACAGTGGCGTTCAACTTCGGCCCTGAGTTTGCTTACCCACCGCCCCAGGTATGATGAGGTGGGGGGTGGAGAAAAGAGGCATGCGCATTTGTAACAAACCAAAATAGCGATAAGTATGGACCTCCTTACCTTCCTTGTACCACAAGCACAATGCAGTCAAACAGCATTCTTTTCCTAACCCTCATCTGCGCCTCCACCTGGGATTTTTGAGCTGCTCAATGAGGCCAGCGTCCACGCCAGCCTCATGTTGTTTGCTTGATGACAATGCTCGCAGCGTGCAATCTAGCCTTTTGTTAAGTTGCTGTACAGCTTGGCTTAGTCCACAAACGGAAATCTTATCATCAAGGTTCTGTGCTGGTTGCTGCTTCGTGCCCTTGCAGATTGATGGCTGCCCAGCAGCACGTGCTTGGTGTGAGCTGGCCGCATCTCATGGGCCTGCACCTACGGCAGCAGCACCAACTCCAGCACCGGGGAAATAGCCATGTTGCTTGGCCGGCAATTCAGTGCCTTGTAGACAGGTGGCCAGAAATTTAGTGCTGCCAAATGCCATGCTGTGATAAGGAAGTCCTGCACTGTTGTAAGTGAACAGCCGTCCATACAAGCTGCATGCATGCGTAAGCCAACTACCCTAGCTTCCATCTTGAGATCGCATAACACCTGGGAATTGCTTTAAGAGCACAGACACTCCCTTGCAAGCTGGCATTCTGGAGGTATGGTAGACCAGCCTGTCTAGCAAGATGGGATTCTGGAAACGTAGCAATAAGCCTGCTGGGCGTGCAACTGCTCTTATGGTTTGCAGCTGCCTCTGATTACAAAGGTGTGTCTGTAAAAGAAAGGGCTTCTCGTATTGGGGTTCTGTACCTCAGGCCACACCCTTGCCCTTTTTTTTGGTGGCCCTGAGGAACCTGGTTTTGCCTGCCACCTTTCAAGTTTACAAGTTTAAGTTTGACCTTCAGCCAGGTAGTTTGACTGATCAGGTTGCTGGTGAACACCAGCCATCAAAAAAACATCCATAAGCTCTGAAATAAAACGATAGGACTCATTAGTTTGTTTCTGAAGAAAATTGAAGACATCTTCAGAACAAGCTTGAGAGAAATAAAAAGCTCCAGTCTGGTTGACAGTAACTTTGTGAGCCATAGGTAAATCGTGAAACAAGTCTGCATATTGAAGCCTCAGCGAACACATTTGCGTGCAACGGCACAAGAAAAGAGCGTGTTCTTCATCTTGAATTGCCTGCAAGCCACACTTATCACAGGTACCATCATGATGTTCCCAGCTTCTTGTCTCAACTCTCAGCGCATGGGAATGTAACCTGAAAAGTGCCACACTGCGCTGTATCTGCCTGCCTAAATCCAGATGCAGATACCTAGGTACAGAAAAAGGCGGGCCATCAACAGTCACCGTCCTTAGAGGCAAAGCGATCCAATTATGATATTTTGCAGTCTTGCCCATCTGATCTTCATCACCTAGCTGGTTTGCCTGGTACCAGATACTCCGAGGAGTCCTCAACCTCTTTCTCACATCGACAACAAATTGTGACAGTGGGATCGTTTGAAATGTTCTCACGCGATGCTGGAAATCACTGCTCCTTTCCAAACCCTGAAAAGCATCCAGAACTCAGCACTCCAGCACTTCTTGTTAATAGTGCTCATCGCAATATCAGCCTTGAGGACCTTGGCAAGCGTGCTACTATTACTGCAAAGCAGAGCACTATATAATCTCACAGCCGCTCAGAACAAGTAGAATTGCAAGGGCTCTTGGCCACATTCACGTAACACAGACCAGTTGGGGGTGGTGCGCTTGACGCCTAAGATACCTTTAAGCAAGCACATGTGAACTGTTTGCAG
>LFCJ01002053.1_pt1 | contig 14390 bp, 18 predicted proteins | sample 643141 | NCBI WGS metagenome assembly LFCJ01 (sample SAMN03766243, study PRJNA286221) | soda lake metagenome | biome: soda lake; feature: Kulunda steppe; material: water; isolation source: sample B1-Br-g2 brine of Lake Bitter-1 | place: Russia: Kulunda steppe | collected 2010-07 | reverse complement strand
TGATGACCCGCTTTGCATTCTCTGTGCAGCATGCTTTATGTGTCTTAGAATGAATAGGGGTTGCAAGGTGCTTCTGCCTGGGTAAAACCCGTATTGCGTGTCCGGAATCATGTTGTGTTGGATGCACCAGTCCTGAATCATGGAGCGTAGCAGATTAGAGTAAAGTCTATACAGCGATGTTTAAGCTTGCGGAAGAAAAGAGGGAAGCATAAGTCCTTCAGGGAGACCATGTGTGGATGGGTGCAGTGGAAAAGGACATGTTGCTCATCCTGTACATCATGAGTATTACACAAGTCACAAGTAGGGGAGGTATTGTGAGTCCAGGTCACAGTTTCAATTCGTAGAGTGTGGGCAGGAAGTCTACAGAAGTGGGCAGGAAGTCTGCGCTTCAGCTGAAGCGAGCCACGCTGCGAATAACGTCGCGAGGAAGATCAAGAAGCATGTATCTAGGAAGGGTGTATGACGAATGTGTGACCATGGCCCTCCTGGTAGGGAGGGCACACCATTGATGGTAAGAGGCGCGTTTGCTGTTGCACTCTCGCGGATTTATATCAGAACAAGGTGTCCAATAATCCAAGTGCCTTTCCCTGAGGTCCACAACAAAACGACCAAGATTGTTTAGGTTAGTCCAGCAACTGGGCCGGTACCTATAAACAAACTTGGATTGTAAACAGCTTGCTTTGAAATTACATGCATGTTTACTTAGGATAAGGGGTTAGGTAAGGCGTCCATAGCTGTACCTGCCAAATTTGGTTTTAGTGAATCAACATCAATTGCTAGTCACTCCTCCAGATCCCCGTTGACTTAATAAACGACGTTGATTGATGACCACTCTTAATGCCTACTAAGTTCTTTCTTTAAGGTTTACGATATTCTTTGCATTTTAAGAGCGACAATGCGGGGTCCATTAGGCAACTGCGGGTTCATTGGTTCTTTTGTAAAGAGAGAATTCATCAACAAAAATATGCATCAACCAAAAAATCATCAATTTGTAATTTCCAGCAGGAAATGAGTTAAACGAGACATTGGAATAAGGTCTAACGCTCTGGTCCGATGCATCCGTTTCTGTCTCCAACTTGTGGCTGCTGATGCTCTTTGCCTTCAAAGGGTGTGTGCCGAGGTGAGTGCAAATGTTCGTCGCTATGCAAAATTCGAATTTTCCATATGCATGTACTTCCTTCCAAAACATGGCACAGTCCGTCTTGTGGAGGGCTCCCATTGTCCATTAGCTGCATTAATCAAGCAATTGGGTTGGCAATAAGGACTACCTTGTAAAGAATGAGCTGCCGGCTTGATTAAACAATGTGTGCTGCTGAGGCCTTCTCAATCATCAGCTGCAGATGGTTGAGGACCCCCTGCTCATGGTGGTTTTGGCTGAGCTTGCAGGCAGGTAAGTCTTAAGCATAATTCAATGCAAAGACAGGCCTGTCCATGTGGCAATGCTTCTTTGTTTGCAAACAATTGCTGTGTGTTGCGAGGTCTTTGGATTTTTAATCTTAACGTGCTGAGATTCAGACATTTACCACTGTCGCATCACTCAAGCTGAATGAGCAGCAAATAGTGGTGCATGGGTAACCCCTCTTTGACGTGTGTCTCTTCAGTCTCCAGGTTGTTTGTATTAGAACATGTCTTGCATTTCTCCCCTGGATTTGAACTTGACAGGCAGAATCCTGCAGAATCTATGACTTCAAGCTGCCAGGGCCACATCACAGATTCTACATGGAATTCTGGCCGAGACCTGCACACTCCTCTTTCGCAGCAGGTGAGGACCGTCGCTTCATCAATGCTCCTCAATCCAGGCATCAGCGCCTGACAGTCTATGAGCCTGTGCATGACAAGACTTGATACCTCTGTGCAAAGAAATTGATGCTTCAAAGCCTCTTGAGACCTGGACTTGGTGCTTTCTAACGACGACCTTGCTATTCTCCTTACTGTCCCACAAGGCATCAGTGCAAAACACAGGCTCATGAGCACAGTGAGAGCAAGCATTGAAAATATCTTCACCCACGCAGGTACTTGAACATCCCCCATCACAACTAATGTTGAAAGGCACACCTGAGTTTATTTGCTGCAATTGGGCCGCTTACAAAATAGGGGTAAGTGTTTCCTCACCTCCAACCATGCTTTACAGCATCCTGATCCCGCATGCCCAAGATTGCTGCGCCTATCACTGGCCGTGCACCCTTCCCCTCACCTTTGATCATGCCTGGAGCGTCTGTTGCACAGAGGACTGCCAGGCCATGTGCATAAGCCATAGTCTGGGCATATTGCTGCCAGAACAGTGCGTGCTGACTCAGCATTGCTAAGAAGAACGGGTGCATGCATGGCCATCCAGCTGCTTTGGTTGTAAGCAGAGGACTGCATGGCCATCCAGCAGCTTTGGTTGTAAGCACCTCACGCCTAAGGCTTGAGAGATAATGGTTGCTTTGGTATGTTTTGGATCCAGACATTGTGCTGATGCATTGTGGGATGACACCAAAGCCTTCGTCATGGGAGTCGGTTGATCGGTAGGCCCGTCAAGGATACATTGATCCGTGTGTGCAATGCATTGGTCCACGTGCGCAATGCATCGATCCATATGTGCAAGGCATTGATTCGTGTGTGCGATACATTGATCCATGTGTGTAATGCATTGGTCCGTGCGTGCAATGTATTGATCCATGTGTGCAGTGCATTGGTCCGGGTGTGCAATGCATTGATCCGTGTGTGCAATGCATTGATCCATGTGTGCAATGCATTGATCTGTGTGTGCACTGCAGGCAGCTTGGCGGGCTCACAAGGCTGGCCGGGATGTGCACAGGGCCTTGCAAGAATCGCCTGATGGATGTACACGCAATGACTGGAGAGAGCTTGTGAGCTTGGCCCTGAAGCAGATTGATGGGAACAGGGTGAGCTTGGCTGGATTTGCAACTTAAATGAACATGCACTCTCATGCCAGTGCAATTGCGCTTGCGCAAGAAAGGTGAAGACAGAAGACCCTTCCTCTGCCCCGCAAGTATGCATCTCCCACTTGCTGCACAAGAGCCCTGTGCTGACTTGTTGACAAATGAGGTCCTTGAACAAGGGAGGATCTTAAAGACTTTGGAATCAGGCTCAAGAGGATCCTTCGAAATAATTGTATTCAATGCATGGTATATACCTGTATCTGCGTGTTTTTGTTTAATCGCTGTTCGAGTGACTGTGGCCACAATAGGGCTTGCTGGCTCTTTTACAAGCCTTGTTGTACTCAGATTGGCTATGCAGTGTTGCTAGTTTGATTGCCTCACAAGAAGCCCCCTTGTTAGACCGGCTCAATCACTCAAACTGAAGTGCACCATTTGCTTCATGTATGGCAGGAAGGGTGAAAATATTTCACACTTCGGTGTCAAGCTGACGTATGTGGGGCTTTTTTGATACTTTTGTGCACTTGCAGGACACACTGGAGTCACTTAACCTTTTAAACTTTGCACTGAAACGCATGACAGTCATAGACAGCCCACACAATGTAGGTCAAGAATCAAACCAGGTGAATGGCGCTTCTATGATTACTGTTTTACAGCAAGTCTTGGGACGTTTTTCTTGCATTGTAAGCATTTGTCCATTAAAAGTTTGTCACCCTGCTCACAGACTTCTCAAACAGTAACCCGTGAAATACACATTACATCTACATTGCAAGCATCTGCCCCTGGTGCACATACTCTCACGCAGGTTTGGAAACAGCTCCAGGCACACGTTGATGTTGCAAAACAACGAACACAGCCTCTTAAGAGCTTGGCAGGTAAGATGGGGCAAGATCTCTGCCCCATAAGCTGCCAAGCTCTGCGCACTGAGCCTATTGAAGCGCGCTTAGCCTCATGCCAAAAAAAGGATGCTACAGGCGTATGTGACAAGTCTAAGGACGAAAGGTCCATTCCTTGACGTGCACTGCTTGCCTACAGAAAGCGGAGGCAGACGCTGGATTGACCCACTTATCACACAGCATGCACTGCAACTGCTTATTTGATTGCTCCTCTCTTTATCTGCTTTGGCAGTCCCTATGTCTCAACCGTACATCAACAGTGACCGAGGCGCCATCAGCATTGTTTTCAAGCCAAAGTTTGGACCAACTCCATCACTGGCAAGTCAAACCATAGCCACAGATCAAGGGGCACAACTGCAATGCAGTGCTGTTATGGGGTGATTGTGCCTGAGGGTGCAAATCAGAGCTGCCGGCTGCGCGGCTTGTAATTTTTGGTGGCCATGCACAGGCCGTCACATTGCAGCTGTGTATTTGAGCGTTCTCCTGTGGCGCAATCAATGGGCTTGTTTTGCTGCAAGTCCCTTGTACAAGTTGCTCACACAGCTGCTCTGGCAGCAACCAAGCTAATGCAACTGCTGCGCGTGGTAGCAACCGTGCTCATGCAACTGCTGTGCTCATTATGCAACTGCTGTGGTAGCATCCGTGCTCATGCAACTGCTGTGCTCATGCAGCTACTGTTTCAGCAACCATCAGCAACCGTGCTCATGCAACTGCTGAGCTCATCATGCAACTGCTGTGCTCATCATGCAACTGCTGTAGTAGCACCCATGCTCATGCAACTGCTGTGCTCATGCGGCTGCTGCGTGTGGTAGCACCCGTGCTCATGCAACTGCTGTGCTCATGCGGCTGCTGTTTCAGCAACCCTCAGCAACCCTGCTCATGCAACTGCTGTGGTAGCCATGCGTGCATGTGCCAAATGCCTGAGGCAGAGAGTGTGACCCATGTGCTTACGCAGATGCGGAATGTCTTCGCCTCGAGCACCACGCAGCACGACCCTCTGCAGACTTGGTGCTTTGCAAAAGGGCAGTCTGCCCGGTTTGACAGGGACAAGGATGGACCCTCCAGCAAAGCAAACAGGTGCTGGAGAAATCAGGGAGCGCTGCAGGCTGCATCCAGCCCCTTGTTAAGCAATACATCATACAATAGAGGGACATGCAATGTGCCCATAAACAGGTCACTTCAAGCCTTAAACAAGCTGAGTCAAGAAATCCCCCTGGCTCCCATGACGCAACGACTGTATGTGACTTACCTAGTATGGGCATTCCTAGCTCTGCTGCGGGGTAGCATCCTCTGCCGCCAGCCTCTTTCTCAAATTGCCTGTGTGCGCAGGCCTAAGCCAGCGACCCGGGAAGTCTATGAGTACAAAACACCAGTGAGCAACAGTCGACATGTCATCTTGCATTGCTTGGATGACCAATATTATCGTGCTTCTCTTTGCTGGCCAACGTCCTCTTGCATTGCTTGGATGGCTGATGGCTGTGGGTCTGCAATGAGTGTTGTGTGTTCCAAGCTCCGACAATGAGGGGTGTGTGGGGGTCTTTTTGCCATTGACGCCTTAGGCCCCATCCTTATTAGCAATGCATGGGGATGTTAGCTTGCATGTGTGGGACCCACGTCGGAACTTTCCCTTTGACATGTATTATGTACTCAGCACAACTGCCGCAGCATCTGTCTTCAAACCTGTCCGGCTCTCTTGCTCTGGTGCACTAAATACCAGATTCCAGGGTCTGGGGAGGATGCCAGCTTAGCTTCACCGCCCCCCCCAGTGGACATGGTCACATGCACAATGACAGTAGCAGACAAAAACCACATATGCGCATGCTGCTTGTGGCCTTCCAGAGCCCGTTGCCTTGCAGAGCGCGCCGCCTTGCAGAGCCTTGCAGAGCAGCAGGCAAAAACCACATACACGCATCGCCTTGCTCGTGGCCTTGCAGAGCCGCATCTGGCTGGCGGGCCTCCGGGACCCCGGCGCTTCCCCCCATCCTGCCCCTCTCCTCCGTCGCGCAGGGCTGGATCGCGCAAATGCAATGGCGGCTGTGGTGCGGCAGGCCAAGCAAGAGGCTGCCGCCGCTGCAGCTGCTGCCCGGCCTGCCCAGTCTTCCAGCAGAGGCTGGGCAGGCTGGGGCAGGCGGCACAGCACCGGCCAGCTGCGCATCTTTCATGGTGTAGGCGAGGCTGCCATGGGTGCTGGGAATACCTTGGGGGCAGCAGATGATGGGGCTGAGGATTCCGGTCGCAGGTGTAGCAGTGACTCAGATGGCAGCAGCAGCAGCAACAGCAGGGGCAGCAGCAGCAGGGGAAGCAGCAGGAGCAGCAAGAGCCGGGCCTTGGCTGCTGCTGCAGGGCTGCAGGCCGCTGAAAGTACTGGGAAGGGCCATGATGTGCGTGAGTTTGGAGGCCTGAGCCGTGCGGGGGGTCCCTGGCCGGTCTACATCCCCAGGGGGTACCGTGCCGCAGCCCAGCACATGCCGCACAAGCTCCACCAGTCCCGCCAGGCAGCCCCTGCACCAGTCCCGCCAAGCAGCCCCTGCAGTGCCGCCAGGCAGCCCCTGCACAAGTCTCGCCAGGCAGCCCCCGACATGCCGCGCGCCCGCATGATTGTTTTTCCGCCGCCCCACGCTGCACGGGACGCCGCGCCTCCGCCCCGGCCCCTACTTCGCAGCACCTCTGACCGCCAGCCACTGCCCTTATTTGCGGGCCTGTACCCACCACCGGCCCCCACCCCCACCCCGGTGTGTGTGTGTCCAAGGCATTCCACATGTAGCGGCATGCCAGACCAGGCCGCTCCTGGCACGTATGCTTGGCCACCACTGTGCACATGCAGCTGGGGCCGCAATACCTCAACTGCTCGCCTGCATGGAGCCAAGCATCCGCAACCCTAGCTAAGCACCCTGTGCGCCCCATGCAGAACAGGCAGCTTGTGGAATGCGCTCGCCAGTTTGTGCGCCTAATCCCCACACTTTGTGCCCCACTTTGTGCCCCACTTTGTGCACTCCCCAGCCCCCGACCAAAAACACGCCCAAGCTCAAGCTGCTCCTAGTCTGCGTTCAGCATGCCCGTGCTGTGCCTCCCCCACTGCCCTCTGCCTGTGCCCAGCTCCTCTCGGCCTTGACGAGCCTCAGCATGCGTGCCCTGCTGCCAGCCCGCAGTCACGCCCTCTGTCCAGAGTTACTAAGCGCCCAGTCACGCCCTTTGCCCAGCCACGCCCTTTGCCCAGCCACGCCCTTTGCTCAGTCACGCCCTTTGCCCAGCCGCGCCCTTCGCCCAGCCACGCCCTTTGTAGGCCCTTAGCACTCAGGACTGCTGCCTGCCCAGCCACTTACAGCCCCTGCCCCGCCCCTGTTCCTCACGCCCCATCTCTTGCTGCTGCCTGCCTGCAGGCCAGCCCCTTCCGATCCTGGCTGCTGAGAGCTGGCCTCAAGTCGCACTGGACAGAGCAGAACAAGGACAAATACTTGGCCAGGCGATGTGGCGACAGGCGCAGCAGCAGCAGCAGCAGCAGACTGCCGCTGGAGAGCCTCTCAGAGCCAAGCTTGGCGGTGTTTGGCACAGGGCCTCTAAGCAGAATGCCCTCTGAAGGCGGCTGCTTGGCAGACCAGCGGCAGCACCAGCTGCTGCTGCCTTATTACCACCTGTCTGACTACTACCAGGAGCAGGGTGGGCTGGGTGAGCAGGTGGATTTGGAGGGAGCAGAGGAGGAGCTGGAGGATCGGGAGTGGGGGAAACGAATGGCCACGAAGGTGACCAGCAGGGTGGCCCACCAAATGGTGGAGTGGCTGGCACGCTGCAGGGCACTGCGGGCTGCTGCCGAGCAGCAGCAGCAGCAGCAGGACCAGCAGCAGCAGGAGCAGCAGCAGCAGCAGCAGCAGCAGCAGCAGCAGCAGGACCAGCAGCAGGCAGGTGGGCAGGTGGAGATGGCTCCAGTTGGGGAGCTGCTGGGTGTGAGCCCCCACAGGGACCATCAGCAGCACCCTGCTCATCATCCTTCCCTTCTTTTGTCTCCTTTGAGGCCCTGCACGCAAGGCTCTAGCGGCGCCGGCGTGCCCTTCCTCCTCCCGCCGCCCAGCGCCCCCAGCTCTGCCTGTCCAGGTGGTGTTGCTGTGGCGGTGCGAGCGTGCGCGGTGACCAGCCTCAGTGACCCTGTGCCCGCCCCTGGCCCAGCCAATACAGATGGCAACAGAAGCGAGTTGAGCAGCAGGTGCACAAGAGACGTCGTGGAAGGTGCGGCCTGGCCAGCCAGCAGCAGGCCGCCCCCACCCTTGGCGCGGGTGCAGGCGCAGATGCAGCAGGAGGGGCCAGGCGCGCTGTCGCTGCCGCCCTTGCAGCCCTTGTCGCAGCCGCAGCCCAGGCGCGCGCAGTCAAGGCAGCCGCGCGCGCCGGACTGCGCGCCCCCGCTGCACAGGCCTCGGGTGAAGCCGCATGTGGCGGGTGCATCTGGGACGCCACCACCTTCCATCGGGGATGCGCGGCCTGATGCATGCGCGCAGGTGAGTTGGGTGGGGATCTGACCAAGGTGGCATGTGCGGGCGTGCACCCTGGCACGTGCGTCCCAGGCCTCGCTTGGTGCGCATTCGTTGCCTCGTGTGCCTAGTTCTACAGCCACGAGCCACACACAGGTCATCTGTATGACTTGCGACCCGTGTGTCGTGAGAGGCACCGAGGGCCCTGCGCATGCGGGCGTGCACCCTGGCACGTGCTGCGCTCCGTTCCCCACTGCTGGATCCCTGGGTGAGCCCTGCCTTGCTACGCTGGCGGGCAAGGCAGCTGTGCAGCCCATGCAATGGCACAGGAGCGCGTGCAACCTGCCTCCCAGCCACTGCTAGAGGTGGCGATCAGTGGCGCATGGTGCGCAAGCAGGCTTGGCTGTGCCTTGGCCACGGGCAAAGGGGCCCGACACTGAGGAGGTCACTTGCTGTGCCCCATGCGCCAAAACATCCTCAGCCTGCCCCGCTGCCCTGTGCTTGTGTCAGGTCACCCCGCAGCCTCCCCTGCTCCAGCCCAAGCTGCGTTATCCAACAGAGCGCCAGCACAGTTGACGCTTTGCCCATGGGCCGTAGCATGGACTCCCGCCAAGCGTGTGAAGGAGTCCCGGCCTGGGGGTAGGTCCGTTGGGCTGGAGAGGCCTTGCCAATATGTGGCAGCAGGATGCCAACTGTCGTGGCAGCCAGGCCAGCAGAGCTGTGAGAGGCAGCAAGGACCGCGGCTGACACCGCAGCCAGGGGATGGCAGCGACCTGGCTACAATGGTAAAGCACCTGTTGGGGACTGAATGAGAGTAGCCTATTTGTTGTAGGTCAGAACTTGGGAAGTGACTGGGCGCAAGCACTTTGAATCTGTATAAGCTGGCGCTGCCCAAGGACGGGGCCAAGCATGAAGCGCCAAATTTAGTTGAGTCAACATGATGTGTGCTGGGTTGCTGATGCAGCCTTAATTAGGTCCACGGTACTTTTCTAGGCCCATAAGGCCCTGTGGCATGCCGCTGAATAATGGGTGTTCTGTCTAGAAAAAGCTTTCCCCTTTTCCCCTCGTCCCTTCTCCTTGTGCCTTATGCACTTGCAGTCATGGTTTTTGCTGCATACTCACTCACACCGGAGCTTCTGGAAGTGAGCGCATCAAACTGAACACATGAGTGATGGCGCCTAAGAGTAGAATGCTGCTTAATGCATCTAGTTGAACGCAGCATTTAAACGAATCTAGTCAAAAGGCTGCATCCATGTTGCATTTTTGATTAAGTTTGATGAAATGCATGGTGCTGAGGCAGGGCTCCCTCTGCAACACTGATGAGATTGTCTGGCCCTGCTTTTCACGAGGTAGTTATTAACTACTAGTTGAACATCGTAATTTGGTTGATGTAGGTGCTAGATACTGCCTAGGCCTGAGTTGTGGTTTTAAGACAGCTGTGCCATGCATAAAGACATGTTTGCTTAATCTATGATGTTGGATCAAAGCACAGGTGTGAGGCTGCGTAGTGAATACCAATTAATAGCTTTATTACTGCTTTCTTAAAATAGTTCACACTTGAACGTAAAGGGAGGCGTACTCCAAAATCCGAACAAGAAAGACTCGGAGGTGAGGTGAGGTGAGGTGAGGGTGAAAAACGCTCTTCACTCTTTGACGCTCTTCAGTATGTGGCAGCCATTGTGGCTTTGATTTCCTTTCTCAGCGGCACAACTAACTCTGCCATTCCATCTCGGGCATTACAGACTATTTTTTGGACGGTGAAGACCAACAAACTAGTCAGCCTAACAACCTGGCTGGCGGTTAACCTTAACTTGTTACTAAGAAAACTTACTTTAATCCTTTCCACATGTTTAGAAGTATAGCAAGCCTGAAGGATCACTGATCCTTGGCAAGTAAGGTTCTGTCAAAGGTCAGTGACTGAGCATACTTACCTTATTGCGGCTTTCTGGCTGACTGGCCCACCAGGCTTTCTAGTAATGCCAGGCCCCCTTTCTGCATAACTCTGCGCGCATACTTACCGGCAGGGTTTTTGCCCAATTACTGGGGCTTTCTGGCTGGCTGGCCCACCAGGCTTTCTTGTCCAGTTTCCAGGCTTTCCAGACACCAGTTCACTCCTGCCCATTTCTAGCCTACTTTCTGGGCAGAAAGCCCAGATTGCTGTGCTGATTGACGCAGCAACTGGAATTTGATTAGGCAATACCCACATCAGCAATGTGCCTCTCCAGCAAGGGGACCTCAGATTACCATCCACCATAAGTAGCACTGCGCCCCTCACACTCTGGTCCATGATGCGGTATGATTTGCGCTCTCATTCCATTTGTTAACAATTGACTCAATGGAAAGCCTGTATCCCCAAGCAGGGAGACTCTAAACACCTGACGAACGTACAATACTGTTAGGTACAATGTACTGATAGCCCTGAGTTCAAGCGTATGGTGCGCATCTTGCTTGTGCATGAATGTATGGTGCAGGTGTAATTTGACGCACCATCCCAGCTCATGATGTGTTCTGTCCACGTAACCCAAATACATTACATGCTGCATGCAGGCTCCTATTCTCTCTGCACTCAAGGCCTATACAATGCCAGCCAGGGCCTACACTCCGCAGGATGCTGCGCAACTAGATCTTACATGCCTATTTGGTGCACCGAAGGCCCCCACCACATACTAAACAGAGCATCTACAGCCAAGCATGGTGTGCATGCGCTACACAGCAAGAGCGATGCACCCTACCGAGTACGAGCATTCAAGCACACTACTGAGACAGCGATAAATAACAAGCATACACAATTCCGAATTCCCAAGGAGTCAGACTGTACACCAAGTTAGACACCTGCTCCTTCGGTAGGGGCTGTGCACCAGACCTTTCAGGCCCTGTCTGAAGCAAGCTCGCTGCCCGGACCTGCTTTAAATCATTGCAGCACGTCTTGGCCTGCCTTTGACGTTGACCACCACGCCTCTCCAGTTGACTCCTTCCTTGGCTCAGTCCTCGGCCGCTTCCCAAACCGCAAACTGTTGTGGCGGGATTGTGCAAAAGACGCGCAAGGGCCATAGGATTGTGTAAAAGACGTGCAAGGGCCATGGGCGCACGGCAAGTCAGGGCCATGAGGAGGGCAGATCATGCAGGCAGCACAGTCTCTGAGCAAAACTATGCTGCAAAGTCAGGAGGGTCTCAAGGAGAGGGGGATGGAAGGTGCAGTGCAGCCAGGGTACACAGGAGTGCAGGGGGAGCATCCAGGGGACACACGGAAGCAACATAATGGCAGAGGCCAGGTTGAGTGCATGAGCTGACCAAGAGACCACAGGAAAGGGTTATACTGCACCATAAGTACAGAACCAGGGAGGTGCCACGGCCTCATCTGCCAGGCACTGCAATAATAACCATTCACAAGAGAGGGCTGCTTCAAAGAAGCGGGCTGCCAGGGCTTGCAACATGGTAAGGCATGCACACAGACGCAACCATGATGCAGGCACCATGTTCCAGGAAGCATCACCGAAATGTCTTTGTGGAGACAGCGGGCAGGTTGCACTAGCACACCAGAGCAGCATGGATGTGCGTGCACACTTAGTATGCACTGCCACGACGATGGGGCAAGACAGAGCTGGGAGCAAGCGCGTGTGTGTGCGTCCACACACATACACACATACACAGAGGCAACACTGAAAAGGAGTGTCACACTGCAGGCTCCTGTGCGGAGACATCGACGCACACGTGAGCGGCGACAGCTGCACCCCCCAGCTGCTCACACACGCACCTGGTGGCCGCTGCAAGCGAGCTTGGTGGGCTTCCCCCCCAGCGTGATGCCCACCTTCCTTGGGGAGAAGTCACCGGGTCCTGTGTGTGTACAGGTAACAGTTTCAGTGGTTGCACAGGGAAGTGCAGCACTATCGCATCACATGAGGGGCTTGACGCAGCGCGCACTGGGCCTTTGTAAGGCATGGACACTGAGGCACTCAGACACCGAGTGCCAGCAGAGGGAAGCAAGTGTCGCCCATGAGGACCACTATCCCCAGCTGCGGCGGAGCACCCGCGCGCAGGAATGCTTGCCATGAAAGGTGATGCGGAGTCATGGGGCGCCTCACAGCCCGGCCCATCCTTCACAGCAAAGCACAGCCACGGCAAAGCACAGCTGCATTTCTTGCTGCGTTTGTGGGCACTCGCGCATGCAAGGAGCGACGCGCAGTACGGGTGCTGATGTTGAGCTGCCTACGGCCCCTGGCCAACAGCATCGTTCATCTTTTAAGCCACTTCGCATGATGGGGCGGGCAGAGCGAAGGCGAGGGGGGCATGCGCGGTGCTCACCGATCTTGACCACAATCTTGTCGTCTATGACTGCCGCATAGAAATCCCCAGCAGCCTTGTGGATGTGCACCTTCGACCTGCACATGCACGCGCACGCAGCGTGCGTGGTTCCGCATGCATGTGTTTTCGCGCTCAGAGGCATCAAGGCAAGCGAGGCGTGTGGACGGCAAGAATTCTCCCCTGCAATCCCGTTCAAGCACCACAGCAAATATTACACACGCTGACGCATGTCTTAGCATCGCATTAGCATCGCACATCCACCCACCCACCTACACCTACACCCAGACAAGCTGTGTATGCTGGGCGGTGGGGGGGCTGCGCCCAGCCTCCCTCCCTCCTGAAACCCACCTACCTGGCATTGATGCCATGCTTCTGGCGTAGGGCCATCAGCTCCAGGATGGCCTGGCGGAGGCCCCCCTGCGCGCGAGACGTGGAAGGGTGGGTGGGCCTTGCAGGTTTGGCAGGGAGGAGCAGGCGGCTTGGCTCCCTGAACGCGACAGCGAGAACTGTGCTGGCGGCGTGGCTCAAGCAGGAGCACTCCTGGTCACAGCATTCAAGAGTGCGCGCAGGCAGGCCTTAGGCTGACAAGGGGGGCAGGCCACTTTTGCACAGTGAGTCCAATTGCGTGGGCACAGGCCTGGCAGCGCCTGCGACCCTTGCCAGTCCACCCCGACTTGCTTATTTTGTGTAGATGCATGTGAATGTGCGCTGTAAGAGCGCGTGCGGAGGAGCGCGCCACGATGCTCAACCTTCTTGACATGCAGCAGACATACAGGGCGCCCCTGCCCATGGCGGAGGTGCGCAGATGCTCCACACCCGAGCGCTGTGTGCAAAGGTGATCGCTTGATGGCAGCGCATGCGCTGGCTGCATGCACACGCGCATGCACACATGTGCACGCAATTCGCGCACCCCCTGCATGCATGCAAGTCCAGTGTGGTGCGTCAAAAAGCTTCCGGGGGGGGGGGGCATATGGAAAAAGAGGGCTTGCACAGCAACCCAGGCGAGTTGCTGGGATGAATGTTGAGGTGGTTTGCCTACCCCATCCCTCCTCCCTGCTCACACCTTCTCCGTCATGAGGTGGTCCACAAACACGCACGGGGTGCCTGCAGGCGCGCAGCACATGAGGCAATGCCAAGCATGTCACTGATTGACATGATGCAGCTGCAAGGGTTGTTGCTGGACCTTCACCGACAGCATCAGGCAGTTGGCACACGCGGCCAGAGAGGGTGTGTGCGTCGCTGCGCGGCGCGGTCGCTGCAGCACACACCGCAACTGAGCTCTGGACTTATGGTCCACATGGCTCTCCCAGCCATGCTCGTGCGGGAAAAAAGGGCCACGCTTGTGAGGGAGGGGATGAAGGGCCATGCTTGTGAGGGAGCGGATGAAGAGGCCACGCTTTCGAGGGAGGGGATGAAGGGCCATGCCTGTGCGGGGATGAGGGGCCACCCACGCCTGCGCGGAGATGAAGGGCCATGCCGCACACTGAACTACACACACACACACACACACATACACACACGCAAGCACGCGCACACACGCTACGCACCACAGTGGGTGAGCAGGTAAGCGTAGCCCTCTGGCAGGTTCTTCCAAGGGTAGGGCCAGTGGTTCAGTGTGGAGCCGGTGTCATGGTTGTCCAGGAAGGTGACGGCGCGCGAGGGCCACAGGCCAATCACGCCTGGTGCGTGTGGGTGTGTGGGTGTGAGAGAGAGAGGGGGCAGCTGGGTTTTGTGAGCACTAGGCTGCGGTTGTGCCGAGGGGAGGCACGCGGCAGCCCCCCCCCACCTTATTGAGCAGAATGTGTGTGTGTGTGTGTGCGTGTGTGTGTGTGTGTGTGCGTGTGTGTGTG
>LFCJ01002052.1_pt1 | contig 14393 bp, 24 predicted proteins | sample 643141 | NCBI WGS metagenome assembly LFCJ01 (sample SAMN03766243, study PRJNA286221) | soda lake metagenome | biome: soda lake; feature: Kulunda steppe; material: water; isolation source: sample B1-Br-g2 brine of Lake Bitter-1 | place: Russia: Kulunda steppe | collected 2010-07 | reverse complement strand
TGCTTGCACGGCACGAAGGTCGCTTCGCCGTGCCAGCGTTTGACTTTCGCGCTTGCACACACGCCCGAGTGCTCACCCGCCTCTTTTTGATGCGATGGTGTCAAGCATGCACAACATCTATACTTACATACACCTGCAATGCCGCCGTGATTGCGGGGGCAGGAGTGTGCAGCTGCCCTGCTCCCCTGCGCTTGCATTCCTTGACCTCTGGCCACCATCCCCCTTGGCCACCATCCATAGCTCGTTCGCATCGCCAGGAACTCAGAAATTCTGCAAAAATGGTGTAAATGCATCATTAATTTGCATCTGACTCGTCGGTGCACCGTTGGCGGTTCCTGGCTCCGCACGCTGGCATGAGCGGCCGCTGGCCCCGCCTGAGCGCACGCGGCATGTGTGTGTGTGTGTGTGTGTGTGTGCACGTGTGTGTGTGCGCGTGTGCGTGCGTTTGTGCGTCTGTGTGTGTGCGTGTGTGTGTGTGTGCATGTGCATGTACATGTGTGTGTGTGCATGTTTGCGCGTGTGCATGTGTGCATGCGTGTGTATGCATATGTGTGGACCTGGCACACGGCGTCAGCTCAGCACTCAGGAGCTCAGGAGCTCAGATCTCAGCAGTGCAGTCAGGGCTCCTCGTGGGTGTCAGGGCTCATCGTACGGTGTCCGCCGGCACGCGGAGCTCAAAAGCATGACTTGCGTCACGCATACATTATGCTACCTGATACAATGATTCAAGTCCCTGCTGCTCCGCCTGGTCTACCTGCAGGCATCAATGCACCACCACCTGCAGGCTCAGACGGCACGCTGTGGCAAGCCGCTGTGGCGGCCGCGACTGCAGTAGCAGCAAGCGTCCCTGCACCAGCCTCCCCTTCGCAGCAGCCCCCTCTTTTGAGCCCATGGGCACTCGGCAGCAGTGAGGCAGCAGGGCTTGGAAGTTGTGTGGGCGGTGCGCTGCAGCAGCAGCAGCAGCAGCAGCAGCAGCACTGCCACATCCAGCGCAATCTGTTCCCTCCAAGCGCTGCTGGCAGCAGCCCTTACACCAACCTTCACGCCCCGAGCACCGCGCTCGCGCCCTTTCCTTTTGTGTTTGGCAACCCTGAGCAGACCTTGGGCTGCATGCAGCGGGGGGCCTTGCAGGCATTGGGGGGGCCCTGGTCTGGCATGCACGAGGCTGAGCAAGGGTGGCTGCAGCCGCCCGAGGCATATGGGCTGGGTACAATGTTTCCAGTTGGAGCGGCGGGAATGGGCGCGATGCGAGCTGGCAACCCGTGCAGTACGTCTGGAGGGCCTATGCAACATCCTGGCCAGCATGAAGCTATCTTGCAACTCATGCACAACGGCAGTGCTGCACTGCCCGGCCAGCCTGGCGCAGTCTTGCAGGCAATGCAGCCCTCCACTTGGGCTGCCTTGCCGCAGCCAACAGGCCATGGGTATGGCTGGTTGTGATGGCAGGCTGCCCATGTTCTGCGCTTTCATGCACATGGCCATGATGTCTAAAGCTGACATCAGCCGGCAGCGATGATCTTAACGCAGGAGGGGTCGCACTGGCCTGCGCCAAGCAGCATTGATGGCCTACTGGGTCCATCTGATGAGCTACCTGCCCCACTTCGATTGATGGCCTACTGGGTCCATCTTATGAGCTACCTGCCCTACTTTGATTGATGGCCTACTGGGTAAATCTTATGAGCTACCTGCCCCACTTTGCTTGATGGCCTACTGGGTCCATCTTATGAGCTACCTACCCTACTTTGATTGATGGCCTACTGGGTAAATCTTATGAGCTACCTGCCCCACTTTGATTGATGGCCTACTGGGTCCATCTGATGAGCTACCTGCCCCACTTTGATTGGTGGCCTACTGGGTCCATCTGATGAGCTACCTGCCCCACTTTGATTGATGGCCTACTTGGTCCATCTGATGAGCTACCTGCCCCACTTTGATTGATGGCCTACTTGGTCCATCTGATGAGCTACCTGCCCTACTTTGATTGATGGCCTACTGGGTCCATCTGATGAGCTGCCTTGCCCACGTGCGCAGGCTGCTAGCGAGCACTGAACCTGCCAGGTGCTGTGCAAATCTGTGCTTCTTGCACTCATGCTCCGAGCAATTTGATGACCTGTTTCATAACCTTGTTGCCCTGATCATCATAATTACTCCTCCCTGTGAGCTTTTCTCTTTCACTTTATTCTCCAATCACAATGTTTGAAGCCTTAAGAGATGACTTATCTACAGTCGTACTGTAATAGTTGGCGGAACTCAGACTATCATTAATTCTTGGTCGTTGTTCAGCATGATTTTTGACAGCAACAAGCCAGCAGGGATAACCCATGTGGTATGTGTCAAGGGAGAAGTGTGTCCAAGTAAATCTTGTTGAGCCTTAAAAGCAATGCAAGTGAATCAGGCAAACAAAGGCACTGCAGGATTTTTAATTTGAAGTCAGGGAGACACCATCGGATCCTGCTGATTGTTCCGGAGGCTGCTACCTGTGTCTGTGTAAATTATATTATCATTAACACCTCATTCAATTTGATGTATCAAAAGAAAAGAGAAGAAAAGACTAGGCCAGCAAGGTAACCCCTGTTTGCATGAATTAAGGAAGAAGTTTACATCTGGTGCAAGCACCTGGCAAACCTCCACCATCAAATTATAGTCCAAGCTAGGAAGAGGGTCATTCGTGGGGGTCGTGAGGATTCTAAAAAGAGCCATATGTTCTTTCCTTGATACTTTTCAACCTCCTACTTGTACTTATGATTTTTGTTGCATATTGAATAGAACGAGTGTTTAAATTAAGAGTAAGTCTTCGTGCTCTACATTGGTCTAGGCCAAGCTTACTGAGGGGTAGTTCAGTATGACATTTATAAATGGTCCCCATCACTCCAATCAGGATGGTATGTAGGCTTGCTTAATGGCATTGCTGTGCAAGGACGTGTTTCAATCTAATATGCTGCTCAGTTGCTCTTGCTGGTTGTTGTTCTGGCAGTGTGTCATCACATTTTTTGACTTTAATGAGGTGAACATCCCAGCGCGAAGGGTGTATAGCCTGTATGTCTCTTTGATGGCCATTCTTCGTTCCAACTGGCAGTATGCTAATAGCATCTGGTCAAGGGCGGGATCGAAGTTCATCTGCTGAAAGGTTTGGTAGAAGCCATTGGGGTAAGGTCCTGTTGGCTACTCGTGCCGGCAAGACCAGACTTTGTTGAGCCATTCGTGTTTCACTTCCAATACCTGTAGAATGACGTTTCCTCCAAAATCGCCTTTGTCCATTGTATACATTGATTGCAGCCCCTTGGTGAATCAGTATATATTAGTCAGTACTGATTGCAATCGATAAGTATGCAAGCAATTGCTTGCATAATAATCCGTGATGCAGTATCATCTTGCATACTGACATATATTTCCGATTGACACACAACACCCTTTTCAGTCTGGATAAGGTGCAACAGACCATGCCACTGTACAGTCCATGGCCATTGGTCCAGCGGTTGAGCTGGAAGCAGAGGTGGAGGATTCAGGATTGACACCTCTGAGGTGATGGCGAGAATTCTGATGCTCTTCTTGAAGATAGGTATATCTTACAGAAAAGAATACACTTCGTTTTGTCGCTCGTCAAGTGGTCGATGAATTCCAGGATTGTCGTCGACAAACTCAAGAGTATTAATTATCAAATATTTAATTTTCGTAAACATTTGGCTTGGCACGGGAACATGCTTCTGAACGAGTCTGCAATGCTTTCAAGTCGTTTGACTTCACAGGCTGGTGTGAACAACTACTTAGCATACTATGCCAATCCAAGTTGGTTGCCATAAATGAATTTGCGCAGGGGCCATGCTAATCTTCTCTGTATCGTTCCAATTTTAACATATGTCCCGAAGGACAGGATAAATGAATTTGAACTCCTCCAGCTAGGGAGGAGCAGACATGTTGCAGAGCAACCTTACTTGTGATGGCTGAGCGCCACGAATGGAATGGCGAATCAGGATCACCATTGTTTGTGACGGCATGACATTGTTGCGTGCCAAGTCCATAAATTTGCTTTCATCCCAAGGACCACATGCAGCTGCTCATTCACACACACATATGCACAAAATAAAAAGCAAAATAGCGGTTTGCCTGTGCCTAACTGTACAATATCCCATGTTTAGGGTAGCACAACTGCATTTGCCGAACCAGGGCAGCTTAGGTAAGGTTACACAGCAGTACCTGCCAAGCAAGGGCAGCTTAGCTGAAGCCAAAACCAACACTACCTAGCACGGGCAAAAGAAGCAAGGTGGCGATACTTAAGTTAAAACCCGAAAAATCCGCGATGAATAAAAAGGCGACTCCAAGCATGCCTTCTTGGCGCATGAAAACCCCTTCTTGTAACACAATGTGACCTTAGAATGTCCCACTGCATTTATATCCGTCACAGTGTGGTGCATGCAGCACATCAGACACAGTGAGGTCATGTGAAATTCCCAGGGTATTGGGCCTTTGCAGCTCTGGCAAAGCTGATGATGATGATGGCAGTATAGCAAGACCCCATCCCAAATCCTGCTCTTGCTGAAGCTGAGCTGCTGTGAATGGCAGGCACATCCATGTGCCGTTTTCAAGGCAGGCACACTCACGTGACTTTCAAATACTACAACATCAGGTGTACCGCTCATCTTAGTGGCCTCATACACCGCCGTATGTACAAACCACTCTCAGCGGCAGACGTGCAACCTTTTTTTTAACCCACAAGGTCCCCATAGAGCAGATAAGCGAGGAGCACCGCCAGGAGGAGGCCGGCAAAGTGGGCAATCTGGACGTAGATGGGCAGGACAAGCAAGAAGGGATTCATTGGCACCGATGCAGGGTTGGATTTTTATGTGTACTAATTTCCTGGCTTGGAATGCCCAAAATGCCTTGCCAAATACGATGCGGCAAGGGTTGGCCACCAACAAAGGAGATATTCAAAGCATGCCCCCAAATTCAACTCCGGCGAAGCCTGCCCTGGTGTGTGTGTATGTGTGTGTCTCCTACAAGTGAGCTGCTTATGATTAATGACGGCAGCTCAAGGTCCTTGATGGCAGCTCAGGGCCAGAACACAAGGTGCTTACACAAAATTAGGAGGGGTGACCTCCAAATTGCCTGTTGTTGGTGTGTCCATGCATTAAAGAGGGAGCCCATGCCTAAGGTCCCCACCCTGCCTATTCCGCCTAGAGACCATGCGTGCATAACGCACATTGGCCAGTGCTTTTAGAACCTGCGCTCGCAAGCGCTCTGAAAGCAAGTGCTGCACCACCTGCACAAGGCACCCTGGCATGCCTGTGCACACATGAAGAGCTCATTTTGCAAAGTGCCCAAGAAGGGATAGAGCGCTCACGCACAAGCCGGCATGGTTTGCATGAGCAGAGCAAGAAATTGCAAATATCTATGGATGCAGCATCTTCACCTTTACGACTGCTTCACTTCCACATCACTGCATGCCACCCCTGTGCTGTCACTATGCAGGTGATCACACCAATGTACTATTGATGTGAGGTTGCGGTGCTGATAGTGTTGGTCATGCAGGCGATTGCATCTCAATTATAGGTCTCTGGAAAGCTCTGCCAGTGCTCTGCCTGTGCACCAAAGCGCCCCCGCTGCTCTGCGGGCAGCTGTGGGTATGAGCACTTCTTCAAGGCAGCCCAAGCACATTCCACTGCTGCTTCCGCACCTGGAACGCCAAGGCCAGGATGGCAGATGCCCTGCCAACGAGCTCTGGCGCAACCAAGCTTGGGGCTAGGATGTTGGAGCTGCGCAGCAAGCAGGGAACATGTCCTCAGCGCCTTGTAGCCCTGGTGACGCACTGAACAATGAATAGGCTGCGCACTCTTGAACACCTTTGCGACCTCATTGCTGCACTGATACCAGGCAGGGGCAGGCAGGAACAAGAACATAAAAAGCCTTCTGCTTTGATGTGGTGGAAGGCGATACTGGTGCACACCTAGTGTTGATGTAGCCGCCCAGAAGCCACAGCACGATCACGACAAAGCTGATCAGGAGGTCACTCTTGTACTTCAGGGCGATGAGCTTTATGTACAAGAAAAAGAGTGTGGCCAGGACCACCTGCGGCAGGTGACAACCAGATCTGGGCAGTGCTTTGCAATCAAGCGGTCTGGCTGATAGAGTCCTGGATGGCCATGCCCACCTGTAACAAGGAGCCCATAGGTGTAAGAGCCTAGGTGGAGGAGACTCACAGCTCTTTGGTCAGGATAATGTGTCCCCTTTTCCTTAAATGATGCAGGGAGTGTTTTTCTGCCTGCGCATTTTTTCTTTTCTTTCTCCCTTGAAGATCCAGGTGACGGATGTGAAGCAGCTGCTTCCATGGCTTGTGTGGATCTTGGGGTCATCTTCAGTTTTTTTGCGACACGTGGCTCTCACACATGACTAGTCATTTTCCTGCAGGAGGCAGCTTGCACAGAGGCATGTACGAAAGCAACCAAAATAGCCAGTTATTGATCCACATTCCTGCACACGAGCTCGCCAGGAAACTTCATTGAGCCCTCAGTGTGGTGAACAAGCAACCTGCCCTTGTCCCTGACATGTCGATGTGTGGCACTAATAGCTATCAGGAACCAACAGGCGCATGTTTTCCTGCCCTTCATCCTACGCAGCCACACCTGGAGGTCCAGCATGGGCCTCTGCCATGCAATCACAATCAAGCTCGGATTTCCAAGAGGAGACATGCCCGCGTCACATTCAACGTGCTAAGCACAATATACGCGACCGCGCAACTGTCGCCGCCAGGCCCACACCTTGATGGCCGCCAGTGTGAGCAGCGCCATGGGTGCTCGCACCAAGAAAGCCTTCCTCCGGGGCGCAAACCGCCCAATGATGTCGGCAAAGATGCGGCCGAAGAAGAGGACCTGCACAGGCAGCAGGCAGCGGGTACACAGAGCAGCCGTGCGTTGTATTTAGATGCGCTGAGGGCGGCATGCATAGGTATAGCAACTGGAGCACGCTCATTTGCGCGCACATGTTATGCACTTGCTCGTGCATAAGGGAGTGGTTTGAGCTGCTGGAGCCGCAGCTGTATTGATACCAGGCAGAGGGACTGCAACGTCCTCACAGGGTAGTCCAAGAGAGCGGTTTTATGGCTGGTGGGCTCTCACTGGAGCTGCCACGCTCCAAAGGCCATATGATTTCACGCACCGAGGGCAAGGCACATGGTGTGCTCACGCACACTGGGCCCATTGGGCCATTTGCCCTTTTGCCAGGACACATGCAGCCAAGCGGAACGGGCCCAAGCATTCGAGCAATCAATGCCACATGATTTACTGCAACGCCAACACAGGACCATTGTAATACCAACACAGGTCTTTTGTAATGCCAACACAGGTCTATTGTAATACCAACACAGGTCTTTTGCAGTACCAACCAGGCCTGCGTAGCAGTACTGGTATGCTAGAAGCAGCTTTGCGTGCCTGCGGGAGCTCACGGCCAAAAATGCCGGAGGACGGGACGTAGGTGAAGAACGGGAACACTAGGTACAGAACTGACACGCTCGTGAAAAAGCCCACAATCACCTGCAGCCACGGCACAAGGGAAGCAATGCTCGCGTGAAAATACACACAAATGCACACAACACACCTAGGTTGCTCCACAAGCAAGCTGGAGCTTCTGCAGCAGGCGACGCATGGGCCAGGCTGGTGCGCAGGGCAGGCGCTTCAACGCATTAGTATGCTGCGCCACTCCCTGCCTGCCCAAGCCTTTGCCCAAGCGCAGGCAGTGGAGCATCAACGCAGTGGCATATTGCGTCACTCCCTGCCTGCCCAAGTGTTTGCCCAAGCGCCAGTAGTGGACGCAGGGCCAGAGTGCACACACGCACAGCAGGCAGGCAGGCACACATGCATGCACAGGCACGCGCGCGCGTGTAGGACGCACCGGCCAGGCCCCCACCCACACCGCCGTATTCTCCTGCTGCAGCGTCAGCTTGCGCTTGGGCCCAGCGCTCCTTGGGCCCTGCCCCATGCCGCCTGCTGCAGTCCCAATCCCTGCCTCCAGCTCCTCTCCAGCCCCCCCCTCAGGCCCCGTGCCAGCCTGGGCCGTGGCAGCCGCTCTGTCATCGTGTGTGGATGGCGTGGCGGCACAGGCTTTGGGATACTGTGTGGACGCTGTCGAGGTGGAGGCTGCGGCCTTGCCGCTGGCCCCCTGCAGCCTGGCTGTGTCTGCTGCGACCTGCTGCAGGCATGGGTTGCGGGGGGAAGGTTCGGCTGAGGAGCCCCTCTCCATCCATGTCCATGGCTAAGGGGGCTTCAGACTCACAGTACGGGCACAAAAGGTGATCATATGTCTATTGACAATGCACAGGCAACTTGCTGCAGCAAGGGGCAGGGTCTAGCGGGGAGCACGTTTGAAATCACCATGCATATGTTCTGTACTGATATGCTTTGCTGGACAGCACCGGTGCGTTGCGGGCGCCTGCCTGCGCCGTTTGGCAATAATGTGCACGCACGCATGCCCTCACCTACAGCGACCAGCCTCAAAAGCGGCCTACCTCTTGTTTGAGCTGTTGCTGGTACTCGGGATTGGAGAAACCTAGGGGTTTCACAGGTACATCACCTTGCGTTGCCTTCTGGTGGTTGCCTTCCAATCCAGTCAGTCTCAAGTCACCTGTGGTGGTGGTGAGGAGGCGTTGTTGAAGCTGAAGCTCCTCACATCCTATAGGCTCAGGTGAGGGCAGCGACTTTTGCACACGCGCGCACAATTTTGGGAGGCCTCTGCTCTGCTTCACATTCCCCTGTTTCCCACAAAACACCCACTGAGCTCCTTACTAGCCACCCCGCTGCATACCCAAGCCTCCATTCATCTAGCATGCAAATCAGGATACCAATCCACTTTTCAGCTTTGGCCACAAATCCTAGGTCAGCCAAAATGCCCTTTAAAGCAAGGAACTGGTTGATTCTATCGTGTGCTCTATCTCGCGGCAGCACAGCCACAGTCCCAATTCAGCACATGTCTGGCTTACCTATCTGCTGCAATGCGTAATGATGCTGCCAGACGCCCTCACGGCCGTGCTATACCCTGCAAATCTCCAGCCCAACAAGGATGGGCCACCCTGCCTCGAAGTAGCACAGCCTTAGCCCTACCTTGCAGCGGCACAGCTAGGTCAGCCAAAATGCCCTTTAAAGCAAGGAACTGCTTGACTCTATCTTGTGCCCTACCTTGCAGCGGCACAGCTAGGTCCAAGGCCTTGCTGACAGGCCCTGCTCCATCCCCCGGTGGTGGCTGCATGTGCTGCATGCGCCGCTGCGCCAGGTCAGCAACCTTCTTTGCCAAGGGCGTGGTGGGGGGGGAGGCAGAGCGGGGGTCAGCTGCACTGCTGTGCACCCTGGGGCTCTCGCGCGTGCTGCTGAAGCGGCAGAGGCCCTGCACGCAGGCGCGTATACCCCTGTGCACTTGCGTAAGTGTGCGCGTGCATATACACAGCCACATTAAGTGTGCAATTGGCTATAGGGGACTGCAGTGCAGCACGCTCCTGCGGGGCTTTAGAAAGGCTATGCACACCTGCGTATGTCATGGCAAGGCTATGCACACACCATGCGCATCACGGCTCGCTCCGATCATGGCTCCGGACACACGCATGGTTCTAATAAGAGGGTGGACAGAGCATTAAAACATGCGCAGCCACTCCTGACCTCCTGGGCTGGCTAAGGGCAGCTACTGAAAGAATACACAGCTGATGATCTCCTGGGCCAATTCGGCTCATCCGCAGGACACTCCTGCAGCCGCTTTTGACCTCCTGGGCAGATTCCCGACCCCCGACCCCCCAACCTCCTGAGCTGAACCGGCTAATCCGCAGGGCACACCAACCAGCCTGACGTCCTGGCTGTCCCGGCTAACCCTCTCCTTGCCATCCTTGTAATCTGCAGGACAAAGAACTCTCACATCAGCTTCCTGGAGCCGACTGCTTGGGACTGTGCTGCCCCACCACAACACTTGCGTGACCTCTGTTGGCCGCTAGAGTGTGCAAGCGACCCCGATCATCTACTTCCAGCCAAGTGCTCTCCTATCATCTGAAACCAGCCAAGCGCCCCCCCCCAGGTCACCTATCTCCATCCAAGACAGCCAAAAACGCTTGTGTCCTGGCACCCCCAGCTCTCTTCCCTCTCGCACAGATGCGCAAGGCAGCCCCCCACCTCACCTGGCGCGGCACTGCACCGGGTGCATGCTGCACGAGCGGGGGGTGGTGCAGCAGGTGGTACCCCTCCTCGACGGGCAGGTTGCTGCAGCTGCCAATGCTGTTGCAGCGGTGCAGCAGGGACGCACGCCGTCCGACGCCGTCCGCGGCGGCATCCCAGTGGAAGCTGCCTGCAGCGGCAGCCGCCACCGCAGCAGCAGCAGCACGGGCACATTCAGAGGCCAAGCGCAGCACCCGATGCTTGGGAAGGTGCGGCACCTGGTGCACGTGCCCTTATTTAGGACTGCTGAAAACGGTATGCACACGCAGTGAATGCGCCCCAGTCTGTGCCGATTCGCCTGAACACACAGGGTGTTTGCATGATTTCCAGCGAGCACGCACGAAGGCTGAGGGTTCACCGCCGGGCCATCAAGGCGCCTGGGTGCCGGCAGGCATGTGTGCAGTGCACAGCTGCGCATCGTGCGAGAGCGCACAGGGGCGGGCTCCTTACCCTCCCCCCCCCCTGCATTTCCCAGCCAGGCACTGTTTTTGTGTGCGAACAATCACACAGCACTGAGGACGGCGCCTGTTGAGAGGGCTTGCGTCAGAGAGCAGCGGGTGGCCACGCACCGCCTTCCCCACCCAGCAAGGGCAGGCTGCTGAAAGGGTCCGGTGTGAGCACGATCCTCTCGGTGGCCGCGCGTGCCATCTCCATCACCCCCTCCTCCTGCGCCTCCTCCTCTGCCTGCTGCTCGGTGACCAACAGGGGGGTGCGCGGGTCGATGTATGCCTCCTTGCCCGACATGATCTGCACGCCACAGGTCATACGCAGGCAAACCTCAGCCACATCACATCGCTGCTCTGCCACTTTGGCAGGCAGCTGAACAGAAGCGGCGAGGGGGTTGCTAGGAAGTGCCTCAGCTCAATCACTTGCTGCCCTGCTTGCATGGGGGGCAAAGCACCCAGGACGGCAGGGCAGGGAGGCCTTGGCTCAATTTGCTGGACCATTTCTAAATGCCTCCAAAACGGCCAGAATGCAAGACCACATGCACACTACATATGATGGACCAAGCCTCCTATGCACCGGGGCCATCCCCTGCTCCCAAAAAGAGCACCAGCCGCATAACCCATCAAGCGCGACAGCACCCTCCCCCAACCCAGCCACAAACCCACATCTTAGCACAGCATGAACAGGGAAGTTTCGGCAAGCAGGACCAGGACCCTGCCACAAAACCCATCAGGCGCAACAGCCCACCCCACCCTGAACTCACATTCCAGTACTGTGCGAACAGGGAGCCTGCGGCGAGCGTGCCCAGGATGGTGATGCCGGCGGTGGCCCCAAACATGGAGATCCACTGCCAGCGCTCCGGCAGAGGACCCACGCCCAGGGCGAGCTGCAGCACCAGCACGAGCGGGCCTGAGGCCACCCCGCCTGAGCACACGCGGCATGTGTGTGTGTGTGTGTGTGCACGTGTGTGTGCGCGCGTGTGCGTGCGTTTGTGCGTCTGTTTGTGTGCGTGTGTGTGTGTGTGCATGTGCATGTGCATGTACATGTGTGTGTGCATGTGTGCGCGTGTGCATGTGTGCATGCGTGTGTATGCATATGTGTGGACCTGTCAGCAATGCAGGTGTGAGTGAAAAGGAGACACATGGCTGGGAAGTAGGTGCAGTTGCCTGGGAGTAAAGCAGAGCAGGCCCTGCTAGGTAGGGGTTGGAGTCAGGGGCGCACAGGTCCCCACAGGCTGGGTAAGTGATGGAGTTGGGCACACACAGATTTACCCAGGATGCAGCCTTTTGGGGCTTGGCAATGTGTGAGGGGCGAGGTCAAGCGATGAACTACAGGGTCAGCACGAGCCAGGAGGGTTGGTCATGCACGGCCCTGGAACCGTGTGACAAGCTGTGCGCCTGGCTGTGTAACTGACAGGGTGCCAGTCCTGTGTGAAAAGGAGCCTGCCTGAAAAGGCAGCAGCACCCATGACTGTTCATGGCATGGCAGCGCCTCTTGACTCTCCAAGGCAAGGCGGCGCCCCTGACTGTTGACTATCGATGGAAAGGAAACATGCTCGTGGTGTCCAGTGCACAGAGGCTGCGCACGCACCCAGCCCGAGTGCGATGATGTCGGCGTGGCGGAACCATTGCACGACTTGGTAGCTGGTCGAAAAAGCGATGGCAGACACCTGCAAGGCGCGTGCCATGGTGCGGGGGGCCTGAGTTTGAACAAAGAAGAGCTGCGCGCACGCGCATACAATGCAGAGGTTTGGTTCGCCTCAAATGCGGAGCCCTCAGTAGCACATTGCTGAGCCCCCTACCGCTTCCCAGTGCAGGTTTTTTAGCAGCAAATGTGCTGGCGTTCTCACACTTCATGCCCAGTCCTCTGATGCACGACTAGGCAAGGTCTCATCAGCGCCCGCGCGCACCGTGCCCAATGCTGCCACTAGCCACAGCAGCGACGCGTGGGTGGAGGGTAGGAAGGGGAAAGCGCCAGTGATGACGGTGCAGCCCAGCAGCCCCACCAGCAGGCGACAGAGTGCGCTGGAGGTGGGCCCCAGCCATGCGTCCATAGGCCCCTCAATCTGCACCAGCACAAGCATGCACATAGGTGTATGTGGGTGTGCGGGCATACGAGCGCATGCCTTTCGTCCAGTTTGCCAGCACCTGCATGGCAGCCCCCTGACTACTGCCAAGCGCGAGCGAATACGGAGCCTCCAACTATTAAGGTGCGGGAGGGGCTGGCATGGTTGGCCCTTGGGCGCAGGCTCGGGCGGGTCCTTCTTCTCCAGGTGACCTGCCGCCAGGCAGGCTGCTGCTGCCAACCAACCAGCTGGCAGGGAAGCGCGCTGCAGACCCTCAAGCCTTCGCTCCGAAGATCTGGTGCAGCTCATGCAGCCCCCGCCCCTGGACTAGGCTGCTCACAGGGTGCAGGGTGCCTAGCCCCTCTGCGCGTCTGGCTCCTCTGTGCACACTACACCCCTCTGCGCACACTGCCCCTCTGTGTGCCTGGCTCATCTGTGCACACTGGGCTAGGCTGCTTTCAGTGTCCAGGGAGCCTGGCCCACCTCTGTGGACATTGTGCCTGTCTGCGCACAATACGCCCCTCTGTGCAAAATACACCCCTGTGTGCACAATACGCCCCTCTATGCACACTGGGCCGCTCTGTGTGTTTGGCCCCTGTGCACACTTGGCTGAACTACCTACAGGCTGCAGGGTGTCTGGCCCATCTGTGCACAGCCCTAGTGCACCAGGCCTTTGATGTGTGGGTGCTTAGGCACGTCAGCACGCACAAGAGCGAGTGCGATGGGAGGCACACTGGGCCGTGGCACCACAAAAACACACGCGCGCACGCACGCACACACGGTATGAGGTGCCCTAGCTCTGTGAGCTCTCGCTCAATGGGCATCACACAACGAGGAGTCCACTTCAGCATGCAATGGAATTTGCCGGAATGCGTGCTTGGCATGATCCTCATGCCGCCTGGCTGTCCAGGAGGAGCTGAGCGCCGCACGCAACAGCACCACCAGCCAAAGCAAGGGCCGTGATTTCACTCAGGGCTCTATGCAGGAACTTGCACAAGTGGCGCACGTCCCCTCTTGCACCGCAGCTGGGACGCCAGCAAAGCCTGGCTGCATGGGTGGCATGCAGACAATGCTCCCTGCAAGAGCCGCTCACCTGGCCCAACACGATGAGGACAGGGATGGAGGGGACGTAGAATGCCAAGGTGAGCTCCAGCAGGATCTGAGGGCAGGAGTGAGGAGGACGGGTGTATCGGTCCAGCAGGTCCAGGTGTGCTCACACCCAGGCATTCATGGCTTACCCAAGCACCCACTACTGATTTAGCGAGCGCTGCTCACACCCAGGCGTTCACTGTGCACCCAAGCGCCTGCTTTTGAACTAGAAACTACTCACCTGGGGCCCAAACCATAATGAGTAGTAGCCAAGGAGGGAGGTGATGAGCACAAAGGGCATCGCGAAGGACGCTGCAGGCACGGGCATGGCACATGTAAGGTGCCAACATGGCACATGCAAGGTGCCAGCCCAATGAGCCTGCGTGCCTGGGCTCACGATACCCTGAACCCAGTGAGCCTAAGATGCCTGGTGCGCGCGCCCGCAACATGACTGGGCACCCACAGAGATTGAAGAGGGGCATCACTTTTTTGCTGCAAGCGGACTGTGAGTTCTGTGCTTGCATGTCTGCACAAGCCCGTGCATGTACGCATGCGTGCGTGCGTGCGTGCGTGCATGCGTGTTTGTGTGTGTGTGTGTGTGTGTGTGTGTGTGT
>LFCJ01002051.1_pt1 | contig 14394 bp, 19 predicted proteins | sample 643141 | NCBI WGS metagenome assembly LFCJ01 (sample SAMN03766243, study PRJNA286221) | soda lake metagenome | biome: soda lake; feature: Kulunda steppe; material: water; isolation source: sample B1-Br-g2 brine of Lake Bitter-1 | place: Russia: Kulunda steppe | collected 2010-07 | reverse complement strand
TGTGAAACTGGGGTGGGGCGGTGTGGAGCTGGGGTGGGGCGGTGTGAAACTGGGGTGGGGCGGTGTGGAGCTGGGGCGGGGCAGTGTGAAACTGGGGCAGGGCAGTGTGGAGCTGGGGCGGGGTGGTGTGGAGCTGGGGCAGGGCGGTGTTGAGCTGGGGCTGGGCATTGTGAAATTGGGGTTAGGCAGTGTGAAACTGGGGCTGGGCAGTGTGAAGCTGGGGCGGGCCGGTGTGGAGCTGAGTGCCCCCTGCGCACCGCCGGGTCTGTGCTTGTGAGGTGCTGGCGGATACACACTTGATGCCCTGCAGGACAGTGCAGAGGCCTCTTGTGTTGAGTATGCGATGGTCGGTGGTGGGTGCCTGCCAGGTGCAGGCGGCGATGGGGAGGTGCCCGGAGATGGCAGGCCCCACGGCAGCGGCGGCAGCGGCGGCCTGCCTACGTCGGAGGCGCTTGCTTCCAGTGGCGTGGGCACAGGACTGCGAGGGGCGCCTGGCGGTGGCACGGCAGCAGGGCTGGGGCAGGGAGTGCAGGCAGGGGCATCATCGACTGAGGTGTCTGGAGCGCAGGCCCTGGGGCGGGGCCTGGGTGGGAGCCAGCAGCCCGGCCCCAGCAGGGGCGCACTGCCACATGCTGGTATACCAGAGCCCACCACGGCCTGCACGCCTGCAAGCAGGGAGGAGGGGGATGGAGGCGAGGCAGGCGTGACAGACAGCCTCCGGGCCTGCCAGGGCTCGCAAGCGCCTGCCACGTTGGAGTGGACCCCCTTTCACGCGGCGCTGCCGCAGCAGCAGCAGCAGCAGCAGCAGCAACAGCAGCAAAGCCATGACCAGGGGCAGGAGTATCAACAGGAGAAGCAGGAGCCGCAACAAACGGAGCAGCTCAGTGGCAGGCAGCACGCGCGTGCGCATCGAGCATCCCGCGTACACAGGCGCAGGTACGCAGTGCAGCCGCAGCAGCCCCGGCAGCCGCAGAGGCAGAAGCAAAAGCAGGAAGACATTGAAGTGGGCGACGCCTCATGCATGCACACGCCTGTGCCTGCAAAGCTATGCCGGCGAAGCAAGGCAGCGTGGAGCCCTGAAGCGGTGCGTTGTGCGCGGGTTAGCCCTGGAGCGGTGCGTTGTGCCATGTGTGTGTGTGCATGTGTGCCATGTGTGTGTACAATTGTGTGGAGTCAAAGTGTGCAAAGGTTACTGCGATGGCATGCGCGTGCGTTTTTGCGCATGCAAAACGTGCAAACATGTGATTGTATGTGTGTGTGTGCGCATGTGAGTATGCCAGGTTTTCATGGTCCCAGCAGCATGCAGTCCACAAAGCCCTCACTGAAGGCATTCGTGTGCACGCATGCCTGACTGCCTTCCACACACGCGCGTCCTGAATCCTCTTCAGGCCCCTAAGCGCAAATCCTTGTATTTGCAGGCTCAGCCTGGCATGCACACGCCCGCTATGTGCCCGCTGCTTGCCACCCAGCAGCCAGGCCAGGCCAGCACCACGACAGCTACAGCAGATGCCGCTGCACAGCCAGCCTCCGCCATGGCCATCAGCCCCCTGCCGCATGCGCGGCTGCTGCTGTTGCCCCCTGCCTACTCTCCGGAGGACAGGCCCAGGCGCCGCAACTCACCGCCATGCGCCCCCTCACCACACCCGCAGCTGCAGCCGCAACACCCTCCACTGCCATCGCCACGGCTGCAACAGCAGCAAAACCATGATCTGCCACTGCAGCCTCCTGACTTGCACCTCCTGGGCAGCCCATCTGTTGCCGCCGCAGCCGACCTTTCGCCCATGCAGGTCACGCCTGCGCCGCCGGCTGCGGCCGGCAGGCTCGACGGCTCGCCCAGATCACCTGGCTCCGATGCGCGTGGCAGCCGTGAAGGTCGCTGCGTGTCATCGTCCCAGGATGGGTCCCCTGTACACCCCCTGCAATTTGACCAGGATGAGGAGGCGGGGGTGGGGGCGCAGCAGGCGCAGGCGCTTGATCCCCTGGGGATGCTGCAGGGTACAAGTGAAGGCAGGCCCCAGGGGCAGCAGCTGCCGCAGCTGCAGCAGCAGGATGGGCCACAGGGGGGAGGGGCCAGCTGCGTCCAGCATGAGCAGCAGGCACAGCCATGGGTGGGCAGAAGCGGGGCTTGGGAGCAGCAGGAACAACATAGGGGAGGTGGAAGTGGGGCTTCAGAGCAGGGGTCGCATCCGCAGCTGCCGCCGCAGCAGCAGCAGCAGCAAGGGGCTCTGCAGGGAGGAGGGGGCGGCGTGCCGTTGCTGCACCAGCAACACCAGCCAGCTCACATGCAGCAGCAGCAGCAGCAGCAGCAGCAGCAGCAGCCGCCCCAGGCGCAGCAGGGGCAGTTGCGGGAGCTGCCCCCCCTGGAGAGCGTCTTAGGGCAGGAGTGCAGCATGCACTACTGGCAGTCTGCCGTGAGGGTGTATGAGGTGAGGGTGTATGAGGTGAGGGTGCAGAGGGTCCCGCAGGGGCGATGCGCCCGCCACATGCACACCCTGAGAAGAGAAAAGAAACTATGCAGGCAGTAAGACCCTCCCTGCATCAATAAGGCAGAGGTTCATCACAGGTTTATCAATCCCCTTGCAGATCCTGTCTGCAAAGCGTACCTGGCACGAATGATATGCTCGAAGCTTTGCACCCACGTCAAATCCCCTCACACACCCCTTCTGTTCCCAAGGCTGCAAGACCTTCAACTGGTGCATTCTGTTGATGGTGCATTCTGTTGACGTTTCTTCCTGACTTGGTGCTTGCTACAGACGGTATCTGCTTTATCTGGTGCATGCTTCTGGCAGAGAATGCCGTCCGTGAAGGCCTGCCTAAATGAATGCGCAGAGCTTTTGGATCCGTTGGCGACACTGCCTCCAACACAGCAGCAGCCCCGCGCAGGCTGTGTGTCTCTCACCGCCCACACCTTGCATTGCCAGCACAATGCCTCCCTGCATAGGGCACACACGGTTCCCTGGACCTCTGCAAGCACTCTGCCCCCAAATACACACACGCCCCCCAAAATCACACGTGCAGCATGTGACGTGCTCCCCGCCTGCGCTCAGCTGCGTCACGTGCTTGCCTGCCCTCCTAGCCTGTGTACGCTCCGTGCACCTGTCCTGTGCCGCTGAGCACAAAGCTCATGCAGGCCGCGCGCCAGAACACAGACCTGCCCCACAAAGCATATTTAACATATGAAATACGCCGTGCTCACGCCACGCACAGACCTTCCCCTTCCAAAAGGACGCGCTGGAGTTTGCGGCGTGGTGCTCCCACGCGCCAGCGGCTGACCTCAACCACATGTTGAGCGTGGCAGACACTGTTCCCTACAAGGAGAGGTGAGGGATTGCCCAGCCTCAGAGCCATTTTCAAGTCCTGGGCCCATCAGTGTGCCCCTCTGTTGTCAGCTGCCAAAAGAAGGCTGCCAGTGTGACGTTCTCATGCCTTTGGGACACTTGCCAAAATCATGAGCCAGGCCTCACGGCCATACATACCCGCACCACAGGCTGCTGTGCATTGCTTGCCATGTGGGCGGTAGTCTGCAAGGTGGGTGCGCTGGCTCGGGCGCCCTCTGACCCAGGCAGGGTGTCTCCCGCATGCGAGCTGCCTCCCGCACGGCGAGGAATGCAGCAGTGTGCAATTCAGGAGGGCGGCTTTGTGGCTTGGCACTTGACACAGTCCTTCAGTGGGTCCCTTGGGGTCCGCGCGTGCCCTTACTGTTTATGGCATAAGCTCAGGCGCAACAGCTTTGCACTGCAAATTCCTGATCCTGCGCAATGTTGGCAGCTTATGCTGGGAGGCTTGAATTCAAAGTATGTTGGGGGGGGGAAGTGGGCAGCTTCACTGTCATGGGACGTGTGGTGCACGGGCCAGAGCACCCATAAATTGCGCTGCATGAGCTCCACCGGCTATGGGCACAAATGCAGGCTGGATTTGTGAGCAAGTCACCAGTTGCGCATGTTACAATTACCTAAAACTTTTAGTAAAAGTGTTATAATTTGTGCTTGCTATGCGGCGCGCCCAATGCGCGCCATGTGAGTGTGCAACCTTCACTTATTGAAGCGCGCACACCCATACACACCCATGTACACGTATGCAAACACACACATGCACTCACACAGACTTGCACACATACACACGCACACACGTGCGTGCGTGCGCCCGTCAGGTGGAAGTGCATCATGCGGGAAGTGGGCCTGTGCAAGCAGCTGGCCCGTGAAAGGCAGCAGACATGGCAGCAGCAGCAGCAGCAGCATTGGCAGCTACAGGTGCCCCAAGTCTGTGTACCACAGGGCCCAGCCCACCAGCAGCCCTTGCCGTGTGAACCGTGGATGAACCAAGATCAGCTGCAGCAGCAGGAGCAGCAGCAGCGCCTCCACCACCAGCACCACCACATCTATCACCACCAGCGCCTACAAGCACAGCATCAGCACTTCCAGCAGCAGCAGCAGCAGCAGCAGCAGCAGCAGCAGCAGCAGCAACAGCAGGGTATGTTTCATGTGCCTGCAGGCCTGTGCCAGGCCCATGCCCCGCTCATGCCTGCCCATGCCCTCCAGGCTCCTCCCCTCACCAGGCACTTACAGCCTGACCCATGGCTCATGCCTGTGCGCGTGCGCGTGTTCAGCGAGGAGTACAAGAGCAGGGCTGCACCTGCAGCAGCAGCAGCACCCATACCTGCGCAGCCTGCAGCAGGACAGCCAGCACCGTCTGCAGCAGCAGCACCACCACTACCACCACCCATACCTGCACAGCCTGCAGCAGCAGGAGCAACCCCACCCATGCCTGCACAGCCTGCAGCAGGACAGCCAGCACCGTCTGTAGCAGCAGGAGCACGACCATCCACGCCTGAGCAGCCTGCAGCAGGACAGCCAGCACCGCCGGCAGCAGCCGCCGCAGCACCTCCTCCCTTACCTGCACAGCTTGCAGCAGCACAGCCAGAGCTGGCAGCCGCAGCACTGCCATCTTCGCCCGTGCACCAAGCAACGGCACAGGCAGCGCTGGCAGGCACGGCAGCACCACCAGAATTCCCTGCTGTACAGCCTGCAGCGGCACAGCCAGCGGCAGCAGCAGTGGCACCACCTGCGCCAGCAATGCCCGCCAAACCAGGCGGCCAAGCCAAGGGCACCCAGTACACCCGCAACTTCATTGTCACGACCTACCCAGTATGTAATCTGCCCTTAATTGTTCCGTTTTGGCTGTGCAAGCAAGCCTGATTGCTGTGATGCCCTGCTTTGTACCTCCACTCGGTCAATCTGCATCAGCTTGAAGTGGGGAAGGGGATGTGCATCGTGCGCGGGAAGATGGAATGCTACGTGCAATCCACGAGCCATTCTTTTGCCACTCACTGCCTGTTGCTTGGTACCAGCAAGCCCCCCTTTGGGGCCATTGCTGTTGCAAGGACGCATGCAGCTGCACAGCCGTACCATGCTCCCGCCTGCCCAAAAGTGCTTGCATTACCACTGGCCTGTTGTGCGGCACTCAACCTTGTTCCATGAGCATGGGAACCACACCACCGTGCAAGCCGTACTTACAATGGAGCACCTCGTATTTTTCTGCGCAGGAGTTGGGCAGACGCATGGCCAAGCGCCAGCCCCTGCAGAGGCACTACTATGAGGTGTGTGTGCGCAGGCTGGGGTCAAATGCTGCATCAATTGTGCACATATGTGTTTGTGTGCACGTGGTTCGGGTTCCTTTCAGGGTACACCCGAGGCAAGGCCAGACACCGCCTTGTAGGCATCTAGGTATGTGCAAGTCTGCCATAAGATTTGTCAGGGCAGTGGGGCATGCCTGCGTCTCACTGGACAGAGTCCGCACCTGCATATCATGCATGTGAAGGGCTGCTGTACACAATATCAATCCCCAATAATGTTCGGCAAATCAGCACAAAATTTGGCAAATCTACAGCCAATCTACAGCCAATCTGTTTCCAGCAACCCTATGCATGCGCCATTGCCTAGCGCCTGCTCCCTTTGCAAAGCAAAAGCTCACCCCATCCACACAAGGATGCATGTGCGCACAGGTGAGCACACTTATGCAGGGCAGCCGCATTGCGGAGGGCAAGCAGTAAAGGCACGCAGCGCATCGGAGCAACACAAGCACACTCCATCCCTGAAGCTTTTGCGACGCTTTTACGCGTGCACGTGTCTGTGTAGGTCCATGCGCAGCGTGCCCTTACTGCTTGCTTTGCCACAATGCAGCTGACTTTCAAAAGCGCGCTCGCCCATGCACACATGCGTCCCTCGTGCGTGCACATGTATGCGCGTGTATGTGCCCTTGCAGGTCAGGTCAGGTCAGGCTGTCAGGTCGGATCAGTCTTGTTTCTGCATTAACTTATAGTTGCAGAGCCCTCAGACCAGGCAGGCAACTGTCTGTGTGTGTTTGTGTGCACACGTGTGTGTGTGTGTGTGTGTGTGTGTGCTCTTGCAGGTCCTGAAGTCCGACCAACCGTGCCACATGTACTTTGATGTAGAGTTTTCTCGGGCAGCCAACCCGCACATCCAAGGCTCGCGACTTGTGTGCGTGCTCATCGAAGCAGTGCGCCGGCTGTTCAGGTGAGCCATGCGCATATGCCCATTGCTTGGTGCGAGCTGCTTGTGTGTGTGTGCGTGTGTGCGTGTGTGCGTTGTTGGCAAGGCCCAGGGGCAGCTGCTGGGACGCAGTTCCCTGCACCTTTGGGTAAGGCCAAGGGCAGCTGCAGGGACGCAGTTTCCTGCACCTTTGGGTAAGGCCAAGGGCAGCTGCAGGGACGCAGTTCCCTGCACTTTTGGGTGAAGGCCAGGGGCAGCTGCAGGGGCGCATTTCCCTGCATCTCTGGGTGAAGGCCAGAGGCAGCTGCAGGGATGTAACTCCCCGCGCCCAGCCTGGGCTCAGTTTGGGTTTGTTGTTTTGCTTAGGTACTAGAGGAGCAGGAAGGTGTGGTGGCAGGCTACCTGCAAGCTAGGAGATAAGGAGTGCAGGGCTCAATTGTTCCAGCAACCCCCCATGCTTAGGCCAAGGGCTGCTGTGGCGAGTGGCCTCAATGTGCTGTAGTACACAGAGGCAAGGCGGCATGCGCCAGTGGACCTTGGCGCGCAGCTGCTGCACACCGCCTTGCAGTGCACCATCGCTCTGTCCTACTGCGCTGCCCATGCGCACTGCTAGTGCGTTTCCTTAGTGCATTGCTTAAGTGCGCTTCCATAGTGCATTACTTTATTTGCGCTCTCATGGTGCATTACTAAAGTGCGCTTCCAAAGTGCATTACTGAAGTGCGCTTTCATAGTGCATGACTAACGTGCGCTTTCATAGTGCATTGCCAAAGTGCGCTTCCTTAGTGCATTACTTAAAGTGCGCTCTCAAAGTGCATGATCCGAACGCGCTCTCCATGGTGCGCCATTGCAGCGCGCCTACCATTGCCCTCACCATAGCACACCACCGCACCACACCAATAACGCACTTCCTTGATGCATGACTAAAGCGCGCTCTCCATAGTGCATGAACAGAGCACTACTGCATGGAGGTTCGGCCGCCTTGGTGCTGCTGTGGGCGCGTAGCAGCCCAAGAGCCTGCACACCCCGTACCTGACATGCAAGTGTGGGAGAAAGTGCCCTTCCCTTTTGTAATCTGTGCACATTCTGTACCTGACATGCAAGTGTGGGAGAAAGTGCCCTTCCCGTATGTAATCTGTGCACATTCTGTACCTGACATGTAAGTGTGGGAGAAAGTGCTTTTCCCTTTTGTAATCTGTGCACATTAAGTGCCACAAATACCTCCAAGGGCAAGCCAGGGACATGAACAGCAGCAGGATACTGGATATCCAAAGCCTCCTTTGGCGTGCTCAGCGCGTGTCTTTGGCGTGGTTGCTGCATCTTAAAGGCCTCTAGCGTTGCTCAGAACTTGTCTTTAGTGTGGCAGCTGGAATCCTTGGGCCTTTGGCGTGCTTCACACGCGTTTTGGCGTGCTCAGCACGTGTCTTTGGTGTGGCAGCTGGGTTCCTAGGGCCTTTGGCGTGCTCCACTCTGAGCCCGTTTCACCCATGAGCAGCAGGGCTCTGAACAGCTGTGAGCCAACAAAACTTTTTGTCTTGGGCATACGTTGCCTGGGCCTCTTTTCCGGGCACGCTCGACTGCTCACAGCGCAAAATGACCCCTGCAGTATCATTTGTCCACTCTGATATTGATGTCAATGCTTTTTTCCGCATGTAAAAACTTGTGCATGTGAACAAACCTTGACTGCCAACCTTCCTGCGCATCAAATCACATTTGCTCCTGCCATGAAGCCGACTTCTGAATTGTAAACGCCTGTAAAAGAACACAGATACAGCCGAAGGACTAAACAATTTCACCCACTCTTACACCTGCACATGCTCTGTCCAGCCCCACTGGTTTTCTTTTGACCCATCAAGCTAGCACCTCCTGACACCCACCTCCATGCGAGGCCACTCCCCCCAGTCTTGCGCACATACTTGCGCAGAGACTCTTGGGGCGTGGAGCTGCCTGACCTCGGCTCTGTAGAGCTGCAGTCCCAGGCTGTCGATGCTGCCCTGACCCCCATGCCTGCGCAGAGACTCTTGGGGCGTGGAGCTGCCAGACCACTGCTTTGTAGAGCTGCAGTCCCAGGCTGTCGATGCTGCTGTGAACCCCATGCCTGCCGCCGCCGCTGCCGCTGCGGCTGCTGCCCAAGCTGGTGCGTCAGACGCCTGGGCGCCTGGGCACGGGGCACACCTGTGGGTTTAGACAGAGGGAGTGCGGAGGTGGAGGGAGGGATGGAGAGGTTTGCCAGAGCCTGGGTGGCACTTGGATCTGACACTCTGACCTGACACAGATGAGTGTGGCTGCTCGGTCTGTGGCCACCTGGCCGAGATCTTTGCGGCTGTGTCTAAGGATGCTCTAAAGGGTGTTGGAAACGTCCTTACCACTGCCAGTGCATGCTGTGAGCTTGGTTGGCGTTGAGATTTAAGCCTTGCGGTGTGTGGCCGCTCGCACATCCAACGTAGAGCTTGGCACAGCCATGGTGACTGGCAGCTCCTGTGGGTCAAAGACACATCATACGCTGTGATCCACGGCTGTAAGCGCATGGCTTTACCACGCGGGCATGTGACGTGGCTGCGGCCGGTTGATACACTAACTTCCCCCTGCTGCTCACTGTTGGCAATGCTAATGGACATGGCTGCTCACTGTTGGCAATGCTAATGGACACTGGCTCACTGTTGGCAATGCTAATGGACATGGCCCTGCTGCTCACTGTTGGCAATGCTGATGGACATATGGCCTGGGCTTTGCAATGCCTCCGATGCCTCAGTGCAGCAGCTGAAGTGCAGCTGATTGTGCACACAGTCGGGTCAAGACAAAAGTCACGAGCCACACCTCTAGCAAACCACATGCAAGCCTCTGCACACCCCTAAGGAACCACAGTGCCCTTCATCTTGTATGCTTTGCTTTCCTCTTGCGCCCCATCAGCTGCCTCCCTCTCTTTTTGAACCTGGCCCTCTCTTTTCGTGCCCGGTCAGAAAGGAATGTCACTGCTCTGTTGCAACCCATGTCACTGTCCCTGCATGTCACTGTCACTGCTCTTTGCAACCCATGTCACTGTCACTGCATGTCACTGCAACCCATGTCACTGTCACTGCATGCTGTGTGAAACCCATGTCACTGTCCCTGCATGTCACTGTCACTGCTCTGTGCAACCCATATGTCACTGTCACTGCTCTCCTGGCGCGCCCTTCCCCCACCAACAATGCACCGCGCTGATGGACCTGCGCGTGAGGTATGGCCCCATGGCACCACAGGCGGCTGTGACGAGGTGCGGGGGCGCTGCTGTGCCACCCGCGCAGGGCTTATCGATGTGATGGGCCCAGGCCTGGGTGCCCCCGGCAGTCAGCTTAGTGCCCAGCAGCTGCCGCAGCAGCCGCAGCCGCAGCAGCGCAAGGCCACCGGCTGCGCGCATGAGGAGCTGCGCGTGCTGCCAGCGCTGCCCGCCACCCACCAGCCGGACAAGTTCTCGGTACACCTGATCGTGCGCGCCCCGGGGGGCGTCGCTTTTGCGGGCAGCCAGCATGTGGGGCAGGCCGTCAACATGCTCAAGTGAGTAATGGGCCCTGGCAGGCCTGCACATGCGCGTGTGTGTTTTTTAATGCACCCACAGGCGTGTTTGTGTATGGGCGTGTGTGTTCCTGTGTCTTCGTGCGTGTTCCTGTGTATTCCTGTGTGTGGGCATATGCGTGTTATGTATGCTTGCATATGTGTGTTTTGCACGCGCGTGTCATGTATGCTTGCAAGAACACAAGCCCATGCATGCCTGCCTGGTCAGCACAGTGTCAATTCTTAGCTGTGGGCAGTCAGTTTCCCACTTGTGGTGCGGTGTCCAGCTGCGCTTGTGCCCCAATGCCCTCCAAAAATCCCCTTACACATGCACACACATGCACGCGTACACAATAACATACAGATGCAGCCGCGCATGCAACCTTCCGCATGCACACACACGCGCACACACTCGGATGTGCACGCATAATACGCATGAGCATGCTTTCTTGCTCGCCCGCAGGCGCTACACAGAGCTGTGGGACGCGCTGCAGGTGGTGAAGGAGGTGGGCAGCAGCGAGCGCACCAGCGCCGTGGACCTTGCCGTGTACTCACGCACCCGCCACTTCCGCATCGCTTGGAGCTGCAAGGGCGGCAAGTGAGTGTGCGCCCATGCATTGGAGTTGCAAGGGCGGCAAGTGAGTGTGCGCCCATGCATTGGAGCTGCAAGGGCGGCAAGTAAGTGTGCGCCCATGCAAGGCATGCCCTGCTGGGCTGGCAAGTAGTTATGCCAAAGCAGGCATGCTCTGCCAAGGTGGCAAGTGAGTGCGCCCCTGTAAGGCATACGCGGCTTGGTTGGCAGGTAGTTGTGCCAAAGCAGGCACGCACTGCCAAGGTGGAAGCAAGTGTGCCCCTTCAGGATGGTGTTATGCCAGGGCAGGCAGGAAGTTGTGCCAAGCAGGGCACAGCTACCAGGGCGGCTTGTGGCCCTGCAAGGTGCCAACTGGCAACCTGGTGGAACCAGGAGAGCTACTTTGCTCATGTAAGGGTTTTTGTGAGATGGCGCCCATCCGTGTGATACGCGTGCTCCTGCACGTGGGTGCAAGCACGTGGGTTAAAAAACGTGTTTGTCTGGTTGTGTGCCGCAGTTTCCAGCTGTCAATCCCTTAAAAAAGTACATGCATCCGCGCGCGCGCACACGCGCACACACACACAGAGGGCCGCATGAAGTGCATTGCATAGCATTGCATGTAGCCATTATGAGCAACGGGAGCACCATATACTGACTGCGCCAGAGACGGTGCCGATGCTGGCACACATGCATTGACTGCGCCTGTTGGCATGCCTGGATGATGAATGTATGCCGTCACCAGCCCCATGCATGGGCGCCTGCACCCTGGAACCGTGCCTTCCATAAGCTTTGATGGACACAAACTTTGCCCGATTGCGCTCGATTGACATGTGGCCCCATCACAGCCATGGACATGAAGGCATCCAGGACATGAACACTTGCTGCCTTATTCAACAGTGTCCAGGACACAGACAACTTTATTCAACAGCGTCTAGGACATGAACAACTTAATTCAACAGTGTCCAGGACATTAACAACTTGATTCAACAGTGTCCAGGACATTAACAACTTGATTCAACAGTGTACAGGACATTAACACTCGCTGCCTAAATTGGCACGTGCCCTCACCAAATCCATGGGCTTGTGCTTTCAAAGGCTCCATCCTGCACCACCAGCCAAAGGGAGGGCCTTAGCTCCCACGCTTTTGCCCCATTGCGCACCGGCGCACACCATAGAGAGCATCACACACCATAGAGAGCATCACACACCACACCATTGCCTGTGTGCCCCTGCCCCGCAGGAATGCTGTGCTGCTGCCCACACCCCGCCTCATGGGGGCCCTGCTGCTGCCCCCCTCCCTGCGGGCTGACCTCGCACGCAGTCGTGCCTTGGGCGGAGATGACACGGTCGTCCCGGCTGCAGCGGCCCCACCTTCAGACGCAGGCACACGCGCTGTGTGCAACCTCAGCTGCCAGCAGCTGCTGCTGGCCTCGCTGATCTGCAATGTGGGGGAGAACGTGCGCGTGCTGGAGCTGCCCAAGCCTCCAATGGACCCGCTGCCGCAGGTGTGGGCGTATGTGTGTGTGAGAGAGAGAGAGAGTGCGCTGGAGCTACCCAAGCCTCCGATGGACCCGCTGCTGCAGATATGGGTGTGCGTGTATGTGCATGTATACGCGTGTGGGATAGCATGTGTGCGTGCTGGAGCCGCCCAAGCCTCCAATTGACCCACTGCTGCAGATGCATGTGTGTCTATGTCTGTGTGTGCGTGTGAGAGGGAGTGTGAGTGTGTGCTGGAGCTACCCAAGCCTTTGATGGACCCGCTGATGCAGGTGTGGGCGTGTGTGTGTGTGTGAGAGAGAGAGAGAGAGAGAGTGCGCTGGAGCTGCCCAAGCCTCCAATGGACCCGCTGCTGCAAGTGTGGTCGCGTGTGTGTCTGTGTGTATATGTGTGTGATAGCATGTGTGCGTTCTGGAGCTGCCAAAGCCTTCAATTAACCCACTGCCGCAGACGCATGTGCGCGTGTGAGAGTGTGTGTGTGTGCTTGCTGGAGCTGCCCGAGCCTACGATGTCGCTGTGCTGCAGGTGTGTCTATTTGTGCGCATGCATGTATGTTTGTACGAGTGTGTGTGTGCGTCATGGGTGTGCTCAGGCAATGTATGTATGCGTGCATGCGTGCTTACTCGTGTATTCATAGAGCATAATACGCCTCTGGTGAGTCTCCTCTGTTGTGTGTGTATAGTTTTGCCTGTGCACGGGACCAACTGTGTATGGGGTGGCGTGTGCATGGTGCGCGTGTAAAGCTGTTTGTCGAACATAATGCGCTTGTGCTTGTGGCATGTGCGCACAAGGACTGGGATAAGTTTGCTTGAGGTTGATGGTGCTGCAACTTGCTTCCACGCGCCTGCATTCCAGCGCGCAGTTGTGCCCTTGTTGCGGAAGCGCCTCTTTGCAGGGACAGCAAACCACAGATAGCTGTGAGGGTGTGCACCCGGGAGCACAGCAGCTGTTCTTGCATTGCACTTGCCATATCATAGCCTCCTAGAGGTGAGGCAAAGTCTGAAGGGATGTCCGCCTCTTGGGTGCCATGTTGCGTGCTTGCACCAACCTGCAAGGTGGACGTGTCTGCAAGGAGGACGTGCCTGCCTCACCTCTCATCACCAGGATGCAAAAGAAAACATCCTCTCTCACACCACGCTCACTCAAGCCTCCAGCCGTGCTCCCCTGGCCTCCGCGCCCGCAACGCAGGCGGGGTGCGCCTTGGCAGAGCACCAGCAGAAGCAGCAGCCGCAGCTCAGGTCACTGGCACCGCGGACGCGTGGCCACGAGCCTGTGGTGTGTGACGAGCGGGCCATCGATCACCCCTGCGCATCGCACCGTTCCCTGAAAGTGACGTGGCTGGACATTCCTCAGGTGAGCATCGCGCCGTTCCCTGAAAGTGGTGCGGCTAGACATTCCTTAGGCGAGCATCGCGCCGTTCCCGGAAATTGATGTGGCTGGACATTCCTAAGGTGAGTGTAGCGCCCACCACTGGTGCTCTGGCGGGTGAGGAGCCCGTGCTTGGCACCTGTGCTCTCATGTGTCTGCACCGCCCCCTCTGTGTGCCTGCACCGCCCCCTCTGTGTGCCTCTGCACCGCCCCCTCTGTGTGCCTGCACCGGCCTTCCAGCATATGTGGCTGTGCACTCCTCAAGGGAGCTGCTGGGTTGGGCTCGTCGTTGGCGTGCTGGCACTGCCGGCATTTCACATCAACCTCAATTTTGCCACCATGCAGTCACCACGCACAAATACAAGCGATGCAAAGGCATGCCGTTGCAATGAAGCACCACTCCCTGAAGATTTTTCGATGCAGGCACAGGCACTCACACACACATGCACACGCTCGCGCACGGACCCACGCGCACCAAACAGATGAGTGTGCGCAGCGTTTGCAAGTGCATGCAAGCGCCTTAAAGGCCAGCTTGAGCTTAGTAAGTTGCCAGCTGACTTCATACATGAGGTCTGGGCTAAATGAGCGCAGTGCCTGTTCCGTGAGGCATCCCGCCTGTGTGCACCCATGGGACAGGCGCCTGTGTGCACCCATACGACAGGCGCCCTGGCTTGCGGCAGTGCCAGCAAAAGTACCGTGCGCGATCTGCCAACACTCCCCCCCTTTCCGCCGCAAAGCTGTGCGCCCGTCAGCCTGGCACTGAGACCAATCCTCTGCTTTGTGTCGGCATTTGCGATGCACCCCAAGAGCCCCTTGTTCATTATGCGCGCGAGGACCCATGCTGACTCTGTCTTTGTTGTATAAAAGCCAACAGAGGAACTCTTGGCAGTAGACTTGCGGGCCAAGGGTGACTGGCGGGCC
>LFCJ01002049.1_pt1 | contig 14403 bp, 14 predicted proteins | sample 643141 | NCBI WGS metagenome assembly LFCJ01 (sample SAMN03766243, study PRJNA286221) | soda lake metagenome | biome: soda lake; feature: Kulunda steppe; material: water; isolation source: sample B1-Br-g2 brine of Lake Bitter-1 | place: Russia: Kulunda steppe | collected 2010-07 | reverse complement strand
TCTTCTTTTTCAGTTGAATCCTGTGTGGATGATTCAAATGTTTCTGCAGGGTATAGTACTCCTTCTTCAAGTTCTACAGTTACTTTTGCCGGAGGATTTTCAATACCTTTACTCCAGATAGACTCATTTAACTCTCTTGAAATCTTAACTTCTTCTGAAAAACTTTCTCTAAGCACAGAAACTGCTTTTTTAGCCCTGTTCTGCCTTGAAGCAATTTTAGCTCTAGATAAGCTTACTGTCTTACGCATAAATTTACTCATCTAGGTTGCTTCGCCGCCAGTGACGGCTCTTACGAGGTTTTATAGACTTCTTACTGGCTCTATCAAGGCCGAATACTTTGAGTGAAACCCATCTTGGAGCGGATTTCGCAGTATTCGCAGCCTTTGCAAGCCTGTTCTTTTTTCCTTTTGACTTATTTGAACTCATAGTATTATTTACCTGTATTTTATACTGTAATCCGAATCTTTATCATTCAAATCTTTAAGCATACTCTTCAACTGGCTATCTGTAATCTTTCCTTGAACCCGGCCGCTTTGACCAATCATAGCGATCTGCCGCTCTATCATTGAGGCCTGTTCTGGACGCGCAGTACGGACATTCTCTAGACGTGACTGAGCTTCAGGCGTCAAATACTGTTTAGCGGCTTGTTTAACCTCTTCTTCCTGTGACTCTTCTTTTCTATCTTGAAGCTCTTCTCTCCGTTTCTCACGGATTTCTTCAATGTCTTTATCGCTTTGTTCCATAAATTAAAGACTGGAAGCTGTCTCATCTAACAAGGCCTGACCTTTCTCTGTGATAGCTCTGCCTTCTCCTTCCTTTTCTTCTACTAGGCCTGCTTCTTCTAAGTTTTGAAGAGCTGTTCGAATTACTTTGCCTGAAGCCTTTGAATGGTGATGTGGGTTATGTCCCTGGTTTGTCCGTCCTCCAAATACTGTTCTTAGTCGGGATACGCCTACAGGTCCATCAGTGTATACTCTCCTCAGGATTGCTGCACTTCTAATATGGTACCAGTTGTCCTGTTCCGGAGGCCTGTCTTTTTTGGCTCCTGTCTTAGCATAATTTGTCCAGTCTGGTGCTTCAAAATCATCTTCAAGTTTCTCAGCTACTGCCTGAATCAAAGGCTCAGCCTTTACATCATATACTGTACTCATATATCTACTCGGTGATCAAAAGCTTTTAAATCAAAACATTTTAACCAGATAAAAACTTTTTATTCATCAGTCGGAGAAGAACCCTGTTTAAAACTGGAATAATTACTAAGGTTTGACTGAATCGCATTAAGGCCTCTATCTGTATCTTTCACACTTTCAAATCTTATATCTCCAAGATTATCGTCAGCAGTATGAATACCTATATCACCTATACTGTGATTAGGGATGAAGAAGCTGATAATTCTCTCAAAAGCCGTTACTCTCGACTCTATATTAGAAATTCTGGAAAAGTTTGCAGGATTAATATTCCTGGAGATAATACCGTATTTTTTGATAACTCTTTGATTCGTCACAACATAGTACTGGCTTCTCCACTCAACTAAGAGATAAAGACCATAGAGTAACGGAACAGCTGAAGCTGTCAAAAGGCCTACAGCGAAGTAAGGTATATTCACAGGAGGATTCCAGAAAGATAGGCCTACAAGAAAAGCTGAAACTATAAGGGCTGGCACAATTTTCGGTAGATAAAGCACTATAGTTGGATGACACCACCACTCAACCTCTTCATTTTCATGAAGTTCCAGCCAAGAACGCTCCTCAATATCACTAAACATACAGATAAATTAGATAGAGCTCCTAATAAAAGAATAAACCAAAAAAGAATACGAGAAAAAATTTTGTTTTTTTATTTCAGGAAATCAGGTCTCAGTCTTTTTTCTTCGACTTCTTCCTCTAAGGATTCTCTAAACTCTTTTACCATGAAGCCTCTATCCTCGTTCTCAAACCGGTCTCTCACGGAAATCTCTGAGGCCTCCTCTTCGTCATCGCCGACGATTATCATGTAAGGTACTTTGTCGTCGTGAGCGGCCTGAATTTTCTTACCTACAGTCCAGCTTCTATCTTCAATCTCTACTCTGAAATCTTTGAGGCCTTCTTTGATTTCTTTTGCGTACTCTGTGTTGTCGTCGCTTACGGGCAGGATTCTTACTTGTTCTGGCGCTAGCCATGTTGGGAACTCTCCTGCAAAGTGCTCGATCATTACTCCCATGAATCTTTCAATGCTTCCAAGGATCGCTCTGTGAATCATAACAGGGTAGTGCTCTTCGTTGTCCTTTCCCTGGTATTTGAGGCCGTAATTTCTAGGGATTACGAAGTCGAGCTGTACTGTACCAAGCTGCCATTCTCTACCGATCGCGTCCTCTACTTCTACACCGATTTTAGGCCCGTAGAAGGCTCCTTCCTCAGGCTTCACCTCATAGTCTCCTACGACTTCATCCATTGCATTTGTCAATGAAGTTTCTGCTTCATCCCATAGCTCGTCAGGGCCTTGAGCCTTAGCAGGTTTTGTCTCCATGATAAAGTTGACGTCGAAGCCAAACTCATCATACATTTCAATGATCTTTTCCAAATGAGCCTTGATTTCTTCCTCTATCTGATCTTTCCGGATGTATGCATGACCATCATCCTGTGTCAAGACTCTAACTCGTAAAAGGCCTGAAAGCTCCCCACTCTGCTCATTTCTGTTGACTGTTCCGAACTCTGATAGTTTGATTGGTAGATCTTTGTAGCTTCTGGTACCCGAATCGAAGATGTGGCTATGGTTGGCGCAGTTCATAGGCTTTAAACCGTACTCTGTATCATTTTGATCCCAGCAAAACATTTCTCCTTCTTCTTTAAAGGCCTCATAATGCCCTGTCTTTTTCCATAACTCTGCTTTGTTAAGCTCAGGAGTCCAAACTTCCTCATAACCGAGCTCCTTATTTTTCTCTCTAATATATTCTTCAAGTTCTCTTCTTACGATCATGCCGGCTCTGTGATAATGTGGTGCACCAGGTGCGTGCTCCGGTACAGAGAACAAGTCCATTTCCTGTCCAATCTTTCTATGATCTCTTTTCTCAGCCTCTTCTCTCTTCTCAATGAAGTCTTCCAACTCTGCTTCTGATGGGAAGGCTGTTCCATAAACTCTCGTCAACATCTCATTTTTCTCGTCGCCACGCCAGTAAGCGCCGGCGATCTCCATCAGTTTAAAGGCCTCAACTTCTCCTGTTGAGTCTACGTGAGGGCCTTTACACAAGTCCTTGAATTCTCCTTGTTTGTAGAAGCTGATTTCATCTCCTTCAGAAGCTTCATCTTCTAAAATATTCAGCTTGTATTCATTCTCTCCATAGAGTTCCTCTGCTTCTTCACGTGAAAGAGTAATTCTCTCAATGTCAAGGTCTTCTTCTACAATTTTCTCCATTTCCTCTTCTATATCCGCAAAATCAGACTCTTCTAGTTCTACTCCTTCGATGTCGTAGTAGAATCCTTCATCTGTCCAAGGCCCGATCGTCAGCTTTACTTGGTCTCCATAAGTTCTTTTCAAGGCCTGTGCAAATACGTGGGCAGCACTATGCCTTAACACATAGATGTATTCACTGCTTTGAGGTGTTACGATCTCAATTTCGTCGCCGTCTGAAACTGCTTCTTCTTTAGATACAAGTTCGCCGTTGATCTTTCCAGCCTTGGTGTCATCTCCTAGGCCTGTTCCTATTTCGTATGCGACGTCTTCTACTGTCGAGTTTTCTTCCACTTCTAAACTGCTGCCGTCAGGTAAAGTAACTTTAATCATTGAAAATTTTCACTCCCTAGTTTATGAGAAGGTTTTGAATAGCCAGTGTTAAATCTAGGCCTGTCAAAAGAAAAGTTATCGGATAGTGGGGTAACCACGTTTCATTGTAAATTAGGTTTGAGGCCTCAGTTCTTAATAATCTATTTGTCTCCATTATTTGTTATGATCAAGGTTCTCCGATTAGGACATAGAAGAGGTAGGGATGATAGAATCTCAACGCATGTAGGCCTGACAGCCCGTCAATGGGGTGCTGATGAAATAGTGTTCTCAGGAGAGAAGGATGAAAAAATTTTGGAGAGTCAGAGAGACATCATAGACCGTTGGGGTGGAGATATAGAAATCCGTTATACAGATGAATGGAAAAAAGAAATCAAAAATTTTGAAGGCCTGAAGGTCCATCTAACGATGTATGGCCTGAAAATTGATGATGAAATTGAAAATTTAGAGCAGGAGTTTGAAGATGAAGATTTACTGGTGATTGTGGGGGCTGAAAAAGTACCGAGATGGGTCTACACTCATGTCGATTACAATATTTCGGTTGGAAACCAGCCACACAGCGAAATAGCAGCGCTTGTGGTATTCTTGGATAGGATTCAAGACTCAGGGATAAGAGAAGAGTTTAAAGGGGCTGAGATAGCAGTTGAGCCGAGCAAAGACCAAAAACTCACAGAGGAAAAGTAATCACTATACCATAGCAAAATAATAAAAGTTTTCCTGGCAATCTTGGTATTATGAGCTTCTTTCCTCTAAAATCAAGGATTCTGGACAACCCGGAGCTTGAGTTCGGAGATCTTGAGGGGGCTCAGAAGGCTAAGAATCTGAAGAAGGACAGCGCTCTTGCTGAGTACTACTCTGAGACTTCTGATTACTCCGATGAAGGTGTTGTGAGGGTTGGCAATATAGAAGGTGTGGAGCCTCTGGTTATAGAGAAAAAAGCTGACAGAGACGAGGAAATAATGTATCATATACTGGCTGATGAAGTTGGTATAGCCCCGGAAATCCTTGGTGTAAGATTTGATGATAATGTTGACGAGCCTCTGTATCTGATGAACTTTCTTGAGGACTACGGGATGCCTGAGGACAACGAATATAGAAGTCTGGATGACTTCCTGGGATATGTAGAGTCAGCTGCCTCGAACACTGCGACTCTACATAAAGGGAATATAATGCACGGAGACTTTGTTAGGACAGAAGGCAAAGCCGGTAGCGAGTGGCAGGGAACCACTTTTTTGACTAACATGATGTTTCCGGGGTCTCCAAAAGAATCTAAGGTCATAGATTTCGAGTACAGCTGCTTTGAAGGCCTCAACCACGGCGATCAGCCTGAATGGCTGAATCCATCAGGCGTTGAGAATATCAAGGAAGAGAAAGATGCGGTTCTTTTTGCCCTGCAGTGCGAGTTTGTGAGAAATTTCCAGGATGAACTGGAGAGAAATAACGGCAGAGAACTGAATTTTGAGGAGATATTTGATTTTGACCAGATAAGTAATGACTGGAACATAAATGTGTCTTCAGAAGTAGATGACTCAATTGAGGAAAATCTGAGAGAGATTCAATCTACCTTCAACAGGGTTTACAGGGATACAAATCCGGCGCCTGGCAGGATTTACATGAACGGAACAGATTCGGTAATACCAGTCCATGAAGAAATGGATGATTACTCTGATGCTATGAGAACCAGGTTCACGGAAATAGAAGAATTCTGGGACGATCTTATTCAGGACGATGAGGACTGATCTCAAATTTTTTCCCGTCCTCAGCTAACTCTGTTTCCTCAAACTCTTCTGAAGCCTCTTCTAGAAGAACTTGTTCATTATTTCTGTAACGTCTAGAGAAATGAGTCAAAATTAATTTTTCAACTGAGGCCTCTTTTGCAACTTCTGCGGCTTGAAGCGCCGAAGTATGTCCTTTTCTATCTTCTATCATTTCGTGTAGGCAGGTGGCTTCGTGAATCAGTAAATCTGCATCTTCAGCATTTTGAATTAAGTTTTCTGATTTGGCTGTGTCGCCTGAATAAACTACTTTTCTTCCAGGCATCTCTTCTATAACTTCTTCAGGCCTTATTTCTTCTCCTTCCCAATTAATTGTTTCGCCTTGTTTCAACTTCCCTATTTTTGGTGAGTTTGTTAGGCCTAGTTCCTTCATTTTGTCTTTGTTCGCTTTCTTTGAACTCTCTTCCTCGAAACTAAAACCGAATGCATTTATTCCGTGATCGACTTCGAAAGGGCTGACTTGGTAGCCTTCGCCAACGATTTCATCGCCTTCAACTAAATCTTCTACAAATATGTCGTAGCTCCTATTGAAATAACCTGTGTCAAGTATTCTATCTGTAAATTCTTCAGTTCTTGGAGGCCCGTAGATGTAGAGAGGCCTTTCCCTTCCCTCTAACTCCATTGTCTGTATAAGGCCTAAAAGCCCGGAAAAATGGTCAGCATGCCAGTGAGAAATAAAGACTTTGTCAATCTTCATAATCCCAAGTTTCTTAGACATCAAAGTTCTCTGAGTGCCTTCACCACAATCAAATAACAGTCTCTCACCATTAAACTCGATTAAGTTGGCTGGTAGGCCTCTATCACTAGTAGGTACAGCACTCGAAGTTCCAACTGTCCAAACTCTCATAATTCTTATGAGGTAGGTTGTTCTTTTATCGGTGATCCTTTCCGAAAAGTATTTATGTAGTGATGATAAAGTAGTAAATATGGTTGAATGGTTGCGTGAGGATCTAGAGGATTATCATGATGTCGACCGAGAGACTGGTCGAATTATGTTAGGCGACCAAGAAGGCCAAATGTGGTGGATTATAGATAAATTAGAGAGGAACGCTTTTTTGTGGGATAAGTTAGCAGTTAAGGATTTCGAATCTCAGAGAGAAGCCTTTGGGATCGCTCCTGATATCTATGGAGATATAGAAGAAGTTGATCAGGACTTTTTACATGATTACCTGAATGAAGCTGCAGATGAATATGAAGACCTTTCTTCAGATGATTTAAGAACGGATGATAATGAAGGATATAGATTTGATGCATCAGAAGGCTGGGGCTGGAACTAAATTAGATAAATATGCCTAGTCAAATTCTTATGCACGTAAACTTCAAAATCTGCTTCATAATTTCCTAATGAGGACTCGTTGTACATGAATACGGTTTTTCCCTTAAAGCCTTGAATGAAGTCCAAGAATTTTTCTACAGCCTTATTTTCTTGTTTTGAGGCCTTTCCGTACGGCAGGTCTGATATAACAGCATTATATTCATCGTATATTTCGTTAACCTCTGAGATGTCGCCTTCTCTGATATCGTAGTTCAGTATACCGTACTCTTTCAAATTCTTTTTGGCGCCTTCTACCATTTCTTCTTGAATGTCAAGGCCTTTGACTCCTATTCCGCATAGGCCTGCTTCAATTAATATTCCTCCTGTACCGCAGAAAGGATCCAATACTTGCTCTCCAGAAGATACTTCAGATAAGTTACCTAACACGCGAGCCAGAACCGGATCCATTGATATTGGTGAAGAGAACGGTCTCTTCTCATTACTTCTCTTCTGGAAAAGCCCTCGATTAATATCTTCAATTATTTTTCCATAATACTTTTTGTTATCTGTTATATAGACTTTGATGACTGTTTCAGGGTTTTCTAGTTTTACCTTATTTTTCTCAGTAGATAATTTTTCTCCAAGTTCGCTTTCTAATTTTTCTTTTTCTACTTTTTTTCCAGTCAGGTTTTCAACTCTCACTGCGTAACTTCCTTCAGGCCTGAAAGTTTCAGGATCTATCTCTTCTGCTACTTCATGAGTAAGAGCCAGTCTTTTCAACTGATCAGGATGTGACTCTGTGAACGCCAATCTACCTTTACTTGAAGCAGTTTCATCTACATTAACTGCGTTTAGAAACCCGTCCAGCTCTGCCTCAGCTAGTTCAAGGTTCTCTCCTGCGAGTCTGTAAATATACATCCTGGATAAATATTCTGTTGAAAGGGTTAAAAGAATACAAAATCTAAGCTGACACATGGTTACTGAGGAAGAAGTCAGAGAGCAGTTAAAGGAGCTGATGGATCCAGAGCTCGATATAAATGTAGTAGACTTAGGCCTGATCTATGAGATCGATGTTATAGACGATAGAATAGAGATCCTGATGACCTTGACAACTCCGGCTTGCCCTATGGCTGGAGTCTTTGATGAGATGGTGAGACAAGAGGTCGCGCACCTTGAAGGAATCAACGAGGTCAATGTAGAGATTACTTTCGACCCTAAGTGGACTCCTGAAATGGTAAGTGATGAAGGCAGAGATAAATTGGGTCATTTACCTGGAATGCAAGCTTTCTAAACTTCAAAAATTGATCCAACTATTTTTTTATCGGGATAAATCTGTTCAAAGGCCTTATGATATAGCTCCATCTGTTCTTCATAAGAGTCTTTGAAATTATCGGAGCTTTTGATATCTATAACCTTAACTTTAGAATCTGTTATGGCTAAAATATCAACCCTTCCAGTAATAACTGAATCTTGGTCAGGGTAACTGAATGACACTTCTGATTCAATTTTTCCTTCTAAACTGTCTATAAACTCTGCTAATTCTTTTTCTACAGAATTCTCTGGTTTCAGGCTTTTCTTGATGTAGTTCTCGGCAAATCTGTGGATATCATCTCCTTGGTCTGCGTGAGATGTCATCTTTTCATCCAGGTCTGCTTCTTCCGATGTTGAAACCAGTCTTCTTCTACTTGATTCAGGGCTTGCAACCTTTAACTCAGCTCGTTCCGTTTCTGCTTCCTCTACAGTCTCAGGCTCAACCTCAACATATTCTTCTTTTAAATCTAGATCATCGTAAAATCGGCTTTCATTTCCTTTTTCAGATGTAATATACAGTTTCTCTTCGGCCCTTGTCATCGCTACGTACATTAACCGCCTTTCTTCATCATAACGTCCGCCCACGCATTTACTAAGTATTTCAGCCTTCCAGTTATCAAACACATAACCTTTCTCTTGATCAAAAATCTTTCTCTGCCTCAAACCTATAACTTCATCAAAACTTAAACTACTGTAACTACTGTTTTTGGATGGGAAAACTCCGTAATTAACATCAGAGACAAATACTATTGGATATTCAAGGCCTTTTGCGCCGTGCACAGTCTGTATTTTCACACAGTCTCTTTTTCTTGAAGTATCAACCTCATAAATCTCTCCTTCAGAAATATTGTCCTCTATAAACTGTATTAGGTCAGATTCGGTCATGAAACTGGAGGTGTAAGTATCTACTATAACTTCTACAATCTTCTCGGTCATCGAGTTTTCAAAACCGTAAAAACTGAAGACCTTTCTCATTACTGATTCTATCTCTAAACCTTTCAAACTATCTCTGAATTCTAACAAGTTTTCGGGAATTTCATCTTGGTCAAAAATCTTACGGGCCTGAGTCATGCTATAACCTGTTCTCTCTAAAATAACAGCCCAGCCTTTTCTTGAATCTCTTAAAGCTCTGAGCCAGGCTAACAAAATTTTAGCTTCTTCAGTATTGAAAAGCTCAACACCTCCTTCATAAGCAACAGGAATACCAAACTCTGAGGCCTCATCCTGCAGCTCCAAACCAAATCTCCGGGTCCTCGAAAGCACAGCAATATCAGAATAATCATACTGATTTGAAAGAGTTTGAATCTTAGCTAACAAGTTCCTTTTCTCATCTTCACAGCTATACTTAACTATCTCAGTATCACTGATAGAGGCCTCACTCTCTAGAGATACTATATCAGGTTCAGGTACTGTCTCATAACGGTTACCTTTCAAAGTAAAGGCCTGCTCTGAAGCATCAAGAATCGCCTGAGATGAACGATAATTCTTAACGAGGTTAATCTTTTCAACATCAATACTGCCAAAATTAACTCTCTTTTCATCACCGTTTAACTGGTTGATATAACTGTTCATCCGTTTCTGGAATCTCTTAATATTATCAATATCAGCGTACTGGAAACTGTAGATACTCTGCTTCCAGTCCCCTACAACACAGATATTGGGTCTTTCGGCAAGTAGTAAAGATATCTTCAACTGGATTTCATTTGTGTCTTGGAATTCATCAATCATTATATGGTTGAACTGTTCATTTTCCCTAGCTTCCTCGCTCGTATAAAGGGTTACATAAGTTAAAGCCATTAACAGTCCAAAGTTCAGGTAGTTGTTCTCAAGACAGTACTTGATATAGTTGAAGTAAAGTTTGTGGACAAAATCTTTCAGTCTTTCACGGTCCTCTTGGAAGCTTTTCTTACAGAAATCTTTTCTCACCTGTTTGCAGCCATAATCACCTACAATGTCATTGTACTCAGGAGCATCTTCTGATAAATCTTTGTAGTTGTAGCTGTACATTCTCTGCCTGAGGATGCTCTGCTTCTTACCTGAATCCGTTTCTCTAGGCATATTAAGTTTCTTGAAAACTTTCCTGAACTCTTCAAAGCTGCCGTCCAAATATTCTTCAGAGTTTAAGAACCAACCATCTTTTTCAGGGATTACGCCTCTACTAGCTAATGACTTCAGCAAACTCAACAAACTGTTTTCATCCTGAATTATCACATAGAAGTCCAAATATTCCGGGTTGTTTGCTCTGAAGTTCCCATAGAAATCGTTGAAAAACTGTTGTTCACGAATCTTGCTTTCTAAAGGATCAATATTCTCTAGTTCATCATCTATACCGATTTTCTTAGGCGCATAAAAACCATGACGTTCAAGAATCTTCTGGCAATGACTGTGAAACGTGGAAATAGGCGCATTATAAATTTTTGAGGCCTTATAACTTGACTCAGAAGCTATTCTATCGCTCATTTCCTCTGCAGCATTACGTGTAAAAGTAGCTAGAAAAATATCTTCAGGCCTCGAATCTTCAAGAATATTTAGATATCTTCGGGTGATTGAGAATGTTTTACCAGTTCCTGCTCCTGCATCGACTAAATAAACGCCCTCTGTGCTTTCGATAAGCTTTTTCTGCTGTTTGTTCGGGTTCAAACTATCAAATCCTCCTTACCAAGTCTAGATATATCCCGGTCACCAACAGGATAACCTTCCTCCTCGTATTTTTGTATATTTCCAAGCTGTTCTTTAACAAATTCTCGGATACTTTCTTTGTCTTCTTTGAAGTAACGTGTGTTTCTATACTCTATTATCTTCCTAAACATTGACTTAACGCCTTTACGTACATACTTGTAATTTCCTACTTCTTCGAGCGCATAAGATTCAAATTCTCTGTATATATCTGTCTCTGTTATCTCGTCTTTAATATAGACTTCCGGAAAACTGTTTTGGCCGAAAAAATCCTTGAAAACAGGATAACCAAGCTTCTCCAGAGTTTTTCTACGGTTATTACTTTTCTTAACATCCTTGATTAAATATTCAAATATTTCTTGAGAACAAATTTTTTCCTCAAAACTTTCAGCCAATAATTCTACTGTTGTAACCATTTCATCAACTTCTCTATCCGTTAACTGGCCTCCAAGATCATTCAGAAAGTAAACAAAAGAAAAACTTACTTTACCATCCACATATTTTGAGTGATGCGTCAAGTACATCAAGGCCTGAAAATCAGGGAAACGTGCATCTTCAAAAGTTTCAGGCCTGGAAGACTTCACAATATCCTTCACAGATTTCTTACGGCCTGATTTGAAATCCACTAAATGATTCTCAGCTTCAATAAGATCTACTTTACCTTTCATACCGTCTTCTTCGAAGTACATTTCAGTAGAGTTAGTTTCAATTTCCAAGTCTAGCTCTTCAGCCAGTTTGTTATCTGAACTATTGGCTTTGTAACCTTTACCTGAGTAAGAAGTCTGTGGGTTAAGGAAATCCATCAAGTTCTTCAGGCCTTGATTAATTTCAGTCCTTATTTGGATCATTGAGCTGTCATCAACGATTTTAGTCATTTCATTTTCGAAGTAGTCTGTTATTTTTTCTAACTTGTTCTCCACGGCTTCAGGATGATTAAAGTATAGTTCTGCAAAGTCATGGAATAACTGGCCTTTCAGTAAGTGCTCTTCTTCTGCCTCTGAAACAAGTTTAGACATGTAAAATAATCTTGGAGACCTTGCTAAATCACTTAGAGAAGACTGACTTAGAAAAGATATCTCCTCTCTTTCAACATCTATAATTTCAAAAGTTGAGGCCTCGATACTAGAATTAAACGCTTTGAAATCATGTGGTAATTGGCGGAAGTTCTCAACAGTTTCACCTACTATTTCATCTATATGGAAGCAGGGCTTGATATCTTCCTCAAACTCTCTATCTTGAACCATGTAAACAGTTTTATCACCTGACTGCATCATTATCTCAAACTCAGACTTATTCTTATCCTCAAACCAGTTTTCATCTATCCAAGGCTCTTCAGGAAGACTTTCATTCCACTCGCTGCTGATACCAAGCAGGAAAACTACAGGCCTATCAATCACAGAAGCATTCTTAGGATCTGCTAACAAAACACCGGTATTATTTTCATTTAATTTACTGTCAAAGTTAGATACAAAATAAGAAAGCTTTCTAACCCTTTCTTTATTCACAGGCTTATCTTTTACACCTAAATCATTGACCAGGTTCCTTATATGGCTGTATTCTCGGCCAGAAAACTCTTCGAACTGGTCTAAGGCTTCAGAAAAATTCATATAACTTATAATATTCATAAACTCTTTCAATTCGGAATCTGATGAAGAAACAAATGCGTTATCTCCACTAGAAAGTTTGAGACCAAGTCCTTTCTGTAAAGGTTTAACATCTCTCACACGAAGTTTTCTGTCTGTTACGCCGGTTTCCAGTAAAGAAATAAAGGTTCTTAAGTCTTTGTCTCTAGAAAGATTTTCGCTACGAGTATAACTTACATTTTGGGACTTGAAAACAGACTCAATCAAGTTCTGATAACTAGAATCGGGCCTTACTACAACACCTGCGTTTTCACTTCCTACTCTTTCAATATTTTTAACAAGCGAGTTTACCAGATCCAGGCCTGACTCGAAAATATTGAACTGGTCAAAACCTGTAACTCTGTCAGTAAAAATACTGTACTCATCGTATTCTTCTGGTAATACAGTTTTATCCAATTCATTGAACTGAAAAAGGTTAACAACAGCTACATCTCCACTTACTTCAAAACTGTCAACGCTGTGAAAACTTGTTTCACACTCATCGACAATCTCTACTATATCTTCTAACATTTCCTCTCCATATCTATCAAGTTCTAGGATTTTATGGAGATCTCCTGTATGCTTCCAGGCCTCAAAAATCTTATCTAAACCGTAAGAAACCTGTTTCCAGGAAAGACTTGTTTCTTCTACAACTTTGAGAAATACTTCTCTTCTAGAAGCCTCATCTCCTGTAGAAGCTAATCTTCCGGGAGTTGAAGCAAAGACTCCTTTAACAGGCCTATCAAGTCTCCTGTTTAACGCATCAGCCAAGGCAGCGTCAGCTGTAAGAACGGTTTCATAATCCTTGACCTCTTCGTACAGACTCTCCAGAGATTTTACCTTTCTCACAGTTATACTTGAGTCTGGAAATCTTTTATCTCTCTACTCTTGAAGTTCAAGAAGCTGATTATAGGCCTGACCTGCTATCGACAAAATGCTGACAAAAATCACTGCAAGCACTAAGTTGTACAGTAACATTGATACTAATGCCACACCAGTCCCGGCTAATTGTGCTATCAGGAATAAAGGAATCGAAATTACGCTGACTATTAAAGCTGGTATAGTAACTAATACCCCAAGGCCGAATAGTTCTAATCTATTTCCTTCTGTCAGACTGTAACTTGATTTGAAGGCCTGAATAAAGTTCTCGTCTTCAACTGCAATTCTGAAACTGTAGAAGTAAAGTGCTGTAAGTAAGAATAGTCCTGGAACAATTAATAGCAGGAATCCAAATCCTACTAAAATGCTGAAAACAACACCTCCCACTACAAAATTGATAGCAGGCATCAATAAGTTTTCCTTGTACATTGATTCTTCAAGCTCTGAGCTACCCGAACTGTAAAATCTTAAAGCTGTTAAAGCAAGTAAAACTGTCAAAACTGTTGAAGCCAATAAAAGCAGAGATCCTGTAGCCGCACTTGACCCTATAGCAAGAGGTGCATTAGCGGCCTGACCATCCCAAGCAGTAAGAGTATCTATACCAAAATCTTGAAGTAAATAAACAAAAGTTAAAGCTAAAACAATAGTCAAAGTAGCTTTATTCCACAGGTTTTTCAGGCCTCCAACAAATGCAGCTCCAATATCAAATGACATAACAAAAATATGCGTTAAAAATCATTTTATAAGTTCCGTTTTAAATAATCAGGAAAATTCCTGCCTTTAACGTATCTCAGGCCTAAATCTTCACACCAATTTATAACTCCTTGATCCTCCGTGACTACTCCGGCATCTAACTCTTTAGCCAGTAAAAGTATATCTATATCTTCTTTTGAGTCTATAGTACCTTTCCTCATCTTTTCCTTATAGTTATCTCTTAAATTGGAAACTACTTTGTCAGTCTTAGAATAATGCTTATGCTCAGGCTCATCAACTTCATCTAAATCTTTCCTTACAGCCTTCTCACTTAAACGTAGGCCTTTGTCCACTCTTTCACGCATATCATCTATAAACTTGTAAAGCATCTCACCCGGTATACTTACTTCGTAACGCGGAGGGCTTTTCCGAACTA
>LFCJ01002048.1_pt1 | contig 14411 bp, 21 predicted proteins | sample 643141 | NCBI WGS metagenome assembly LFCJ01 (sample SAMN03766243, study PRJNA286221) | soda lake metagenome | biome: soda lake; feature: Kulunda steppe; material: water; isolation source: sample B1-Br-g2 brine of Lake Bitter-1 | place: Russia: Kulunda steppe | collected 2010-07 | reverse complement strand
TGTGTGTGTGTGTGTGTGTGTGTGTGTGTGTGTGTGTGTGTGTGTGTGCGCACGCGCGCGCGTACGTGCGCATGTTCGCTTTGTTGTTCCAAGATCATGAGTTGTACAACCTGGTCAGTGTTAATGTGCACACCTTTTTGTGTGCGAGCGCAGAACATGGTCTTGGGGCAGGGTGACCACGTTGTGGCCTATGCTGACAAAGGATGCTACTTCAAGTTCCTGCTGGTTGCTGGCCAACCAATCGGAGAGCCCATCGTGCAGCATGGACCTTTTGTGATGAACACCAAGGTGAGGACGTGCATAACAGGAGCTCCGAGCACGCCAAATATTGGTAATTAGTAACAAAAACAAACGACTCAAATTCTTGCAGGCAGAGATTATGCAGGCTTTCCAGGACTACAGCAGTGGCAAATTCCAGTCCCCGGAAGATAATCCTTGGACAGCGTAACAAGCCCCAAGGGACCTCGTACAGAATAGCACTAGTCCTCCATCCTGATATTTTTTAGCCGAGTACTGCTTACCAAGGGCAGCTTAGCTGAAGCCTATCAGGCCCACATAAATGTTCTCAGGTGGTATTTTCTCAGAAATTCTCTTTAACTCGGTTATATCCATTCAGCATTTTACAGATTAATTGCTTTTTCGTTATTTACAAACGACTGGCGAACTCGACAAACTTGACAAAGTTGGTTAGATTGGTCGACCTTTAGCATGACACCTTCACAGCCTGTCGAAGCCTCTCCATACCCACGCCATGAAGGCTACATTGCACAGAAGCTGGAGTTGATTGGAAACACCGCAGGCAAGCCCAGGGCGAGACTGGTCGAACGATCTGGGAGTCAGGAGCATGCATTATGCCGATCAATCGATTTCTGGCGCACACAAACGTCGCGCACAGTATAAGATGCAGTTTTGGAACACAGGTCTCCTTTGGGACCGTCTCAAGTCAACTTGGAAGGGGCGTCGGTGGTTGCAAAAGCCGCAGGGCATCCCGGCGGCCGCGGCCCAGCCTGAGCAACCCATGACTAGCACTAGTGGGCAGCAGGAAAGCCACCTCCAAGGTACGATCAAGAGACGTCATTAAAGAAGTACTCGGGGCTGAGATCTGGGACTGGTGCTCTGAATGCCTGTGCTAAATAGATTTAATGCTCTTGGCCAATATTGCTCTGCCCACAGCTGCAAATCCCCCATCTCCAGAGCAAGAGCAGCCCGCTCAGGAGGGCCCCTCCCTTGTGCGATCAGCTTCAGCTGGGGCACACTCCGCACTTGAGAAGATGCATGCAGATTCAGGTGAGGCGCAGATTAAGTAAGCCTGGTGTGGGCCCCAACAGCACTGCATGCCAGACATTGCTTGCACTTCATGTCTGCCAGAAAGGGTGAAAAGGGTGCAGCGCTCTGGTGACTCTGTGACCAGTGACTGGTGACTGGGATGTGCTGTAGGGTTTGTCCAGATTGCCCCACTTTTGTCGACCAGGAGCAGGAGAGCCCTAAAACCGCTATAATAAAGCTAATTAGCCTTATCAGCCAGGTCGGGGAGGAAGTCTGCTCCATGCCACGGTATTTCATGCTAAAGGGCATGTCTCCTGTGCTGTCTGCAAGAGTGTGATCTCCTGGAGGCTCTTGTACCTCCGGCTCGTTTGGTTTCACTTTAACAGTTTTTCACATTAACACTTTTGAGCTACATAAGTTCTAGCATGAAATCGCTGCCTGAAAGCACTGCCTAGTCACCGCCGACCGGCTAGGTTGTAGTAAATGGAATGCCACTTCAGCTGCCACAGTATATGTACTGCCCGGAAGCCACTAGGGTTTCCGTGACCAGGAAGTACATAAGCCAGTCTACCAAGGAGTTGACACCCTGATCCTGCACACAGAGGCGGTATCTCAGGCAACAAAAGAGCAGCTGGATGCATGGCGAGGGCATTCGGGGCCTGGATCACCTGAGTTCAGCTCTCATTTTGTGGAGGAGCACGGCAGCGCGTCACGTGGCCAAGCCGCCCACCCTGCTGCTGCAAGTAAGTGATTGAGATGCTGGACCTGTGGAAATGTGCCTCTGCTGCCTAATGGCTCTTACGTAACACACCTCTCACCCCTTCCCTGAGGGTAGTCCTAAGAGTCAAAACATTTATTATTTTTGGGCAACCTGCCACCATGCTCAGTCTGGCAGATGATCTTCTTACGTGCTCTGCAGCCGAAGGGGGCAAAGTCCAAAAGCCAAAAGGGCTGTTCAAACGATGGGCCAGGAACGTACGTCGCACACTGACCAAGGTTGGAGGAGCAGGAGGTACGAGGAATTACATATGGGCATTCATAGCATGCTCGTTCACTGGTACCAGTCGCACAAGCATCCGGTATACTATTACAGCTATGCAGGCCTGCTGGCAGCCCAGTAATCCAGGGAGTACATGGACAGTTTCCGGCACACAATTTGCTTGTTTTGCATGTCACAATGCCTGTGCAATGTCGCTCTTGCTGCCCTAGGCTGCTTCTCAGCATCTCACTTTGAAATTGGCGGAGGATCAACTCAGCTGATAGTCATGATCATGGACAAGTGCTGCTAGCACATTATTGGCAGGTGCTGAGGGGGCTTCTGATCGTTGCTTCTGTGCTGTGTCGCATCCTTCTCCTTGATCATGGTCTTGGTGCAGGGACTGAGGATGTAGAAGAGCTGCGGGACGCCCACCACCGCGGTTTAGGACCACCCACCATTGCCTCTCAGCCTCTGATAGGCCAGACATGAGCTAAGGAACTTCAAATTGTGGAGCAAGGAGGTTGCTGTGGCTAAACACAGGCAGCCAGCCATGCTCTCCATAAGTCTATTTGATGTTTTCAATTCACATGTCGCAACCTAGATTTAGGAAGTAGATGACCTCTTTTTATCATCATGTAACTGCAGGTGCATTTAGGAGGTTAAGAGCTTGCACTGCTGAGCTGGTGCAAGCACCCAGGCAAGCAAAACCCACCATCAAAACAAGCAGAGATACATCAGTGAGGGTCCGGCGTGACCTTTACTTTTTTGTTTCAGCCTTGTACCTGCATTTATGACTCTTCAGAACGAAGTCATTCATCAAAGCCACGTATGCTTTTGGGGCCTATTTTTTGGTGCATCATTCTTATAACTCGGGCACTACCTTATAATACGTCAGGATGTGTGTTGATATCTTTCAGGTTGCAGGCCGAAAACAGGCTTCAGCTGAGCTACCCTTGTTTGGCAGGTGTTACTATGTTAAACTTATCTTCACTCACACCTTGTCATCTTCACTCACACCATGTTTGTGCAGTGTCAGATTTGTGCTGCGTTGGGACCAGGAAGTTTAGCCGGTTGGCCGAGTACTGAGCTTGAACAGCATTACACAGCTGCAACTGTGTTAAGAGTACATCCCATGACTCACTGTTATACCATAAGTAGCGCAATAGCCGTATGTAACAGTGCATCTCATAAAGTGAAGACAAGACTTGCCCTTGTGGTGACTAGCCACAAAACAACCAGCCTGACATCCAGGCTGGTGTTTGCCCCTAGAATTGCAAACTCACTGTTCAGGAGGGAACACGCAAGGCAGCGTTTTCAGTTCATCCATCCAATCCCGTCTGGTGTAAGTCCTGTTAAGAGAACACCCCAGTAATGCTTACCCCAGCAAGCCTTGTTTTCAGGCTGAACCAGGAGGGGTAAGAGCATCACAAACTCCTTGTTCTCATCGCAAGCAACCAAGACTTGTCCTTGAACAGCGCTCTGGCCTTCAAGTGGTCAGTTAGGTGTTTAGGTGGTAGGAATCCGCATGGGGTGATTCACTAGCAAATCACAGCAACCTGTTGTCTGCTTGGTGTGCGTTTTTGCTGTTTGTGTTCGTTCCTTTTTTGGCCAGACTTTTTCTGCATAGCCGCCTTACCTCTTGAAATTTCCATATTATCTGTAGATGTCAACATACAATCATTCCCGGGAAGGACCTGGTATGATCACTGAACGCCATGATGTTGCATGCAGACAGTCATGAAAGCAAACAGCAAGGGCTCTCTGGCAGGTTGTTTGGTCCACTTGAACGCCAGCAGCACTGACCGTTTGGCCCAACAAAACCTTCAAATTCCTGAGCATGCTAGCAATAGGATACTTTCCGGCCGGCTTTTTGATGCTGAATTGTCTGTCAGATATAGGCTAACTTCTAGCCGCCCCATTGCCAATTTAATCACTCCCTTACCTACTACACTCAAATTGCCTAACGATCCCCATTTGCACCAGATGTCACGCTCAAGACAACCTAATAGAGATGTGTGCAGACCTCACAAGCTCAAATTTAGCAAGAGGGAAGAACACCTCGTACAAGTCAAATACTGTGAAGATACACGGCCTGGACACCAATTGGAGGCCTCTAGAAAACAACATGAGATTCGCTGCAAGCGCTCCGAGGCTAGAAAGTCATCCTTCATACCATCCTTGTTGGTGTCGGAGGCTCCGTTTCTACCTCTAATTCTTGACAGCATCTTAATGAGCTCAGCCTTGATACACAAAAAGCCTTAAAGACTGCTTTAAAATTCCATGCTCACTCTGTATTATTCGCACAAACCTACTACAACCAGACACTCTTGTAAAAAAGACAGTTGCGCTCAATCTCTTAATCTGGAGCAGGGGGCTGCTTGTAACCCTCCATATCTATCAGTTCTTCCTATTTTTCCCTGGTGGAGGAGGCTCATGGCTCTTCAGGCCAATGTGTCTCTTTTTCCTTAATTTATGCAAGGAGTTCTATTACTTGTGTAGATTTACAGGTAGTTTTGCCTGTGGTAGTTTTATCTTCTTTTCTTTTCTGTTACCTTTTGAATGTCTTAAAAATTTTAGACATCATGGACTCCAGGAAATCGGATTTCCTCTTGGCTGGCAGTGCCAGCCACAAACCAATCAGCCTAACAACTGGGCTGGGCGGTTGGCCCCAACATGTGAACTTCAAGTTGACTACTTAGTGTGTGTTGCGGCTCCGGAGCCAGTCAACACACCATTACTTATGTTAAGCAGTACGCTCTGAATACCTGGGGTAAAGCTCTCTTTGTTCCTAAGGCATCATCCATCTTGAATGGACGTGCGCTTCCTGTAGTTCAGGCTTAGGCTCAGATTGTTGGCCTAATTGGCTGTCTTTCCTAAGCTGCCCTGGCTTGGCAGGTGCAGCTGCTAGCATACAGTCTCCAATAATCTGTCTGAGCTTGTGCAAGTTCGTCTTAGCCATCCTTTCTGACACCAGACTCATGATTTCTGCCTGTCACGGTCACGTGTGGATTGATTTCAAGTCTGGCAGTCACCCCATTTGACTGAGACTAGAAAAGGAAAGCTACGCAGGCAGTAAGATGCTCCCTGCATCAATTAAGGGAAAGGAGACACATTGGCCCCACTAGAAAAGGAAAGCTACGTAGGCAGTAAGATGCTCCCTAAATCAATTAAGGAAAAAGAGACACATTGGCCCAAAGAGCTGTGAGTCTCCTCCACAAATCCTTATTGACAACAGTCAGAGCACCCTTACTGTAATGTAATGGTGATGGGTGACTAACTTAGTACGTGGAAGCGTAAGAATTTATGGAGTGCGCATGGGATTCAAATCACCCGAGGGACTTCCTTGCACGCTACTTACTTGTCACCAGTACATTATTCGCAGCGTGGCTCGCTTCAGACTCCGTGCCCACATCCTACGAATTGAAACTGTGACCTGGACTCACAATACCTCCCTGACTTGTGGCAACACCTCCCCGACTTGTGACTTGTGGGATGCTAATGATGTACAAGATGAGCAACATGTCCTTTTTCACTGCACCCATCCACACATGGTCTCTCTCCAAAGGACTTATGCGTCGCTATTTCCTCCCGCAGGCTTCAACAATGTGTCTGCTTGTCTGGGCCAGGAAAACGACAAACTGAATTTCTTCCTTCAAGCACTGATAGCTTATGATGAGCAGGCTAGCAGTCACACTTCTTGACTGAAGGCCTTTTCTTTGTAACCCTTACTGTCACCAGCATTGCCCTTACTGTCACCAGCATTGCTCAGCATTAGAAAGGATCCATACGCAGAAGATGCATACATTCTAGTGGATGGTCCTAAGCGCGTTCGTGCCGTGCCCACACGAGGTGTCAAACAGGGCTGCCCTTTGTCCCCCCTGCTTTTTTCACTAAATTAATTGCGGAGGGTGTAGAAGGAGCAATCATTGGCTCTAGCACTGTACAGGTCACCCACATGCTTAATGCAGATGACTTGTGCCTTACTGCAAAGAGGCCAGACCAACTGCAAACCTTGTTCAATCGTGTGGACGAGTATGGCAGGAGGAAAGGGTTAACCTTCAATACCGCTAAGTCTGAAGTTGTCCGTTTCAACTCACATGGCTTCAACGTCCCCGCTTTCAGTGTGGGGGGTGCTCCGTTAGCCAACAAGGATTCTTTCAAATACCTTGGCATGGTTTTCTATAGGATGCATAACTGCTAAATCTGCTGAACATATCATGATGCTTGGCCCTTTCATGGCTGGTTGTCACAAAATTAGGCAATTTGCGCATCTGAGAGAGCATCATATATTGACAGACCACATGCTCTCCTTTGGTTGGCCAAATGTTATACTATCCCCGCCAGTATATATGCTTGCCAGATCTGGGGAACACAATTCATGAAGCAGGGCAGTGAGTTTGACAGCCCCCTTCAAACTGCGCATCTGTGCTTTCTCAAGGGTGTGCTTGGTGTGAAAAGGTTTACGCCCAACTGGGCTGTGTTGCGAGAGTGTAGCCAGGAGCCTTTGCAGTTTTATTGGTTCCGCGCTGCTGCCAAGTTTTTCAACTCTCTACTTACAGGAATAGTGAAGAAGAAGAAGAAGACTACGCTAACAAGGTAGCCCCTGTTTGCGTGAATGAAGGAAGAAGTTTACACCTGGTGCAAGCACCAGGCAAACTTCCACCATCAAACGAAGAAGGTCATTAGTGGGGGTCGGGAGGGTCCTGCCAGGACTTTTCAGTGAAAAGAGCCATATAATCTTTCCTTGATGTTTTTTAACCTCCTACTTGTATTTATGATCTTTGTTTTAGAGGCTTGCTCACGAAGATTGTGCATGCAGACATTGCTCAAGGTGCTTCCAACAGAAAGTGCTGTACTGCGGAGTTCATAGAGGTGTGTGTGGGTCTACGTGCGGCAGATACATATGCCAATTGCATTGAGGCTGCAACTCCCCTTCCACTAGAAGACTTCGTGGTGGATTTGTGTGAGCGCTTGTGTGCGGTATGGAGGGAGTTGGATGGTGCAGATCCTAGGACACGCTCAAAAACTAGCTACTTATCATGCATGGATGGCCTTGCCTTTCAAACCAAGCACTGTACGGGGCCCTCCCCATTTGCTGCTTAGGTACCTATAGCTAGAGCTGGAACTGAGTAGGCATGTGTTTTGTAACATTGCTCGTTTTCGCTTGCGTGCCCATAGCCTGAGAGTTGAAACCGGTTGTTGGTAAATCCACAATAGGCTCTGTGACGAATGTGACTTGCATGATGTCCAGAATGAAAAGTATGTCCTTGTTTTATGCTCTTGCTTAGAAATGTGCTATTTGAGAAGGAGATTCGAGGAACAATTTGCTGTGTACTACACACCACCAGTAGTCCTACACAGCACCAGTAGTATTGGTTGGACTTATATTGGAGACACAGACAATTTTTACTTTAACAACATTGGTGCTGAGGATGTGAAATTGTTTCTCTTGAAGCAGACATACAAATCATTTCTTTTTGTTTCTGAGACTATGGATATTTTTGGTCTGGCTGGCAGTCACTGCCAGCACACGGTGTCTAGCAAGCCCAGCAGTCAACCCATCTGGCTGAAGGTCTAAACCCATTGTGACTGAACTTCCTAGGTAACAATTCAGGTTGCAGGCCTGGTAGGCGTCGGCTAAGCTGCCCTCGTCCGGCAGATACAGCTATGTAACTTAGGTTGAACCTCACCTGGCCTGTGAGCCTCTTTGTAACGAAACCAGGCTTTCCTTGATCACCAGATCACCTCCAACTACCAACCCAACCACCATGCTCAGGCTTCTGGCTGGACCAGGCTGGCCAGTTCACTTATCGGGATCGTTCCCTGCCAGTGGCCAGCCCATTCAGGACCAACCTTTGTAGCGTTGCTTGCATTCTTCCCATGAAAACGTCTTCAGGCTTTCCTAGATTCACAGTTGAGCTAGGGTGGATTATTCACACGCGGTCAGCTCCCTAGATGAGACTAGTTTGTTGTGGCAACAATGGTCTTGATTTGTGCTCCCACACAGAAATTGATGATGAGTACAGATGGCAGATTGCACAAACACTGCTAAAAGTTCATGTCCACGTGAATTGATCCATGTAAAAGAATTGCAAGCAGGCCTGAGTAAAGATCGTGCAGTATAAGGATGTCCCTCCATACACTGCAACTGGTTTATTTTCCAACTCAACCAGTGGGGGTTGTGTGATTGGTGAGTCCCTCACCCCGCCCAAGGTCCTGACCAAGCGTTTGATGAAGCATTGGCTGCCGAAGGCTAACTAACAATTGCATCAGCGAAGTGATCAATAGCAGGGCCATCTCAATGATGGTGGCCTCCACCCCATGAATGCCACCATGCTCCTCTCTAGGCGCAGGATGATGCACAATGGTAGTTCACAAGTCTCATGCATGGCAGGCACTGATGACGATGCAGCCCTGCATGCCCTTGAGAGCATACGATGGTGCTGGTGCTGCCAAGTCCATAGGCGCATTCTTCCTTTTGTTGGGCTCATGCTGAAGCCTCACGAAAGCCAACAGCCTCACACATCGTCAACGTTACATATGTACACAGAGGCGCCGCCGCCTCATGCCCGCTCTCGCCTGGTCTGCCCCCACAGAGCCCTCTGGAGCCATGCATTAGCTCTGCCAACGCTCTGCATGCTCACCCCTCTGCCTCTGTGAACACACCACTCAGCCTTTTACTCACTACTTTTGGATGAATGCCTCATCTAAGCCCCAGCATCAGCCACACTCCACACGCCAACCGGCCAGAGAATCTAGCATCAGGCGCACGCCTGCGCCCCCTCACAGGCCTCGCGTTGCCCTGCTGAGGGCCTCCCCTTATAGGCGCAAGATTGCGCACAGCAGCGCTGTCCGTGGTGGGCGTGCATCCACCCCCAAGCACTGCAGCCCTATGCTTGCTGGTGCAGGCAGGCATCCCCATGCGCCACAGCCCTGCTTGCAAGCAGTGCTGTCCAAGGCTCAGTTGCTGGCAGGGAGGGGGGCACCGCCCTGTCGCAGCAGAGCCGTGCTCCTGCCCACGCGCAGCAGTGCTGAGCTCATGGCAGGATGGGCGCCGTGGAGGGGACATTATAGGGTGCCTACCCAGAGCACCCACGTGCCCCAGGAGTGGGAGGTGTGGTCCGTGGAACCTCACTACTTGGCAGAGCGCCTGGCGGGCGCGCGGCTGCCTTGATGCTGGCCCTGGTGAGCCTGCTGCTGCTACTGCTGCTGCTACGCGCCCCCTGCCTCATGCTTAGCATGCTTGCCCGGCGCGCCATTGTCATCTGGTGAGTTCGAGCCTGCGCCATGGCGGGCGTGGAGGGCGCGCGTGCAAGGGGCAGCTTGAGCACGCATGCCAGGCGTAGAGAGCACAAAGGGTGTGGCGCAACTGCAGCAGGTTGTACAAACCTCACAGGGGCACTCTCCTGTGGGCATATCTCACTTTCCTGTGAGCATATCCCACCCTCCCATGGGCATTTCTCACTCTCTGTGGGCATATCTCACAGGGGCACTCCCCTGTGGGCATACCCCACCCCGAGGGCTCGCGTTCTCAATGTACCTCAGCAGGCCCTTCCTTGGCTCCTTGGCCCCCCATACGTGCAGCTTCTCAATGTACCTCAGCTGTTCTCAGCTTCTCAATGTACCTTCTCAACGTACCTTAGCAGGCCCTTCCTTGGCAGGCCCCCCATACGTACAGCCACAGCACACTAGGCCCTGCCTGCTCAAGCCACGCCACATTCATGCAAGAGCCCCGTGGCACAAACGCTGCCGCCAGCTCGCACACAGCGCCACATGCACGCTTGCACGCAGCACCACACACATGCTTACACACAGCACCACATGCACGCTTACACGCAGCGCCACACACACCTGAGTCCGAGCCGCCGTTCTTGGCCGGGGCGCCATCTGCGCGTGGCCGCGGGCCGGCAGCTGCCACACCGCCTCCCTGTCTGGGACCTGGGCCGGCCGGCGCTGGGCCACCGCAAGGATTCTGCTGCGCCGCCTCTCCACCGTCCCTGCCGCTACTGCCAGCCCCCTGGCCCTCACCGAGGGGCGGCGCGGCCTTCCCCTGCAGCTCCTCGCCTGCCGCGCTCGTCTGTTTACACTCCTGATGCTGCTGTTGCTGCTGCTGCTGAGCACCCAGGTTGCTGGGCATGTCTTCCTGGCCCCTGGGAGGCGCCAGTGTCAAGCCATCCAAAGGGTTATCTTCAGCCTCTGCGGGGGCTTTGCATGCAGCCTGCGGGCAAGGCAGGGTTGGGCAGATCATCCATGAAAACAAGGGTCCTCCATGAGGATGCAAACAGAACTGCGACCCTCGTTGTGGAAGTGTGGTGGATCCCAGGGCAAGGAGGATTGAAGAGAGGACCCTGAACGACTTGAGAGGGGATGCAGATTGAGAGGCGGATGGCACGCAAGGAGCACACACCGCGGACACACTCCATTGTGGTGAAATAGAGCAGGGCCTGCTCGTTGCACATGCCTCGTGCACTTGTGGATGCAAGATGGTGAGGAGGAGCTTTTCACACATGCCTTCACCCACAGGCGCACCCGCAGCAGGCTGCACCGAGGGGGGCGGCTGGTAAGGGCCAGGGCTGCACAACCCTGGCTCTATTTTCAGGGTTGGCCGGGTGCAACAGCTCATGCTCAGACATTCAACTCACCCCTTGCAGTTGCTCTGCACCAGTACAGCGTCGCTTGGCTGCCCCCTCCTCGTGTGCTGCGGTATCCGCTCTTGTCCTGGCACAACCACTGGGCTCCAGATTCTCACCCTGCGTGCGCGTGCGTGCTTGTGCATGTAATGCATGTGCATGCATGTGCGTGTATGTGTGCGTGCGTGCGTGCGTGCATGCGTGTCTGGGTGTGTGTATGCGTGTGTATGTGTCTGTGTGTATGTGCGCATTTGCACGCAAGTGTGCGCATTCATACGTATGCACAACCCCACTCCTTTTAGGCTGCCCACAATACAGGCGGCCTCAATTGTGGCATTAAGGGGCACAGATTGCAGGGGGCATTGCGTGTGTGCGTGGGATGCACGGATGCCGGAATTGCATTGATCCTCCTGTCTATGGCACCGCAAGCACATTGTCGTCCGCTGGCGAAAGCCTCTTTTTTTGGTAGTGGCAGAAGGCCGAGCGCCCCAATCCATCTCTCCCCACAGCCGTCCCGCAGCAGTCCCCACAGCAGCAGTCCCCACAGCAGCAGTCCCGCAGCAGTCCCCACAGCAGTCCCGCAAGCAGGCGATGCAGAAGCGTATGAGCAGGCAGAGCAGGCCTCACGAACAGGCCGCACACAAGAGCACAGCTAGACTTGGCCGCCCTGTAGGAGAGGCAGCAAAAGCATGCAGAGGCAGACAGCACGATGCATTGCGTTGCCCCCCGGACTCCCACCTGCAGCGGCCTGCTGGCTTGATCCACGCGTGGCACCTTAGCTGCCGGCGGCTCGCAGCCCGTGCTGCTGGCCCTCAGCGCCGCCCGGGTCCGCTTGCCGCTGCCGCCAAGCGCCGCCGCCGCTGCAGCCCCTTGTCCCGCCCACTCCTCTACCTGGTCTTCCTCCACTGCCTCCTGCGCCTGCTGCGGCTGCGGCTGTGGCGACGGCAGGTCCTGGCAGTGGGCAGGCGGCAGCACGTGCTTTGTGGCGCGCACAGCCTCTGTGGCCTCCGTAGGGCTGCTCTCCTCTTCCATGCCCTCCTCATCGTCCTGCTCTGCGCCCGGGTCTGGTGTGTCCTGTGTGAAAAGCACAAAGGGCGCCAGGGCAGCGGCGCATGGGTTGCGACTTGTGCCAACAGGATTAAGCCTGCACAGTGCGTGGCTCTTGTTTGCATGCACGTGTGCAGGCTCATGTGTCAGTGCGTGCGCGCGTGATTGTGTGTTTCATGTGTGTGCACGTGTGTGTGTATGTGTGTGTGCGTGCGTGTGTGTGTGTGTGTGTGTGTGCGCGCGCGCGCATGCATAAGCAACTGATCAGGTGGAGCAGGAAGGCCAGGAGGACCGGCATTATCCGAGCAACAGGTGTACAACAATTGGCAGTTTTCCTGCAATGCTAGGAGGACTGTGATGCAGCCTTTCCAGTCTGGTTTGGCGCAGTTGACCTATATTTAAGCAGCAGCACCGGCCTGCATAAGTGCAGGCGCACCTTCGAAGAGCTGAACTGCTGCTCCTGCAGGCTCCCAGATGCCGCCTTTGCCATGGCAGACGCGCCTCCCTCCGCCGCGCCAAACCCAATCTGCAGCGACAAGCGTGCGCGCGCGCTTGTGTGTGTGCGCGCGCGCTTGTGTGTGTGTGCGCGTGTGTGTGCGTGTGTGTGTGTGTGTGTGTGTGTGTGTGTGTGTGTGCGCGCGCGCGCGCGCGCCAGTCTCGGCAAAAAGCAGCACACAGCCATGGCCGAGGCATCTCCCTCTCCCAAGCCAACCCCGACCTGCGACGGCAAGGCCTGCTGCTAGCAGCTGTGTTATTGCGTGTGGAGGTATGCCTGTTTGTCCCCCAAATGATGGGGGCAGAGCTTTAGGGCCCCTGGTGCATCACCCTTTAGCGCCCCATACCCTTTCCCCCACTTCTGTTTGTCCATGCCTTCGCATGTCCATGCCCCGTGTGCCAATGCGCAGCATATCATTCCGCCTGCATGCCTGCACAGTCAACCACAAGCCTGCAAGCCCCCTGTCTGCGTCCGCCCAAGCCCCCTGCGTGCACGCGCCTTCCTCCAACGTGCCCTCGCACCTTTTCAGTGTCCACGCACTTGGCAAACTGGCCCTTGATGCGCATGCGCGTCTGTGCCATGGCCTTGCGGTTCTCGTAGCGCACCGCTGAGCTGAAGCGCAGGTTCTGCGGGCAGCGCAGCAGCAGGAGCGCGGCAGCCTGTTCACCTGCACAGCCTTGCACCCATCCCGCTGGTGGTCTTGGTGCCTGTGGCTGCAGAAGTGCCGCTGCAACACACGCGCATGCACACACATGCACGCACACACAAACACAGCGGACACGTGCCAATCAGCGGCTGTCTTGCTTTCACCCCTTGCATGCACACCACCCGACCGACACACAAGCGCCCTCCCTGGCACAACTGGGCTTTGACTGTCATCCCACACAGCCACCAGGAGCACAGCTACACAAAGCGCCATGTGATCTTGGGCAAGCAGCACCTTGCTAGGCTTGCTTGCCACGCTCATACAAATACGCAGACACACGCAAACACACCGGCACCCAGGCGTGCATGCTCAGCAGCTGTGCCCACACCTTGCGCTTGTTGCGCCAGCGTTCCAGCGCGACTGCGCGGTGCTGTGCGCTGCTCATGGCTGCGCCGCCGCCGCCACCCCGCTCTGCCCGGCTTGCTGCTGCACAGCTGCCTGCTGCCTGCCGCTCCCCCAGGCTACTGCTGTTGCCGCCGCCGCTGCTGCCCCAGAAGCCACTGCCGTGCGCGCCAGCGGCTTGGAAGGCCAGGCACGCGAGCGCCCCAGGCGGACCGCCGGGCATATCTGCCAGCCGCATGCCATTGTTGCCGCCTGCGCCGGGGTCGTCCCGGCCGCCTGGGAGCCGGGCCTCCTGCACGCCCCTGTGCAAAGCGTATGGACGCAAGCAGCAATGGCGAAGTTGGTGGTGAGGGAGGTTCCAGAGGACAAAGCGCGCACACACATGCCTGCGGGAGGGCATGGGGGCACGGACAGGCAGAGCGCGCGGGCACAGAAGCGCGCAGGCTGGGGGCGCCTGTGAGCCTCTGCCTTGCTGCAACTGCAAGACAGGGCGGCTTGAGTCCAGACGCATAAGCGAGAACAGAAAGCAAAACATAGGAGGCACACCCACACCCACACCGACGGCAAGCACACATGCACAAGCGTGCGATGCAGCTACTACGCACAGAGTGTTGCAGCATGGACTCACCACCGGGGCTGCTGCGCGTGCACGCCGCTGTTGCAAGGCTGGCTGATGTGGTGGTGATGGTGATGGTGGTGGTGGTGGTGTTGCTGCTGCTGCGGGGGCTGCACGTGGCTGCCCAGTGAGGAGCCATGGTGCACGCTGCTGCTGTACCCGCGGCCGCCGCCGGCGTGCAGGTTGTTGCTGTGCTTGCTATGCGCCTGGCCGTGGCTGCTGTGGTTGTGGCTGCTGCAGGGCCCTCCGTGTGGCGGCGGCAGCGCAGGCGGCGTGCAGGGGTGTGCCTGCGCAGCCACCGAGGACGCGCCGCCGCCACTACCAGGGTG
>LFCJ01002047.1_pt1 | contig 14413 bp, 13 predicted proteins | sample 643141 | NCBI WGS metagenome assembly LFCJ01 (sample SAMN03766243, study PRJNA286221) | soda lake metagenome | biome: soda lake; feature: Kulunda steppe; material: water; isolation source: sample B1-Br-g2 brine of Lake Bitter-1 | place: Russia: Kulunda steppe | collected 2010-07 | reverse complement strand
TTGACGTCCGAGGCCGAAAGGTAACCGTCTGGTTCAGGGAGGTTGAACATACCCAGAACCAGACATTTTCCCGTAGTCAATGTGACGGTTCAATCTCGGCAATTAGGCGAGTCGGGAAGTAACGACACTTCACTTGGATAGATCCCCCGATCACTCGACGACGTTCTCGGGAGGAAGTCACCGATTTGGCGGTAGGAGGTCTCAATTCCCCAGCGGCGGCGGAACGCCGCCGCGTACGCTCTCGCCGTCTCAGGCTCAGGGTCGAGATCCGTAACAAACCAGACGTGCTATAGTAGTAGTTAGAAATAGTTGCTCACTTTTGGCGTAGAGAGCTGATCGAGAGCTGTATCAATCGCTTTCGTCAGCTCGTCAAGTGAATCAAAGAAACGGTTGCTAAGAAACGCTTGAAGCTGTCTCCAGCATTCCTCGACAGGATCCAGCTCCGGCGAATACGACGGCAACGTCACGAAGGCGAGGTCGTCACGGTCCGCAAGGTCCGTGACGGTCGACGCCTGAAAATACGGTGCTCCATCGAGGACGACGATCAAGTCATCCTCAAATTTTTTGCATAATGTTAAAATGAAATGTTTTGCGTGCTCGGCCGTGACATACTCGTTGAACCGGGAGAAAAAGCGCTCACCGTCTTCGGTGATCGCGCCGAGCAAACACGTCCAATCACGTTGCCCGGAAAGTTCGACGGAGGGCCGCGTGCCGCGCGGGAACCACGTGGCACGCGGCTCGACCTGCACGGATTTCTTGGTTTGGTCGATGCAGACTATTGTGGCGTCCATCTCCGCTCGCTTTTTTTGATCTCGTCGTGGAACGCTTCTTGATCGTCTTCGTCAGCTTCGGCGGCTGTACGGCGCGGTTTTTGATAGCTGAGTCCAGCTTCTTTCAACAACCGTCGACAACTCGGATAAGAGTACTCGACGCCGTAGGTTTCTTCGAGAAACTCCTGGACGAGCGCCGGCGTCCACGCCGGCGCGTCGATCCCGGTTTCCTCGGGCGGTTCGTGAACGGTTTGCTCGAATTCTTCTTGCTGTGATTCTGAGAGCTTTCGTTTTCTCCCGGATCGATGAGCATCAGAGACGGCTTGTTCAAGTGGTTCGTCCGTATCAAGTCGCATCAGCCAACTATAAATTGTTCTTCGCCCGGTATCGTGCCACTCGGCAAGTTCGGTCTGCGTTACGCCGTTCTTGTACGCAATCGCGGCTAACAACCGTTGTGTCGGCTTGTTTCCCTCAACATTATCGAGGGCGTCGTGAAGTTCTTCGACGGAGAACTCGTCGAGATGGTCCATTACATACGGCAACACTTTTCGAGCGGAAAGTTCTAACGACTACTATAGCACGTCGAGTGTAAACCGCGTTCCTGATGCGACAATACAGATCGTCGCAAAACAGTACGTTCGATTTGTTCCTTGATCGGGATAGGTGATCAGGACGTGGTCAGTGGCTGCGTCACCGTAAAACCGCCACTTATGGAGATCTATTGCAACATCGACAGAGTCGGGTAAGAGCCGTTGCTTGCGGAGAATCTCGAAAAAATCGTGGTGGACGCCATCGAACTGGCCGTCGATAGCGTCCGCCTCCAGGTTTCGAAGGTGGTAGAGGAGTGATTTTGCAAGTCCATTGAGAGCCGTCGAGGTAATATCAACGGATTCACGCTGATCAAGTTGGCACGTCTTCCCAGCGGTGTTAGCGAACTCTTGTTCAAATGCAGCACGAGAGAGGACTTCCAGAAAGTCCTCTCTCGTATAGCTTCCACAAGGTTTGATGTTGAAATCGAGTCTCGGATAAACCACGGTGGAAGCGGCGCGGCAGACTTGTTTTGCTTCGATTGTCTCGGCCATAGCCGTCCTACCAGCAACGGCGCAAATTAGGTTCGGCAACTACTGCGAAGGGCGAGGTTTTGCGCCTGTTCGTCCGATAAACAGCGTGTTCCGGGCACTATCTATAGTACCCGTTAGAACTTTCTGCCCATAGATTGTTGCTACTTCTAATGGATCATCTCGACGAGATTTCCGTCGAAGAACCCCACGACGCACTTGACAACGTCGAGGGAAGGAAGCCGACACAACGGCTTTTAGCGGCGATTGCGTACAAAAACGGCGTTACTCAGACCGAACTAGCCGAGTGGCATAACACCGGCCGGCGAACAATCTACAGTTGGCTCAAGCGACTCGACACTGACGAGTCGCTTGAGCAGGCCGTTACTGATGCTCATCGATCCGGTAGAAAGCGAAAGCTCTCAGAAGAACAACAAGAGTTCGAAGAAACAGTCCACGAATCTCCCGAAGAAGTTGGGGTAGACGCGCCGGCGTGGACGCCGGCGCTCGTCCAGGAGTATCTCGACGAGACCTACGATGTCGAGTACTCAGTCCCGAGTTGCCGGCGACTGCTCAAAGAAGCGGGATTGAGCTATCAAAAACCACGACGTACAGCCGCCGAATCAGATGCTGAGGAACAAGAAACGTCCCGCGAGGAACTCAAAAAAAGCGGCGGGAAATGGACGCCACAGTAGTCTGTATTGATCAAACCAAGAAATCCGTTCAAGTTGAGCCGCGTGCCGCGTGGTTTCCTCGTGGTACGCGACCGGCTGTTGAATTGGCCGGAAAACGCGACTGGACGTGTCTCTTGGGCGCGATCACCGTCCTCGGTGATCGCTTTTTTCTCGTTTTGAAGAGTATGTTACCGCCGATCACGCAAAAATTTCATTCTCGCGTTATGCCAAGAGTTCGAAGATGATTTGATTATTGTGTTGGGTGGAGTGCCGTATTTTTTGGCGTCGGCCGTCACGGACCTGGCGGCCCGTGACGACCTCGTCTTCGTAACATTGCCGGCGTATTCACCTGAGCTAAATCCGGTCGAAGAGTGCTGGAGACAATTCCAAGCGGCACTCAGCAATCGCTTCTTTGACTCACTTACCGACCTCACAACAGCTATTGATCAACTCTCGGTCGCAAAAGTGAGCAATTATTTCTAACGTATACTATAGAGTCCGTATACATTTCGGTCAGAAACAGCGCCCTAGTGAACTCCTGGAGATTCATGATAAACTCGATAGGTGCGGCGGTGAAGAAACCGAGGCTGATCGACGGAACGAAACGTGGCTGCACGCTGGCCAGCATGAGTCCGCTCGTTCGAATCTGACCAGCAACGCTCCTCCTGCCGCTACTCTCGAGTGAGGTGAGCAAATTTCCTCATATCAAACGCTATATCACGCAAACGATCGCACTCGGTTCGACATCTTCGATACCCAGGGAGATGAAGGAACGCCTCGAATTCGGTATTTACTTCGATCGTGATAACTTCGAACAAGCGTATTGATGATCCGAACTATTACAGCCGTACTGTTGTCATAGATTTGCCTTTACACTGCTACAGATGTAATTAATACGGGCGCACGTGATGTCACGATTCGGCTACCGCCCGCGCGATCGCGGCTTCGATGGCCATCCACATAGGCACGTGTCCAATATACTGACCAACGACGACGTACGGTGAGCGGACTGTATTACCAGCGAGCGGTTCTTGCGGAGTGTACTCCCGACTCGTCCCGACATCCGTTCATGTGGCGGGTACGTGTGCGGACGATGTACTCCTGCAGAACGGCGTTTAAGCTCGTGAAACTAGCTACTCACGATCGGAACGAAAAAACAGGTGAGTTCCTTGTACGAATAATCGTTCGTTCCGGTTTCCGTATTTCAGCCTGTTCGGTGAGTCCACCGAAGAAGTAAAAAACGCCCTCGAAATCTGGAATAGCCCGATTTTCCCCGTTCGATAGCATGGTTAGCATAATTAAACGCTGGCGCTGCATCGTCCCAACTTTTCGTCCCAAAGCAATAATTTCCACCGTCTATCGGATAACTCCTCAAAAAATAATCACTGATTCAGTGGTTTATTGATTAAGTATGTGAGTCGTATGGCCCGCTGAACGCCGATTGTTCGATAGTTCGAATTCTGTCGCTATCGGTTAACAATATCAAACAACTACCTTCGAACGTCGGGGAACTCGGTCGGTGATTACGCGGAGCACCCTATCGGGCGTCCCGATTACGATCTCGAGGGACCCTGGCGGTCCGATCACCGTAGCGCGTGGGGAGGGGACCGACCCGCTTCGAAATCGTCGGCATCGAAGCAGCATCTGACCGTGATGGACGACAAATACCACGGCGTCGATTCGTCGCGTTACTGCTCGATCACTCGTGAGACAGTGAGATCACGATATTACCGTGTTCCGAAACCTCGCCGGTCGCGTCCGAAGGGACGATCGAGGTCGAGCCGTTCTCTTCCAGTATCGCCGGTCCGTCGATGAGCTGTCCCGGTTCGAGTCGCGTCCGCTCGTAGATCTCGGTCGGGACGAACCCGTCGTCGGCGAAGTAAACGTCACGTTGCTCGACCCTCGCGTCCGCGTCGTCTCGGGCGGGTGTGTCCTCGAGCGGCGTCGTTTCGATCACGCCGCTGGCGCGGACGGTCACCGCCTCTATCGGCTCGTCTTCTTTGGCGTGTCCGTACAGTCGCTCGTGCTTTTCGTGGAACGACCGCTTGCAGTCGGCGATCGTTTCGTCAGTGATTTCGGTTCCGGAGACGGGAACGGTCAGCTCGTAGGATTGGCCGGTGTATCGGAGATCGATCGAGCGTTTGAGCGTGGCTTCGTCCGGGTCGAACCCTTGCTCTCGGAATCTGTCGTCGAGCGATGCGTTGAGTTCGTCGAACTGCGTCGCGAGGGTGTCGGATTCCAGTTCGTTCCCGCGGTACGAGTACGATTCGTCGATTCGAACGTCGGCGATGAGGATCCCTCGAGCGGAAAAGACGCCGGGGTTTCGCGGGATGACGATCGATTCGATGTCCATCGAGTCCGCGACGGCGGGCGCCTGCAGCGGGCCCGCACCGCCGAACCCGATGAGCGTGAACGAGCTTGGATCGTCCCCGCGTTCGACGGTAACGGTGTGGATCTTGCGCGCGATACTCGCGTTGGCAACTTCGACGACGCTCAGCGCCGCTTCTTCGACGGACATGCCAAGCGGCTCTGCGATTTCTTCCTCGAAGATCTCACGGGTACGCTCTACTTCGAGCGTCATCTCGTCTAAGAACTGATCGGGGTTGAGGCGTCCGAGCAGCAGGTTCGCGTCGGTAATCGTGGGTTCCGTTCCGCCCCGTCCGTAACAGATCGGACCCGGATCGGCACCGGAGCTCTCCGGCCCGACCCGGAGTGCGCCGCCGTCGTCGACCCACGCGATGCTCCCGCCGCCTGCGCCGACGGTTTCGATGTCGATCATCGGGGTGTTGATCGGCAAATTGTTGATCTCACCCTCCGTCGTACGGACGATTTCGCCGTCTCGGATAATACTGACGTCCGCGCTGGTACCGCCCATGTCCATCCCGATGGCGTTGTCGAACCCTTCCCGCTGGCTCGTTTTGTGAGCGGCGACTGCGCCGGCAGCGGGACCCGAGGTGACGGTTCTGACGGCGCGTTTCGCGGCCTGGGTCGCTGTGAAGATCCCGCCGCCCGAGTGGATGATGTTCAACGGCGCGTCGATCCCGCGTTCCGTAATGCCGTCTGCCAGTCGGCTGAAGTAGTCTTCGACCTTCGTTTTGATCGCTTCGTTCAGGACCGTCGTGATCGTGCGGTTGTACTCCCTGATTTCCGGATGGATCTCCGAAGCGAGCGCGTAGTCGAGATCGGCTTCGTGTGCCTCGATCAGTTCCCCGACACGCCGTTCGTGCTCGCCGTTCAGATACGAGAAGAGGAACGAAACGACGACCGATTCGATGTCTTCTGACGCGAGTTTGTCGATCGCCGACCGGGCGCGTTCCTCGTCGAGCGGATCGACGACGTTCCCCGCCGCGTCGAGCCGTCCCGTGACACCTTTTCGAAGGTACCGTGGAACCAGCGACGGCGGTTTTTCGGTCTGCAGATCGTACAGATCCGGCCGGGTCTGATCGCCGATCTCGAGTACATCTCGCAACCCTTTGTTGGTGATGAGCCCGAGGTTCGGGATTTCTTCCTCGAGGACGGCGTTCGTACCGACGGTCGTTCCGTGGCTCAGGAAGGTCACGTTCGCCGGATCGGTATCGGTCATCTCCAGGATCTTGTCGATACCGTTGAGGACGCCGCGATCGAAATCCGGCGGCGTCGAGGGGGTTTTCGTCATGTACACGTTGCCGGTTTCGCGTTCGTACAGCACGACGTCGGTGAACGTCCCACCGGTGTCGACGCCGATTCGAACGTCCATTAGCGGTCACCTCCGTCGGATTGGTCGGAGCGAAGCTGTTCGGTTGCTTCCCACTCTATCGTTCGGTGTTCCGTATCGATCATGACTCCGTACTCGTTGCGCGCTTTCCGTTCTGATACTTTCTCGTTGAGAACGTCCGACAGAACGTCTTCGGGGTCGCGTTCGGCGGGATCACCGTACCCGCCGCCGCCGGGCGTCTGAACGCTGACCACGTCACCCGGATCGAGCGTGACGGTCGTTTTCGAATCGAGCTCTTCGGTATCGCCGTCCGGATCTACGAGGTATCTGGCCGGTCGGGCGTTCTTCCCGCCGAACAGTCCCCACGGTTCGTATTTCGTTCGATCGGACAGCACGGTGAACGTGCCCTCGTGATCGTAGAACTCGACGTCCCGACGGATACCAAGCCCGCCGCGGGTTCGGCCGGCACCTTCGGAATCGCGGATGAATTCGTATCGGCGGACGTACAGCGGCACCTCGGACTCGAGTTCCTCGATCGGGCTGTTGGCCGTGTTCTGATAGTGGGCCTGTACGCCGTCCATGCCGTCTTTCGTGGCTCGAGCCCCGTAGCCGCCCCCGACGGTTTCGTAGTAGACGTACTGTTCGTCGTTTCGCGGATCTGTCCCGTCGTAGGCGATGTTGCAAATGATTCCTTTGGTTGCGGCGATCGTCCCTTCGGGAACGGCGTCGGCCATCGCCTTCGTGACGAGATCGCCCGATCTGACGGCGATTTCCCAGCCGGCGGCGACGGGTCGGTTGTAGGAGGGATTTACCATCGTTCCCTCCGGCGTGACGATCTCGAACGGACGGTAGAAGCCGTCGTTTTTTGGGATCTCTTCGCCGAGGAGTGACATCACGACGGCCATCGTGCCGGCGAAAACCATCGCCGGCGTACAGTTGAGCGGCCCCTCGTTTTCAGACGCTGTGCCGGTAAAGTCAAGGGTCATTTCGTCGTCTTCGATGCGGATCGTCAGTGTCAGCTTCAGCGGCTCGTCGGAGATCCCGTTGCCATCCATGTAGTCGGTGGCTTCGTAGGTTCCGTCGGGGAGGTCCGCGATGGCCGACCGGACGAGCTGTTCGGTGTAGTCGTAGAGTTCGTCGAGGAGAGTTTCGACGCTGTCTCCGTCGTACTCCTCGTAGAGTTCCCGCATCCGCTGTTCACCGATCCGGTTTGCGCCGAGCTGTGCCTGGTAGTCGCCGGTTCGCATCTCCGGATTTCGGACGTTCCGAGTGATGAGCGAGAGCATCTCGTCGTCGTACTCCCAGTCTTCAACCGCCTTCACTCCCGGCATAATAACGCCTTCTCCGTACAGGGACGTGCTGTCCGTCGGTATGCCACCGGGAGTCGGACCACCGATGTCGACGTGGTGGGCCGAGTTAGCCGCGTAGCCGACGATCTCGTCGTCGACGAACAACGGCGAGATGAGCATTACGTCGGGCAGGTGGACGGCACCCTTGTATGGATCGTTGATCAGGATTCCGTCACCCGGTTCCAGGTCGTCTCGGTTCTCCATTACGCGCGGGATCACTTCGACCAGCGAGCCGATGTGTTGTGGCGCGATGTCGTGTTGTGCGGCGTGCCGAAGGTTGGCATCGAAGACCGCACACGTGTGGTCTCGCCTGATCTTGATATTCGTAGAATATGCCGTACGTTGGAGCGTAACCCCCATCTCTTCGACGATTCGCTTGAGGGAGTGTCTGAATATCTCTATCTCTCCTGCTGATACCATACCTGCAAGGTATCTGCTTCGGCGTATAAACGTTTGGGTCACAGAATCGAGACGGATCGTACGGGTGTCTTTTGGCCCGTGTACGTTTCTACCGGTGCCGTTTTTCATACTGCCGCATAGAACTATTGTGAGAACTCGCGGCGACCCGTCCGAATGAAAAATCTTAAATACTAAAGCGGCAACTGAGGTCGTATGGACGTCGTAAAATTCGACAGTGCCGAATCGTACGAACCCGAGAAGGGATGGCGCCGCGTTTCGCTGGCCGGCAGCGAAGCGTTCTCCTTCGAATGGTTCGAGAAGCCGCCGGGACACGCGTCACCGATGCACAATCACGAGAACGAACAAGTCTGTATGGTGTTGCAGGGTGAACTCACGCTTCACTCCGAAGACGGTGAATCGGTGACGCTCGAACAATACGATTCGGCGTGGCTCGAACCGTGGGAAGAACACGCGGTCGAGAACGAAGGGGATGAGGTCGCGGTTGGCCTCGACGTGTTCGCACCCGGCCGTTCGTTCGATTACTGGACCGACCGCGACTAGCTGAACCGGTCGGACCCACCATTTTACCCTATCTTCACGAGACAGTACACCGACGAGTATCCACTTCCAGCGCGATTGCAAGCGGACACCGATCGAATTTCTGTTTCGCGAAAGATTTAATTGGTTTGTCCGGTAGGTAGTAGTCGTGCAAGCGAAACGAATGACGGATATCCCGTTTTCAGGGATACGAGAGATCTTCGAAGAGTGCAATCGACTCGAAGCCGAGGGGCGGGACATCGTCCATTTTGAGATCGGTCGGCCGGACTTCGATACGCCAGCGCCGATCAAAACGTCGGCGAAGCAGGCGATCGACGACGGTCACGTCTACTACACGTCGAATTACGGACTGCTCGAACTCCGGGAGGGTATCGCCCGGAAGTTCGCGATCGAGAACGGTATCGAATACGATCCGGCCGACGAGATCGTCGTCACGTCGGGAGCGACGGAGGCCGTCTTCATCACGATTTTAGCGCTGGTCGACCCCGGTGACGAGGTGCTCGTTCCCGACCCTCACTGGACGTACGAACCGGCGATCAACGCCGCCGGGGGCGCGACGGTCCCCTACCGGCTCGATCCCGAGGACGGATTCCAACCGGACGAGGCGTCGCTTCGCGAGGCGGTGAGCGACGATACGAAACTACTGATCGTCAACACGCCACAGAACCCGACGGGAGGTGTGTTGAGCGAATCGGGTGCGGAAATCGTCCGCGACGTCGCCGTCGAACACGACCTGCTCGTCCTCTCCGACGAAATCTACGAAAAGATCATCTACGGCGCCCCCCACCGAAGCGTCGCCACGATGGACGGCATGTTCGAACGCACGGTGACGGTAAACGGATTTTCGAAGGCGTACTCGATGACCGGATGGCGACTCGGGTATCTGGCTGCACCGGCCGACTTGATTGATCCGATCATCAGGCTTCGCCAGTACACGTCGACGTGCGCGTCGTCGATCTCACAACACGCGGGCCTCCGCGCGCTGGAGGGTGACTTACACGAACCTCTCGTCGATGCCTTTGCCGAACGCCGCGAGGTCCTCCTCGATCGGATCGATGCCGTTCGGGGGATGTCCTGTCCGGAACCGCAGGGAGCGTTTTATGCCATGCCGACCATCCCGGACGGGGCGACGGACGCGGAATCGTTCGCCTGGTCGCTCCTCTGCGATGAAGGCGTCGCTACGGTTCCCGGGACGGTGTTTGGCTCGGCCGGCGAGGGACGGATTCGGCTGGCGTATTCCATCTCGACCGAACGGATCGAGGAAGCGTTCGATCGGATCGAAGCCTGGGTCCAGAAGCAGTGATACGATCTGCTGTACCGATGTACTGGCGCAACCGCAGGACGGGTCGGGGTTGTTCGGAACTGATGTACAGCAGGCCGTATACGGACGTGATCATGCTTCGAAACGGCTACCGATTCCGTATCGATCGTCGATACGTATCGAAATATCAACCGATCCAGGCGATAGATCTTCCCGACCGGGACGGTGGTTGATATAGTGTATCATATACAATTGTATTTGTGCTGTTAAAAATCCACGGCCGATAGATTTAAATTGGCGTCACAATAAATAACACTCTGGAATGACCGCCAACAATACTGGCGTAGATATCGCTGTCCTTCGTCGAGGGACAGAAGGTCTCTCGACGGATAACTACGCCACACAGATCAGCAACCGTCTGCCGGACTCCACCGTCCGATTAGCGCGGACGCCGAAGGAGGAACGGCAAATCGTGACCAACGCCCGCATCGTGACCGGCGTCTCCTTGGACGAACAACAGGTGAGAAGCGCCGAGCGGCTCGAGCTATTCGCCTGTATTTTCTCGGGGATCGACCACCTCCCGTTGGAGCGCCTCCAGGAGCAGGGTGTGACCGTGACGAACGCGTCGGGCATCCACGCTCCGGGAATCGCCGAACAAGTTCTCGGAAAGATCCTCGTATTTGCGAGAAATATCCACGAAGGATGGAAGCGAAAGCAAAATCACGAGTGGCGCCACTATCAAGCTCGTGAACTCTGTGGGAGTACGGTGACGATCGTCGGCCTCGGTTCTGTCGGACAGGAAATCGCCACGCGACTTCGGGGCTTCGACGTGCACACGATCGGCGCGAGGTACACACCGGAAAAGGGCGGACCGACCGACGAGGTAATCGGCCTCGAGTCTGACGCGCTCCACGATGCGCTCGCGCGGACGGAGTATCTCGTCTTCGCCTGTCCGCTGACGGACGAGACGCGAGAACTGATCGGGCGCGAGGAGCTGATCACGCTCCCCCCGGAAGCGGTGGTGATCAACGTCGCTCGGGGCGGAGTCATCGACACGGACGCGTTGATCTGGGCGCTTCGGGACGAGAGCATCCGCGGTGCGGCGATGGACGTCACGGAACCGGAACCGTTGCCGCCGGACCATCCGCTCTGGCACCTCGAAAACGTACTTATCACGCCACACATGGCCGGGCACACGCCGAAACACTGGGATCGGCTCGTCGACATTCTCGAACACAACGTTCACGCGCTCGAGGGAGGATATTACGAGTCCATGCGGAACGTCGTACTGTCGAAAGACGACGGCGTGAAACAATACGTCAACAACAAAACGGATCGCTAACAGTGGTTGCGGCTGCAACGTTCCCCTTCTACCGGAACCGCAGTACGGGCCGTTCGATCGTCCTGTCGATGCGGCAACGACCTGTAGCCACTGTCGAGTCGTCTTGCGATGTCGACCGGTATCACAAGAGTAAACATGATTGGCTTTCAGTGGTAGTACATGGACCCGAGAGAGCCGGTGCCACTTCTCGAGGAGTTAGTACAGATTCCAAGCCACGAATCGGTCCACGAAGTTCGCGAGTACCTGACCGACGTCGTCGACGAAGCGCGCGTCCATCCGGAATCCGGGTGCGTCGTCGCCACCAAGGGCTCGCAGAACGGCGGACCGAACGTCCTCCTCAATTCTCACATGGACGTCGTGCCGCCGCATCTGCCCTTCGAGCGCGACGACGACGTCATTCGTGGCCGCGGATCGTGTGACGCGAAGGGCAGTCTCGTTCCCTTGATCAGTGCCTTCTCCCGGGTGGCGCCCGAATCCGGACAGGTAACGCTCGTCGTGTCGCCCGACGAAGAAACCTACTCCGAAGGCCTGTACGACTATCTGGCCCTCGAGGGTGACCGGTTCGACATGGCGATAAACGGGGAGCCGACCGGATTGGACGTGTGTAACGCAGCGCGTGGCAGTCTGAAATACATCGTCGATTTCGAGGGCGTCGGAGCCCACGCCGGGACGAGCGAAAGCGGCCGCAGCGCCGTTTCCTGTGCCGCCGAAGCGGTCCGGCGTCTCGAGGACATGGAGCAACTGGAGCATGAGTATCTCGGGACGTCGAACCAGACCGTCTCCTGGATTCAGGGCGGACCGGTTGGCGAGCTGACGAGCCAGGTCCCTCGAGAGGTTTCGATGTTTATCAACCGCTGGAGTGTTCCCCCGGAGAGTCCGGAGGATTTCAAGCACACGCTCGAGGAGATGCTGGCCGATCTCGCCTGCGACGTCACGGTCCGGTATCCGTATCAACCGAATCGGTTCCTGGAAGCACATCAGGTCGATCCGGACGAAACGGTCATTCAGGATATGGCCGACGCCGTCGAGGGGACGACCGGATCACGGCCGGACGTCCGGCCGTTCGCCGTCGCCGCCGAGTCGGCGTTCCTCTCGCGGTACATGCCGACGGCGATATTCGGGCCGGGACTGTCGGCCGACGACGAGGGGCCGATCGCGCACTCGGACCGAGAGTACGTTCCGGTCGACGAAGTCGACACGGCCGCCGATATCGTGACGTCCTTCCTCGAGGACACCGTCTGATCGGCCGACCGGCTGCCCGGACAGTTCTCATCGACGGTCTTTCGAGCGACGATCGACCGTTCGGATACGCTACACCGAGAATAGTTCTCCAAGCGGCAATCGGTCGTCGATATCGACCGTCCGTAACGCCTTCCAGAGCGTCGCTTGATTGCTCGTGACGACCGGTTTGTTCAGGTCCCGTTCCAACGTATCGATTACGTCGAACGTTCTGTAGTTCGTACAGCTGACGAACACTGCATCCGCGTCGTCGGTGTCGATCTGGCGCGCTCGCCGGTACGTCTCCTGTGGCCAGCGGCTGCCGATCTCCTGGTTTTCTTCCAATCCGAGCCCGGACATATCGCAGACGGTATAGCCGCTCTCTTCGAGGAACTCCCGCTCTCGTTCGTTCAGCTCCGAAATGTAGGGAGTGGCGATCGCGAACGCAGAGACGTCGAGCGCGTCGAACGCGTCTGTTATCGCTGACGCCGTCGCAACCGACGGGACACCGGTGATGTCGGATACCGTCGACGTGATCTCTTCGTCGAAGCCAGGCCCGCCGACCAAGCTTCCCGTCGTACACCCGTAGATGGCCACGTCGACGTCGGCTCTGGCCAACACTTCGCTACTGCGTTCGATGTCTTCGTTCATGTACTCGAGGCCCTCTTCGTCGGTTTTTCCGGATTTCATCCGGGTGGTATGGAGGGAGATTCCGTCCGGAAGAGACGAATAGAATTCCGGTTCGTTGGTTGTATTACTCGCAGGTACTAACAGCCCGAGCCTCGCTCGCCAGCCGTACATACATTGTGTCGCACTGCTAGCTACTAATACTTTTGTGAGAGAATCCCTCACAGTACTCTCGACCCGCAGCGGCGGATGGACCGATGACACCGGACGGCAACTTCGAAAAAAATCCTCGGGTTCGCTCGTTCCGAGCAGATCTTCCGACTATACGTTCGACGCCATCGCGCCGCCGTCGATCGGAATGGCCGCACCGTTGAGATAACTCGCCCGCGGCGAGGACAGGAAGGCAACGAACTCCCCGAACTCCTGAGGATCACCGACTCTCCCGAGCGGGATTCCGCTGGCTTTCGCTTTCCGCCCTTCTTCGTAACTGTCGTACTCTCCTCGATCGAGGCCGCTTTCAATCAGGTCGACCATTCGCTGGGTTTCGGTCGGGCCAGGCATAACGACGTTCGTCCGGACTTCGGGGGCGAACTCCGTCGACAGGGTCTTGGACAGACCGGCAACGCCCGACCGAACAGCATTGGACAGGACGAGTCCGTCTATCGCTTCTTTGACGCTTCGGGACGTCGAATTGACGATGGTTCCGCCGTCGCCTTGCTTGAGGTGTGGATACGCCTCTCGGCAGAGTCGAACAACGCTCATCAGGAGTAGCTCGTGTGCGAAGTTCCAATCGTCGTCGTCCATCTCCATGAACGGACCAGCCGACGGACCACCGGAACTCGTCACGAGGTGATCGATTCCGCCACACTCCTCCACCGCCGTGTCTACGAATTCCGTGATGTCGTCCGGCTCCGTGAGGTCACCCTGGACCGGGACGACGTCTCCACCGGCAGCGATGTCTTCGATTTCGCTCGTTGCTTCAGTGAGGTTCTCCTCGTTCAAATCGTTGAGAACGACGTTGGCCCCCTCCCGTGCGAAGGCTTTCGCAGTGGCTTTTCCGAGGCCGCTTCCCGCTGCTGTAACGATCGCCGTATTGGTCTCTAAACCGAGCTCCATGTATAATGTATCAAAGCATTCCACGTAGTTATAATTACCGATTCAACGAACCAGAGGGGACGCGAAAACGGGTAGAATACAGTGGCTACCAGCGTTTAGTTGTATGAAATATTGATACCGATAATCGTCGCCGTGTTGTGGACTTGTTCGGGAATCTCTTCTTTGAATACATCTCCTTTGATCCGACTTGCCGGCCCCGAGACGCTTACCGCACCGAGAATGTTGTCGTCTTTATCGCGGATCGGCGCGGCGACGCATCTGACGCCTTCGGCTCGCTCTTCCCCGTCGAATGCGATGTCTTTCTCCCGAATTCGCTCGAGTTCTGCCCCGAGTTCGTCCCGGTCGGT
>LFCJ01002046.1_pt1 | contig 14421 bp, 15 predicted proteins | sample 643141 | NCBI WGS metagenome assembly LFCJ01 (sample SAMN03766243, study PRJNA286221) | soda lake metagenome | biome: soda lake; feature: Kulunda steppe; material: water; isolation source: sample B1-Br-g2 brine of Lake Bitter-1 | place: Russia: Kulunda steppe | collected 2010-07 | reverse complement strand
TCCTCGAGCGTCCCGCCGCGGTCCTCGTAGGTCTCGAGGACGGCCCGGGTCTGGTCGACCATCGGCTGTGGCGGGAAGACGTCCTCGCCGGGCCAGCCGGGCACCTGGCCCATCCGGCCGAGCGTCCCGAGGTCGAACAGGGACTCGTTGGAGACGATCTGGTCGGCGTCGCCGCGGAGCCACAGAACGAGGGGTTTCTCGTCGGGGTCGATCTCGGTGATCGACGAGAGGTCGAAGTACTTCGGCGAGATCGCGTTGTTGACGCCCGTCGCATCCGGGGCGATGCCCGGCCAGTTCTCGCTCCCGATTGCGGCCCCCGGATAGTTCTCGTCACCGGTGGCCGTATCGAGCATCCCCGTCAGGTACGACTCCTCGCGCGTTTCGTCGAAGCCGTGTGACGGGGCGACGTAGAACGTCCGCAGGACTTTTCGGGGTGTGGCCTCCCCGCCCTCGCTTCGGTCGCGGTCGGCGAGGGCGGCGACGAACTCGTCGTCGCCGATTCCCCCGCCCGAACCGGCGTAGTCGTCGAAACAGGGCGTCCCCTCGAGGTCGGTCGTCCCGCCGAAGCCGTACGGTGAGACGGGGTTGACGAGCACCAGCGCGTCGACGTCTCGGGGGTGATCGAGCGCGTACTGCATCGCGACGCCCCCGCCCAGCGACCAGCCGACGAGGGTGATCGGCTCGTCGACCTCGAGTGCCTCGAACAGCGCCCGGAGATCCGCGACGAAGTCGCCGACCCCGTTGGTCGCGTCGACCGGCTTCGTCTCCGAGTCACCGTATCCACGCAGGTCGGGCGCGATCGCCCGGTACTCGTCGGGAACGTCGGCGAGTACGTGGTCGAAAAAACGCGAGGAGGAGACGTTTCCGTGCAGAAAGACGACCGTGTCGTCGCTCGCAGCCTCGCTCGACTCGAGGAGGTGGGTCTCGAGGCGGGCGGTCGGGACGGTCCGTGAGTCGACGCCGGCGGGCGTGTCGTCTCGTGTCATAGCCCGCCGTACCACGGCGGGTGTGATAACTGTCAGGCCCGAAATCGATCCGCGGGGGATCGCCACCGCGTGGGCGCCGTATTCGACTCGCAGGCCGGACTGCCGCCGAGTTAGAGGCGGTCGATGACGGCCTGTGTGACGTCCTCGGTCGACGCGTCGCCGCCCAGATCGGGCGTTCGCGGCCCCTCCTCGAGCGTGGCTTCGACCGCCGTCTCGACGGCGGCGGCCTCGTCGTCGTAGCCGAGGTACTCGAGCAGCATGGCGGCGGAGATGATCGTCGCGGCGGGGTTCGCGACGCCCTCGCCGGCGATGTCGGGCGCGGAGCCGTGGACGGGTTCGAACAGGGCGCGGTCGCGGCCGACGTTCGCGCTGGGGAGCAAGCCGAGACCACCGACGAGGCCGGCTGCGAGGTCCGAGAGGACGTCACCCGCGAGGTTCGGACAGACGACGACGTCGAACTGCGCCGGATCGAGACAGACGTGGGTCGCGAACGCGTCCATCAGCACCTCGTCGGTCTCGACGCCGTTCTCGGTGGCGACCTCGGCGACGGTATCGCGGAAGAGGCCGTCCGTCTCGCGCATCACGTTCGCCTTGTGGGCGATCGTGAAGCCGTCGTGGTCGTCGCCGGAGACGTACTCACAGGCGAACTCCGCGAGGTCGCGAGACGCCGACTCCGTGACGACGCGGGTCAGCGTCGAGACGTCCTGGGTCAGGCGGTCCTCGTGACCCGAGTAGACGCCCTCGGTGTTCTCCCGGAGGAATACCAGATCCGTCTCCGGGCGAAGTGCGTCGACGCCGGGGTAGGCTTTTGCGGGGCGGATGTTGACGAACGAGCCGACGGCCTCCCGCAGCGGGAGGATCACGTCCGCGGCCGTCTCGCCGACGGCGCCGAACAGCGTCGCGTCCGCTTCCGCCGCGAGGTCGTAGGTCTCCTGGGGCAACGGCTCGCCGGTCTCCTCGGCGACGGCGTCGCCCGCGTCCGCCTCGACGAACTCGAAGTCGAGCTCGAGCGCGCGAAGGACGTCGACGGCCGCGGGGGTGACTTCCTGCCCGATCCCATCGCCGGGAATGACGACGATCTCGTGTGTCATACAGAGGCGGTGGCAGCGGGCGTGGGAAAGTGATTCGGTTCCCGTCCCGGGTCGGCCGCGGGCCCCTCGCAGGTCTCGCCCGGGTCACAAGAACGATACCCCACCCGTTCGTACTTCATGATATGAACCCCGAAACCAGGGTCCAGGTCGAAGACGTGATGTCGTCGCCGCTCGAGACCATCTCGAAGGACGCGACGGTTCAGGAAGCCGCCGAACGGATGTGTGAGGAGGAGATCAGCGCGCTCGTCGTCACCACACACCCGCCGTCGATCGTCACCAGCACGGACGTCCTCGAGGTCGCTGCCGAGAATCGAACCGCCGGGGACGTGCCGGTGACCGAGGTGATGACGGAGTCGGTCGAGACCGTGCCGCCGGACATCTACCTGGAGGAGGTCGCCGCGATGATGACCACGTTCGGCATCAAACACCTGCCGGTGACGGACGAAGACGACGAGTACGTCGGGATGATCTCCTCGACGGATGTGACAGAACAGCTTTCCTGAACGAACCGGCGAGAAACGAACCGGATCGAGGCGCTACTCGGCTTCCGGGATCGCCGATTCCGGAACGTACGGCAGCTCCTCGGCTTTCTTTCGCACTTCGCCGGCGTTCGACTTCATCAGCGCCGTCGTGTCCCAGACGCCCTCGACGAGCGCCTTGCGCTGGGCGTCGTCGACGGTGACGTCGATCGTGGTGTCGCCGTAGGTAACCGTCTCGGCCTCGACGTCGATCTCGAGTTTCTCGTCGGGGTTCTCGTCGACCCACGCCTGGAGCTCCTCGATCGTCTCGCTGTCGGCGGTGACGGTCGGGATCCCGAGGGCGAGACAGTTGCCCGCGAAGATCTCGGCGAAGCTCTCGCCGATGATCGCGTCGATCCCCCAGCGCATCAGCGCCTGCGGGGCGTGCTCGCGGGAAGAGCCACAGCCGAAGTTGCTGTTGACGACCATCACCGACGAGTCCTGGAACCGATCCTCGTTCATCGGGTGGTCTTTCTGGTTGTCGTCGTCGTCGAACCGCAGATCGAAGAACGCGAACTCGCCGAGTCCGTCGAAGGTGACGACCTTCATGAACCGGGCGGGGATGATCTGGTCGGTGTCGATGTCGTTACCCTGGATCGGGATCCCCGAGCCGGAGACGGCGTCGACTTCCGGAATCTCGACCTAGTCGCCGCCGTCGGTTCGGATCTCCCGTTGGTCGGTCTCGCGGCTCATGCAGTCTGCACCTCCTTCAGTTCGCGTACGTCAGTTACCTCTCCGGTGACCGCCGCCGCGGCGACCATCTGCGGGTTCATCAGGACGGTGCGGCCGTCCTTGCTGCCCTGCCGGCCGACGAAGTTCCGGTTCGAGGAGGAGGCGCTCGCCTCGTCGCCCTCGAGTTGGTCTTCGTTCATGCCGAGACACATCGAACAGCCGGCGTTGCGCCACTCGAAGCCGGCGTCCTCGAAGATGGCTTTCAGGCCTTCCTCCTCGGCAGCGCGCTGGACGCGCTGGCTGCCGGGGACGACCAGTGCACGGACGTCATCGTCGACCTGTCGGCCCTCGACGATCTCGGCGGCCCCACGCAGGTCGGGCAGGCGAGCGTTCGTACAGGAGCCGAGGAAGGCGACGTCGATGTCGTAGCCTGCCATCGTCTCGCCGGGCTCGACGCCCATGTGTTCCTGCGCGCGTCGGGCGGTGTCCTGTTTCTCCTCGGGCAGGTCCTCGGGGGCAGGGATCGGCTCGGTGACGCCGACGCCCTGGCCGGGCGTGGTTCCCCACGTGACGACCGGCTCGAGTTCGCTCGCGTCGATGGTGACGACGTCGTCGTACTCGGCGTCGTCGTCCGAGCGGATCGACTCCCAGTAGGGTTTGAGTTCGTCGAATTTCTCGGGGTTATCCTGGAAGTAGTCGGTCCGCTCGAGCCACTCGTAGGTGGTCTCGTCGGGGTTGACGTAGCCCGCACGGGCGCCGCCCTCGATCGACATGTTACAGATCGACATGCGACCCTCCATCCCGAGGTTTTCGATGGCCTCGCCGGCGTACTCGTAGACGTAGCCGACGCCGCCTTCGGTCCCGAGTCGGCGGATGATCTCGAGGATGATGTCTTTCGCCTCGACGCCCTCGCCGAGTTCGCCGTCGACCTGGATCTTGCGGACCTTCTGTTTCTCCATCGCGACGGTGCCCGTCGCGAGCACGTCCCGGATCTGGCTCGTACCGATCCCGAACGCGAGCGCGCCGAACGCGCCGTGGGTCGAGGTGTGGCTGTCGCCACAGACGATCGTCTTGCCGGGCTGGGTGAGTCCCTGCTCCGGGCCGATGACGTGGACGATGCCCTGGTCGCCCGAGGTCGGGTCCGAGAAGTCGATGCCCGCATCGCGGACGTTCTTCTCGAGTTCGGACATCATCTCCTCGGCCGCGTCCTCTTCGTAGGGACGGGACTGGTCGGCCGTCGGAACGATGTGGTCGACCGTCGCGTGGGTCAGCTTCGGGAACGCGACCTCGAGGTCGCGCTCGCGGAGCATCCCGAACGCCTGCGGGCTCGTCACCTCGTGGATGAGATGCAGCCCGACGAACAGCTGGTCCTGTCCGGTCGGCAGCGTCGTCACCGTGTGGCGATCCCAGACCTTGTCGTACAGGGTTCCCTCGCTCATTCTTCGTCCTCTACGTCGCGCGCTCGACCGCGTTCGAAGACGCGGTTCGCGTCGTCGGCGTCGTGTGGCGGCGTGTGATCCACGTCGGCCATCGTTCGGGTCTGGTTCGTGTGAGCGGCGTCGTCGGTCGCAGCCGGCTCACCGCCGTCCGCGGCGACGATCGGCCCGCGACTGAACAGTTGCCCAGCCGTCTCACCCGTATACGGGTTCGTGTGGCTGATGTCTGCCATCGTGTCGGTTGTGTCGTCTGTCATTGTGTCGTAGCTGGTGTGATCGATCAGTCGTCCGCCTGCACCTGGACGGACTCGTCTTCGGTTTCCTCCTCGTCGTCGGCCCACGCGAACAGTTCGCGCAGTCGTTCGCCGACCTCCTCGATCTCGTGGTTCTGTTCGGCCGCGCGGAGCTGGCTGTAGGTCGGTCGGCCGGCCTGGTTCTCGAGGATCCACTCGCGAGCGAACTCGCCGTTCTGGACTTCCTCGAGGACCTCGTCCATGTTCTCGCGGACCGTCTCGTCGACGATGCGGTCGCCGCGGGTGAGGCCGCCGTACTCGGCCGTATCGGAGACGGAGTTCCACATCTCCATGTTCCCGCCTTCGTACATCAGGTCGACGATGAGTTTGAGCTCGTTGAGACACTCGAAGTAGGCGATCTCGGGGCTGTAGCCCGCATCGACCAGCGCCTCGTAACCGTGTTTGACCAGCGCGGTGACGCCGCCACAGAGGACGGCCTGTTCACCGAAGAGGTCGGACTCGACTTCCTCCTGGAACGTCGTCTCGATGACGCCCGCACGGGCACAGCCGATCGCCTTCGCGTACGCGAGGGCGCGTTCTTCGGCGTCGCCGGTTTCGTCCTGATAGATCGCCAGCAGACCGGGAGTCCCCTCGTCGTTCTCGTAGTTTCGGCGGACGAGGTGGCCCGGGCTCTTCGGCGCCACCATCGTCACGTCGACGTTCTCCGGCGGCGTGATCTGGTTGTAATGGATGTTCAGTCCGTGGGCGAACTGGAGCGTGTCGCCGGCCTCGAGGTTCGGTTCGATCGCGTTCTCGTAGACGTCCGCCTGGACGGTGTCGGGGACGAGCACGGAGACGTAACTCGCCTGCGAGACGGCGTCGCCGGGCGTCGTAACCGTGAGACCGTCGGCTTCCGCGGCCGAGCGCGACGAGGAGTCCTCGCGCAGGCCGACGACCACGTCGACGCCGCTCTCGTGGAGATTGAGCGCGTGGGCGTGGCCCTGGCTGCCGTAGCCGAGAACGGCTACCGTGTCGTCGTCGAGCGTCGATACGTCTGCGTCGTCGTCGTAGTAGATCGGAGTGGTGAATTCGTCAGTCATCGTCTGCTGGTTGGGTGTAGGAGTCTCGTTTCGCCGCTTCGGCGGACGTTACACTCGCTTCGGCCGGCGACGGCCCGGTCGTCTCGTCGGTTCCTCGAGCCAGGGCCGTCGTGCCGGTCCGGGAGATCTCGCGGATGCCGAACTGGCCGAAGGTCTCGATCGCCGCGTCGATCTTCTGGCGCGAGCCGGTGACCTCGAACGTCGCCGTCTCGGGACTCGAGTCGACGGTCTTCGCGCCGTACATGTCCGCGACGGCGGCGACCTGATCCGGTCGTTCGGCGTCGACTTTGATCAACGCCAGCTCGCGGCACATGGCGTTCGACTCGAGTTCGCGCACCGAGACCACCGGAATCAGCTTCCGGAGCTGTTTTTTGATCTGGTCGATTCCCGGGTCGGGCTCCTCGACGACGAGCGTGATCCGTGCACGCGCATCGTCCTCGGTCGGCCCGACGGTGAGGCTCTCGATGTTGAACTGCCGTCTCGAGAACAGCCCCGAGACGTCCGAGAGCACGCCGGGTTCGTGTTCGACCAGCGCCGAGATGACCGTCCGGCGCGGGTCCTGTCTCGCCTCGACTTCGGGATCGATACGAATCCCCTGGGAGTTACGTCGTCCCACGGGAGCCTGTCGTTCTTCCGGTGGTGGGCCCTCGAGTCCGCGTTTCATAGTTGATCCTCCGTCAGTGCGAACCGTGCGTTGTCGCCGCCGCTTGGCACCATCGGGTAGACGTTCGCCTCGGGATCGATGTGGACATCGATCACCGAGGGGCCATCGTACGCGACCGCGGCCTCGATGGTGTCTGCGACGTCGTCGTACTCGTCGATTCGGAAGCCCTGTGCGCCGAACGCCTCGGCGAGCTTGTCGAACTCGGGCATCCAGTTGTAGTCCGAGGCGGCGTGTCGGCCCTCGAAGAAGGCGTCTTGCCACTGCCGGACCATGCCGATGTACTCGTTATTGAGCACGGCGACCGTGATGTCCAAATTCTCGCGGACGGCCACGGAGAGTTCCTGCAACGTCATCAGGAACGAGCCGTCGCCGTCGATGCAGACGACCTCCTGGTCGTCGTCGGCGGCGAGGCGCGCACCGATCGCCGCGGGCAGCCCGTAGCCCATCGTTCCGAGTCCGTGACTCGAGACCCACGTCCGGGGCTCGGTGTACGTCCAGTACTGCCAGGCCCACATCTGGTGTTGGCCGACGCCAGTCGTGACGATCGCCCGGTCGCTCGTGGCCTCATCCAGGGCCTCGACGACGAACTCCGGCTGGACCGGCTCGTCCTCGGGTGCCTGATAGGTCATCGGGTACTCGGATTTCCACTGCTGGCACTGGGCGCGCCACTTCGTCGCCTGTGGCGACTCGTCGACGGCCTCGGCGAGCTGGGAGACGACGGTTTCTGCGTCGCCCACGAGCGGGTAGTCCGCGTGGATGTTCTTGCTGATCTCGGCGGGGTCGATGTCGACGTGGATGACCTCCGCGTCGGGCGCGAACGTCGGGATGCCGCCGGTCAAACGGTCGTCGAATCGCGTGCCGATCCCGATCAGCGTATCGCACATCGAGATCGCCATGTTGGCATAGCCCGTGCCGTGCATCCCCGCCCCCTCGAGTGAGAGTTCGTGGTCTTCGGGGAACGCGCCGGTGCCGGGCATCGTCGTGATGACCGGGATCTCGTGTTCGATGGCGAACTCCCGGCAGGCCTCGCTGGCGTCGCCTTTGATGACGCCGCCGCCGAGCAACAACACCGGACGCTGTGCGTTCTCGATGCGTTCGGCCGCGGCCGCGACGATCTCGGGGTCGGCCCGCTCCTGGACGTGGTAGGTGTCGGGCGTCTTCGGCGCGTCGGGTTCGCGGTCGGTCTCGCCGTTCGTGACGTCTTTTGGCAGGTCGACGAGCGTTGGTCCCGGTCGACCCTCGCGTGCGAGTGCGAAGGCTTCGCTGACGTCGGTACCGACGCGATCGGGATCGCTCGAGAAGGTGTTGTCCTTCGTGACCGGGGTCGTGACGCCCGTGGTGTCGGTCTCCTGGAAGGCGTCGTTGCCGACGAACGCGGTCGGGACCTGCCCGGTCAGGGCGATCATCGGGTCCGAGTCCATGTCGGCGTCCGCAAGTCCCGTGACGAGGTTCGTCGCGCCCGGACCCGAGGTCGCGAGACAGACACCCGGATCGCCCGAGACGATCCCGTAGGCGTCGGCCGCGTGAGACGCGCCCTGCTCGTGAGCCATCGTCACGTGGTAGATATCCGAGTCGTAGAGCACGTCGTAGACGGGCATGATCGCCCCGCCCTGAACGCCGAAGGCGTACTCGACGCCCGCGTTCTCGAGCGCGCGGACGACGGACTCGGCACCCGTTGTGACGGGCCCCGGCTCCGCGTCGTCGGCGCTCGAGTCGGCCTCGGTGGCCGCGTCAGGGGTGGCGCCGTCGTCGATCTGTTCGTCGTCCTGTTCGTCCGTCTCCGTCGGTGTGACCGATGCTGCGCGTTCGCTCATCGATACTCCCCCGCACTGTCGCGGGCGGTGTTATGTCGGTCTGGTGTCATCTGGTGGGGTATGGGTCGCTCTGAAAACGATGCTGCGAATCCGGACCGAGGTCGATGGAGTACTGGTTGTGGGGCGGTTACGCCCCTACAATACGAATGGAAGCGAACGCGCCGCTGTCGGAGCCACCGGGGCGAACCGACAGTCGAGCGCGGGACGTCATTAGTAGTGATGTAGCCTCCTGGAGACACATAACTGTTGTGAGTCCGACCGGAGCCGACGCTCGAGTGACGTAGCCGGTGCTCGCGAACGGTGGCAAACGGGGCGGACATCCCTCAGGCGCGCACCTCCTCTCGTTCCGTCTGGCGTTCGACGCCAGCTTCCTTCGCGAATCGCTCGAGGTGATCGACCGTGACGCGGCGTTTCTCCGCGCCGTAGTCTTTGACGCGTCGGGTGACCGCTCGGATCTCCTCGTCGGTGGGCGCAAAGCCCAGCTCGTGGAGTCGTTCGCGAACCGAGTGGGTACCGGTGTGTTTGCCCAGGATCAGGCGGCGTTCGGCGCCGACCATCTCCGGAGTCATCACGCCGGGTTCGAACGTATCGGAGTTCTCGATGACGCCGGCGGCGTGGATGCCGCTCTCGTGTGAGAAGGCGTTGTCGCCGACGACGGGCTTGTTGCCCGGCGTGGCCATCCCGCTTTTGTCCTCGACGATCTCCGACAGCTCCGTGATGCGGGTCGTGTCGATCCCCGTGTCGGTCTGGTAGAGCGACTCGACGGCCATCACGAACTCCTCGTAGGCGGCGTTACCGGCCCGCTCGCCGATGGAGTTGACCGACACCTGCGCCTGGTCTGCCCCCGCTTCGATGCCGGCCAGCGCGTTGGCGGTGGCCAGCCCGAAGTCGTCGTGGGTGTGGACGTCGATCCGCGCGTCGGTGTGGGCACAGACCTTCTCGATCATGGCCTTGAACCGGGTTGGCGTCGCGACGCCACAGGTGTCGGGAATGTTGATCCAGTCGACGCCGACCTCGGTGACCGCTTCGATCACGTCGATCAGGAACGCCTCGTCGGTTCGCGTCGCGTCCATCGGCGAGAACATGCAGGTCACGTCCGCCGCTTTGACGCGTTCGACCGACTCGACTGCGCGCTGTACAACCTCGTCTCGCGTGGCGTGCATCGAATCCTCGATCTGGACGTCGCTGGTGGACACGAACGTGTGCACCATCTCGACACCGGAATCCAGTGCCGCTTCGATGTCCTTGTCGACGACGCGGGCTAACCCGCAGGTGGTCGTCGACGTCGAGGAAGCGATATCACGTACGGCCTCGAACTCCGCGTCGGAGTTGACGGGGAACCCGGCCTCGATGACGTGGGTACCCATGTCGTCCAGAATCGCGGCGATCTGGCGTTTATCGTCGTACGAGAACGAAGTTCCGGGTGACTGTTCACCATCCCGGAGGGTGGTATCGAAGACACGTGCTGACTCTATTTCGTCAGTGGAATCTAACGTGCCCTGGAAGAACTCGACCCCCCTGACTGGTGTCAGAGGACGGGTTGTCTGGTGAAGACATTGTATCAGAATCCGACGGGCGACGACATATATAAATCTGGCGCTGCGCGGAGCGATGACGACGGACGGAGTGTGTCACTCGGAGCCACAGCCAGCGGAAAACCGCACGACACCAATGGCCTATTACAATATATACTAAATCATATCATACTGGCCCGCCCGCCCCAGAACTGTCACGTACCGTATCAGTACGGTCGATATGTCCGCTCGAGGCGGGGTCGCACGGGTCGCGCGCGCCTCGGGCGCAGTCGGCGTGGACGAACGGCCACTCGAGCTCGTACTGGACGATTATTTTCTGCCGTTTGCACACCAGGGCGCGTATTTAGAGACGTTCGTCCACCACGGTCGCCGAAACGTCGCGAATCGACCGCTGCGCGACCGTCGGCGGCGAGCGGGCAGCGGTGGCGAACGTAGCGTGTGAGTATTTTACACGCTGTCGTGGAAGGAACCGTCGCAATGACGACCGACGAGATCACCGACCTCCTGACGGAGGCCTACCTCGACGAACTCGAGACCGTGATGAACTACCTGACGAACGCGATCGTCTTAGACGGTATTCACGCCGAAGAGGTCAAAGAGAGCCTCGAGGAGGACATCCAGGAGGAACTGGAACACGCACGCATGATCGGCCAGCGGCTGAAGCAACTCGACGAGTCACCGCCCGGGTCGGCGGCGTTCGAGGCGCAGCAATCGAACCTCCAGCCACCCGCGGACACGACCGACGTCCAGTCGGTCATCGAGGGCGTCCTCGAGGCCGAAGCCGCCGCGATCGAGCGGTATCGGTCGCTCGCTGCGGCCGCGGACGACGCGAACGATCCCGTGACCGAAGACGTCGCGGTAACGTTGCTCGCCGACGAGGAGGCCCACCACACGGAGTTCCGCGGGTTCGAAAAGGAGTTCCCGATGGACTGATACGGTCTACTGTACCGATGTACTGGCCCGACCGCAGGAGTTCGCGGTCGGGCCGGAACTGACGTACAGTAGTCCGTATGAAGGCCAGTGCCGGTTCCGATCCTGGCGGTTTCCACGACGGGTCGACGATCACCAGTGTGCGACTCGACCACGCCGAGACGGGTGCTATCCCAGGGGCTCGAAGAGAGAGACCAGTAAATTTCCACGACGAACGTCCGATGGTTTCACCCCCGGTGAGAGGAACGTTTTTGCCGTCCCGCTCCAAGGGGAGCCACATGAGCGACTTCGACCTCGATCTCCGGACGGTCGAGGAACACATCGACGAGGAACTCGAGATCGAAGGCAGCATCGTCCTGGGCGTCCTCGACGGGACGACCCCGGACGAGGAGTGGCTCGAGGCGATCTCGAAGGGGAACGTGCTCGTCCTCGCCGTCGACGGCGAGGTCAACGAACTGGCAGCCGGCTTCGCACGCGACGTCAAGGAGTCGGGCGGGAACCTCGTCCACTTTCGGGGGTTCCTGCTTGTCACGCCGCCGGGCGTCGACGTCGACACCGACCGGCTCTAACATCGGGTAACTGCTGATGGTGCCTGCCAGGTGACCGGATCGAGTGCGGACACCGGCGTGATTTCGATCGTCGGTCGCTCAACTCGTGAACGTCAGGACGTGCCCGTCGGGATCGCGCACGACCACTTCTTCATCGTCGGCGCGGTCGATCTGTCGAACCCGGTCGGCGACGGCCTCGAGGGCCGCGGTCGGCTCGCTCGTCTCGAAACCGAGGTCGACGTGGACGCCGCCACGGGCGTCTGCGATGCCGAGGTGTGGCTCCCACAGCTCGATGGCCATCGGCCCGTGCATTCGGACGCGAGTACGGTCGTCGCCCGCGTCGACGGTCTCGAACCCAAGATCGCCGTAAAACGACTCGGCACGCTCGAGGTCCTCGACCTCGAGGACGACCTCGAAGATGCCGTCGATGCCCGGCCCGTCGACGTCCTGCTGGCCGAGTTCGACGCAGTTGCCGTCCGGATCGTAGAGATACAGCGACGTCGCCGGGCCGAACTGTACCTCCTCGAGATCGTATTCGGCGTCCAGTCGGTCCCACCAGTCGTCGTACTCGGCCGCCGGGATGGAGAACGCGTAGTGGGTGTGTAGTCCACCTCTGGGGACGCCGGTGGGCCGACGGACGACGAGGTCGGTCTCCCCGGCCGCGAACCGGAGTTCCGTCTCTCGTTCCTCGCGGACGGACAGTTCCAGCGTCCCTTCGTAGAACGTGCGGGCGCGCTCGAGGTACTTGACCTCGAGGGCGAGCCAGGAGAGTCCGGTGAGCATACCACACACTTCACCGGGTGTGGGCAAAGAACCCTCGCCGATCAGGGAGACGCGGCCGTCCGCACGGGCTGTCGATAGGGTGCCGTTCGGCTGCCGCTTGGCGGGAGTTTATGCGACTGTCGGCCTTACGACCGGTATGACATTTCGCGTCGACGAGCGGGCGACCGACTTCGTGGAGATCGATCGCTACGAGGGGGGCGTCGGCTGGATCGCACACCCGAACGAGCGGATGGAACGGGCGAGTCACGCCCTCGCGGTCGACGGCGAGGTGTGGGTCGTCGACCCCGTCGACGCGGAGGGCCTCGACGAACTGCTGGCCGAGTTCGGCGAGGTGGCCGGCGTGGTCGTCCTCCTCGATCGACACAAACGCGACGCAGCAGCGATCGCGAACCGCCACGAGGTTCCGGTCTACCTGCCCGAACACTTCGAGGGCATTACCAAAGATCTCGGTGCACCAGTCGTCCGCTTCGGGAACGAACTCGCGGACACCGGCATCCAGGCTCAGACGGTGGTCGACAGCCGGATCTGGCAGGAGGTCGCCCTCTACAACCCCGCGGACGCGACGCTGGTCGTCCCCGAGTCGGTCGGGACGGCCGCGTACTTTCTGGCCGGCGACGAACGACTCGGCGTCCACCCGATGCGACGGCTCGTCCCGCCGCGCCGTCAGCTCGGCCGGTTCGCCCCCGAACGGGTGCTCGTCGGCCACGGATCGGGGATCTCCGACGGAGCAGCCGCCGTCCTCGAGGACGCCCTCTCGAACGCGCGAGCCCGAACACCCCGGCTCTACGCGGAAACGACGCGGGCGTTGCTCCCGTTTTGACGAGGGCGGAGCACTCGAGCGACGACGGGTGCCGTTTGGGAACACAGCTAACTTCCTTGGCCGCCAAGACGTTTTACGATGGTCTATATTACGCGTGCTCTCGTCGAGGTGTTGTGCGATCTGGCCAGCGACGCCGACCCGAACCGCGTGACGACCGGCGTCTCCGTCACCCCTGCCGGCGAGCTCGAGGGGGCGGAGGCCCTCCCCCCGGAGACGCCCGTGTTCACCGACTTTTACCTCCCGAACGTAGGCCACTCGGTCAACGCCGTCTTCGGCGTCGACCTCTCGACGCCCGCTCGCTCCGCCGAGGGGCTGTTCGTCTCGCACCCGCTCCGAGAGCTCGCGGTGACCAAACGCGACGACCTCGCGCAGGTGATCTTCGTCGCCGTCCCGCCCTGGGGCGACGACGAGGACTCGTTCGCTGCCTTCGATCGAACCGGCGACCGCCGTCGACTCGAGATCGTCGACGCGACGGCGCCGGAGCAGTCGCTGTCGTACTGATCGGCCTCGCAGGCTGGCCGCTCGACCGTTGGGGCGAGGGCGAACGATCTGAGCGTCCCGTACGAGGGAGCGACCTCACCTCGGCGGCGATTCCGAAGGCTCTGGCCGGTGACCCTCACTTGGAGAAGCGTGGGTGGTAGAAGGGGCTCGTCGACGGGGACATCGGGGAGAACTACATCGAGATCCCCGAGGAGCCGGGACTCGGCGTGACGCTGGGCCTCGAGGGCGTTGCAGAGGACATGGTCGAGGGTAAACTGCCGTTCGACGAACGGAGAGCCGAGCGAGGTCAGTGCTCGATACGCCGTTCCAGTTCCGCAAGCAGTTCGGACGCCTCGAGAGTCCCCTTGTTGACCGTCAGGACCCACTCCTTGAGCGAAAGCTGACCATCGAACCCGTGGATCTTATCGGATGTCTGCAAGTAGTTGACGACGGTGACCAGCAAAATTCCGCCAATGGTGTTCCCGAGTAGCACCGGTATCACGAACTGGGTGATCCCGGTCCACAGCCCGGCCACCCCGGTGAACACGAGGAACATGACTTCCGTTGCCGCGACGACGATGTGAAAGAGGCCGGCGAGCGGGATCGCCAGAAACGCCATGTAGATCAGCGTTATCCGGGCCATGTCGTTGTTGACGCTGAAGTCCATCCAGACGACGCCGGCGACGATCAGCCCGGCGAACGCTGCCTTGAAGAAAAGCGCCCACCAGTCGGTCTCGAGCCCCGAGAGAGCGATGTCGGTCGCCGTCTGTGCCGTCGCCGCGTCGAAGACGCCGCCGTGTGCGAGCACGAG
>LFCJ01002044.1_pt1 | contig 14425 bp, 15 predicted proteins | sample 643141 | NCBI WGS metagenome assembly LFCJ01 (sample SAMN03766243, study PRJNA286221) | soda lake metagenome | biome: soda lake; feature: Kulunda steppe; material: water; isolation source: sample B1-Br-g2 brine of Lake Bitter-1 | place: Russia: Kulunda steppe | collected 2010-07 | reverse complement strand
CCCATGGCCCAGCTTTTGTTTTTGCCAGGTCAATTCGACGTTTTATACGAAAAATAACGAATTAATCGCGTATTTTGGCGCTGTGAACCTCCCAGACCGGCGTTGTTTACATCCTTGATATACACAAGTTTCTTGCAGGTGCACCCTATTTGTTACTCAGATTTCACTGCTGACCTGAGGTTTGGGATGAGGAAAGTGTGGAGGGACATTGCTAACATGAACCTTCTGGAAAGCAACATCAAACTGGTGATTTGTCATTCTTGGTTTGCCTGTCCCCTCCTAGATCTTCATGCTGATTCACACACTCGTGTGCGGAATGGGGTTGCCCCCCCTATGCTTCCTTGCTATCTGTAACTTGACCTCCCTAAGCATGTTATGAGGAACGTAAGCAGGTTTTGTTCGTGTGTAGATACTCTCGCGGTGAAATCCTCTATCAGGCGCAGGGGAAATGGCCACTGTGACAAATGCTCCTGTGCTGCCGTTCAAATTGAGGTGCATGTTCTTTTTCACCGCCAAGACTTCTTGTTTGTGTGCTCTCTCAGAAAGAGGTACTCGTTCATTTCTTTCCCTTTCTGCCAGTCCTTTTCTGTGGAGGCCCCTTGTATTTTGCATGCCTTCAAGTTGCCTAGTCAGACTGTTCCTATTTCCTCCCGCAGGCTTCAACAATTTGTTTGCTTTTCTGGGCCAGGAAATCAATAACCTTTATTTTTTCCTTCTTGCGCTGATAGTTTTTTATGAGCAGGCTAGCAGTTGCACTTCTTGACTGAAAGCCTTTTCAAGGTTACAAGGATGAGGCCTCAGTCAAGTTGTTCAACTGTTGCCCTGCTTTTTTAAAACAGTAAAGGAGGTTCATGAGCAAACCTTGAAAGCCTTTTCTTGTAACCCTCGTAACCCTAGTCAGACTGTCTTTGATTTCCTTCCTCAACAGCATCACAAGCTTCGCCATGTCATCTCAGACATTGTGTATTATTTTTTGGCTGGCGAAGACCAGCAACAAACCAATCGGCCTACTAGTAAGTACTGTGTTACTAGTTAGTAACGACCAGGCTGGAGGTTAACCCTAACTTGTAACTCTGTCTGCTTTGGTTGGTTGGGGTGAATATTGATTAATGCAGGTGATGCGTCTGCAATGTGGGTTCTGGGTGGATTTCTTGGGTGTGGGGCAAGGTCCCAGGCTGGCTTGTGAGTTGTTATTGTAGGTCTGCATCAATTCTGCTCAACAGTGTCAATTAGTCTGCTAGTGTGTGTATTGTCAATTTAAGGCTCCTTAAAACGTACGCAATTCCTGCTGGTATGCATGCAAGCCAGGTTTGGGCCACCCCGTTCTTATGACAGGGCAAAGAAACAATCCTTTACAAAAATGGCTGATGACAGTGCTCAAGAGGATTCTGATGGTCAAGGACACAACTTCTTCATGGTGTGTCTTGCGCGAGTGTGGTCTAGAGCCTCTACAGTTTAACTGGTTCCGAGCAGCAGTGCGGCTATACACTGGTTTAATCCAGAGCAATAGCTCCACTGCGAGAAAGATCTTACATGCTGATGTGCAACTGAGCTCACGGTGCGATGACTGTTGGTCATCCCACATCCTGTCTGCTATGGATGGTCTCACACAATCCTACATGTTCAAGGAAAGGCTGCTGAAGTGTGAACCCATTGATCTTGGTCGTTTTGTTGTGGACCTCAGGGAGAGGCACTTGGATTATTGGACACCTTACTCTGATATACATCCACGTGAGCGCAACAGCAAATGCTCCACTTACCATCAATTGTGCGTCCTCCCTACCAGGAGGGCCCTGGTCACACATTCGCCATACACCCTTCCTAAATACATGCTTCTTGATCTTCCTCGCGACGTAATTTGCAGCGTGGCTCGCTTCAGACTTCGTGCCCACACTCTACGAATTGAAACAGTGACCTGGACTCACAATTCCTCCCTACTTGTGACTTGTGTAATCATTATGATGCTCATGATGTACAGGATGAGCAACACGTCCTTTTCCATTCAATGGAAGTTGCACCCATCCACACGTGGTCTCTCTCCGAAGGACTTATGCTTCCCTTTTTCCTTATGCGAGCTTAAACAATGTGTCTGCTTTTCTGGGCCAGGAAAACAATAAGCTATATTTCTTCCTCCATGCACTGATAGTTTTTTATGAGCAGGCTAGCAGTCGCACTTCTTGAATGAAGGCCTTTTTCTTGTAACCCTTGTAATCCTCAGGGTTACAAGGCTTGTATTATTAATCTTGCGGTAGCCGGCAAGTTGTTGATGTGAAGAAGAAGAGGTTGAGGAGCATCTGGAACCAGGCAAACCAGCTAGGTAATGAAGATCAGATGGACAAGGCTGCAAAATATCATGATTGGGTTGCTTTGCCTCTTAGGTCGGTGGCTGTTGATGGACCGCCTTTTTCTGTACCTAGATATCTGCATCTGGATTTGGGCAGGCAACTTGCCTGTTTGAAACACAGCGCATCGTGGCATGTTTCAGGTCACATTCCCATACGCTGCGTGTCGAGACAAGAAGCTGGGAACATCATGATGGATGTCTTCAATTTTTCAAAGACAAACTAATGATTTCGAAGCCAGATGGTGAAAACACTACCTTTCTCCTGATTTGAGCGCTTTAGTTTTTTGGTTTACGGTTGCAGGCCTTTTAGGCTTCAGCTAAGCTGCCCTCGTTCGGCGGATACAGCTATGTAACCTAACCTAACCTAATGATTCCGAATCATATACTAGACTAGTAGGATTTCTATCATAGAAAAACGAGGATCGTTTTATCTCAGAGCTTATGGATGTTTTCTGTATGGCTGGTGTTCACCAGCAACCTGAACACTGTCAGGAAATTTTTGACTGGCAGTCAAACTACCTGGCTGAAGGTCAAAACTTAAACTTTTAAACTTGTAGCCAGCAAGGTAGCTGGCTTCAGTGTTTTTGTACTACAGGTAGTACTACTACCTGGCGTAGTACACCAAAAGCTTGAGAATTTTACTGGAGGTGAATTCTTCTGTTCAAGGTATTACCCCTTGTAGGTTGACAAGGGCGGCCAGTCTGTTGAGTGCTATTTTGCTTCCAGAATCAAATTTGGAGAATCTCACTGTAAGTGGAGCCACTGTGATAATATGGGTTTTGTTTGAGGGGTAAGGTCATGACGTCCGTTTATTCCGAGGCTCATGAGGGGTCGCATAATGCAGGTGATGAGAGTTGAGGGGGTGTGTGGAGGTGGTTTGCGGAGGGACTAGCCAATCAGCTTAACAACCAGGCTGGCAGTGAAGCCTACCTTGTAATTTGTTGAACTATCCCCTTGCCAGAACCTTGCGTAGCTGCTATCCAGAGAAATGCAGCTGCAAAGCAAACAGGGTTGGACCCTTGAACTCTTGCACAAGCCCAACATTGAGTACCTAAGAACAGGTGATACAGTCCTTACCTTAGTCGAAACAGACTTAATCCATTTATATCAAATGGCAAAACACACGTAGCTGGACAGCATCTTTGGGACGTCTAATTTCACAAAGGCAGAGGGTCATACAACTGACAGAAAGAGAAAGATAGGTCTGTATTGTACATGATAAATGACAAGCCTTCAACCATGAACGGTGGTGAAATAATCTTTTTGCAATGTCAGTTACTGCGCCTCCTTTTGGAGGTCCTCTGGGCCAGTGATGTTGCCAGGGATGCGATGGCGGAAGGGGTTCAGGAAAACAGGTGGACCATTTACGCGTTGCTGCAGGCAGCAAGGATTGACGAGTTGAGAGATCAATGCAGGAAATTAGCAAGGCAACCCACCAAGGTTCTGAATTGTGACAGAGAAACACTAGGGTGAGTTATCCTGCAGCAGAGGTGGCAGGAAGGCCTCGTCCTCAAAGCTGCGAGCTAACCACAAGAAATCTGGCCAGCATAGGCCAAGAGTTGTAGCTGAGCTCAGGACAGGCAGTATTATAGTGCAAAGGGTGCTTTAAATAAAGACTTGGCCATGGTAAAAAGGACACATGCAGCTGAGGCACGTACGCACATGGGGTTGGGAGGCCCATTGCTAGCACATGCACCTGAGCTGCAAATTCAACAACCTAGCACACATTTGGGAATCCAGGAAACTCGAAGCTGGAAGCTCGTAGGAGCCTGTAGTGTTGGTCATGTTTGTGGCAACAAACATACATGCAAGTACACATGCATGCGCACACATGCATGCACACACTTCCTCATCCACAGGCGAGCGCATTTTCTACTCACACACACTCTCTCTCTCCCTCTCTCTCATACACACACATCTCACTGCACACACATCTCACTGCTCGCGCGCGCATACACACACACACACACACACACTTGCCAACACTTTCAATGGGTGAGAGAGGGAATGTCATGTGCGCTGCACTGATCCTGAAAAGCACCCTTCACGCAAAATACATGCCTAAGCAGCGGGCTCATGCTCCTGATTACCTCAACAGCTCCTTTCAACACTTACCGCCACGTTCCCGATGCGCTTGGCCTCAGCCTGGAACTCTGGATCAAACGTTGCAGGCTGCAAGCATGGAGGGGGTCAGGAGTGAAGCACAGCCTAGCAGACAGTGCATGCTGTTCACCTTTGTACCGAGACCAAGCGCACGCACCTTCTGGTTCCAGAACACCTGGGAGTTGCCCCACCACAGGATACCAGTGAGGCCTAGCACGGCAGCGACGCGGGGCACGATCCACGAGGGAGGCACCTCGAGCATCTTGCCCGTGCGCGACAGGGTCGGGTGTAGTGAGGCCCAGCGCTCTAGTTGAGCCTGCATCCTGAGTCAAAACTCTTGCAATTATGGGCTGTAATTATTGAGACTGTTGACTTTCGAAACTATCATCCCAGCACAGCTCTACAGTTGAATTAATTTGTAATTTATATTATTTATTTAATTTTTGTTGGTGCTAAATCAGGTATTCTCTGCACCACCCTGATGGTTTGCCAAGGGGTTGGCGCCCTAATCCCTAGTAGGGGCCTGTGCTCATATCGTGGTAGAATAGAAGCATACACTTGCCATAAGCATCCACAACTCAGCCCTAAAGCGCGCTTGCATAGCGTGGTGCAGCAAGGCGCAGCTTCAACAGCCAGACAAGCCTCCTTGGAGGTGCACATTATTTGCTGCTGTTCTTGTGTTGATCTATGCGTCATAGTTACAAAGAGGTGCAAAAATATGACCTGAGAACCTACAATGCCACATGTTGAAGCCAGCCTGCCCGCACTGCGCGAATGCTGCTTCACGCACAGGAGCTCCAATGGGACCACAAATTCATCAATGAACTCCCTGCTGATCCAGAAGTGCAGAACGCACTGCGCCAGGCACGTGTAGTGTGGCTGCGTGCTTTGATGCATTAATAGGCACAACTATTTAATTCCGATCAGTTTGCTGCCACAGGCAGATTGGGGTTTCTTTGTCTGCGCATGTGGGATCACCAAAGCAGAACAAGCCAATGCCAACTTATGCGCAGGTTGACAACGCTCTTTTCAGCTTTGTTCATCCAACACCACCAGCTGGTGAACCGTACGTAGTGGATTTTTCAACTCAGGTACAACATTGTGAGGATTAAGTGAAATTATATGGCTTGGATGGGCTTGTTCATTTTCAACTTTACTTTGGAGATCCAGTATTTGAATCAATATAGTCAGGGAAGTTCTGATACCATGTGTCAGATTTCTCAGGGCGGTCTGGACACATTGATCCATATGCCTGCTCTCTTCATTGCAATGAAATAGGGGTCAGCCAGCCTTCTTTTCTCTGTGAGTGGCATGTCTGGCTTGTTTGCTGTGCCTGCATGATAGCACCCTGCATTGAATCTATGTCCAAACAAGTAGATGCGGATGTGTGTCAAATTAAGTATAGCTCCTCTGACCTGAGCCTTGGGCTAGGGGACACTCTTTTCAATCATGACCTGCATCGGGCACCTTGTCGGCAGTACGCACTCAAACCCATCACGTTGCTTGCCCACATATGCATACCCATGAGCATCCACCACTAAAACAAAATCTCTGCGAGGCATCACCAGCCTTGTGTGCTGAATTGTGCTAACAGATGGCAGAGAGTCTTGGCTTGGACCCTACAGAATGCGAACGCCCAGAGTTTGCACTCGTCATGAGTGGGGCAGCGCCACTGCCTGGCAGCAAGACCTTCTCGCAGTGCTATGGTGCGCACACATTTGCTTCTGCACAGCTGCTTCAAACAACTTGCTTGCAAGCAGGTTTGCACATTACCTAAGGTGCATTCATGCATTGGTCGCAAGAACACCATTGGTGGGCAGCTGGGAAGGAGGACTGCATCAAGAGGATGGTTCATGCCCCTTGTTTGATGATGGAGGAAGGGAGCTTGCTGCCTTTCCTGACTTCTCCAAGATCAGAAGAGAAATAGAATGTCAGCCTAGGCTGCTAGATGGATTAGCGGCACATCATCACCAGCCATGCGTACATCCATGGAACTCTACGATCGCACATCATCACAAGTTGTGACTCACAACCCACCCTGGGATGCATGAAGATGCATCCTTGAGCAAGCAGTGTAGCGCATGGCTGCAGGTGGCCATCAATTTGGCTCATGGGCGGGTCAGCTTGGTGATGGGCGGGCCATCAGCTTGGGTGAAGTAGTAGGCAGGGGTGGGCAGCGCTGGGAACTGCAGCTCAAGGGTGCTGGCAAGACCCCATACAGGTGAGCCTCTAGTCTAAGCACACAGTGGTATTAAGGCATTCACGCCTTCTGGGCATGCAACTTGCTTCACATCTCAGGCAGCTTGCAAATTGGCACTCCTGCTTCTGCGTCTCTCAGCGCGCAAATCTACATGCATGCACACACAAATCCTATATGCTTGTACCGCAAAAGCTGCATCCCGAGCATGCAGCCAAGCATCACTTCACGCACACATGTGCACGCATGAGCACAAAATGCATGCAAGCATGAAGAAGTGTACACAGGAGTGCTCACATACAAAGATGCACACTCGTGCCATGAGGGCCGCATGGGCCACGTATGCATGTGCCTGCAGCCGCCGAGCAGATGGCCGTGCTGTTTTGCGGTCATCCATCCGTGAGTACGTGGCCAGTGAGGCCATGGCTGCGTTGGGGGTGCCCACGACGCGCGCGCTGTGCGTGTGTGGGACAGGCGAGAAGGTTTTGAGAGACATGTTCTACACAGGAAACGCCAAATTTGAGCCAGGGGCAGTCGTATGCAGGTGCGGAGGTGTGCCGAGGGATGTGCAGGCCAGGCCAGGATTGCACTGCACACCATGCTTCTGGTGCTGTATGGATGATGGTATGGAGCGCCTATTGTGCAGCTCCTGGTGGACGCAACGTGTGCTGCAATTTGTTTGTTTGATGTGTCCCAGAGCTGCCCCAGCCTCAAGGCAACACTTCAGTTGTGAGGAGGAGTCCTTCATGCGTTGCTGTGTTCGTGAGTCCCTCAATGATTTGCAAGGGGCTTTGTTTGGTTTTCACTTCCATCGCGCACCGTCCACAGTGCATTTGCATTTTGCTCAAAGCCTATTGCCTTATCTGCCTTGCTGCCCCACAGGGCGGCCCCCTCCTTCGTGCGATTTGGCACCTTCCAGCTGCCTGCTAAACGAGCAGGCGGCCAGGAGATCCTTGTGAAGCAGGTAGGCATGGGGTGGCACAAGACAACAGTTTGCGTGGGCCAATGAGAGAGGGAGGCGCGGGACCTGCATAGCTCTGATGCTATGGCCCTGGCAGCATAGCTCTGATGCTGTGGCCCAAGCAGGCCCATGATGTTTTAATGCAGAGAGCCATGTGCTTCTCAAGCCCCCCTTCCCTCAACCCAACATGCTCCTGACTTGACTTTGTCCCGTTGGGCTGTTCTCCGTGCCCATCTGGATACGACTTCAAAGACAAAGGATGGATGCTAATTTACTCTGAAATACATCTAGGACGCCTGATCAGTCACACCCTGCTGCTTACTTTTTACTGGCATCCAGCTTGCAGACTACGTGCTGCGGAACCACATGCCACACTTGTTGACCCCAGGAGGTCATGGTCCAAATGGGGGCACAGGTAAGTGGCCAAGCTTCAAGGTGGGGCCTGCATCATTGTCCACTCTCCTACAAGTACTGTTTGGGGCCGCACATAAACTATGCTGTATGTCTGCGCACTTATCTGGTCCTAGCCTGGGCAGGGGTTGGCTGCTGCCAGGTCCGGTAGTGACCTGGGGACTCATGATCTGGGAATAAGCATCATTGATCTGGGAGGATGCAGGTAATGTGAGCAGGAGGTCATCTTGCAAGCCTCGTTGCACTGCGAGCAGCCTGTGTCTTGCTTGATGTGTCTCCGAAAAGCTCTCTGTGCACCATCGTAACCCTCTGGGATCCTCAACCAGCAACCACCTGCAGTGTTTGTGTTTAAAGGGTGCATCCTGAGGTAGGCTCGCCTGCTGGCCTCAAGACCGTCTCATGGGGAGTCTCTTCTTTTTCCGCCTCTAGCCTGTCAGGCTCTACAAAACTCCAGATCAATCACATGTGATGATGACCAGTTTTTGTTGACCTGCCAAATCACACAGCCTGCCATTCACACAGCTATCAGTTTCTTCTATTCCCTGTTCATGCACCGCAGCGAGGGGTGCCTGGAACCCCTACGCAGCCCTTCTGCATGAGGTGTGCTGCAGTACTGCGCGCCTTGTTTCTGCCTGGCAGGTGAGTCATTTGGGCGATGTCTGAAGCAGGGACAATCGCTTGATAAACATAGCCGTTATGTAGAGAATTGAAGTTGGAGTGCGTGGCTCTTACTTGGTGATCGAATTGCACCATTGCACGAATGGTGTTGTCTCTACAAGGAGCCTGAGATTTCCATCTCAGAGGGCACAAGCAGAAATTGCACAGGGAAAAGGTATACAGAGGAATTGGAAAAGCGGCTGAGCCAGCATTGATGAGCTGAGTGCAGTGAGGAAGTGCAAAGCATCTTCGGCACTTGAGCTTTTCTCAAATTGGTAATGCTGCATTCTCACAATGCAGTCTGTGGGCTTCACGCATGGGGTTTTGAACACAGATAACATGTCCATTCATGGTGAGTCCAAGCACAAAGAGCAGGCTGTGGTAACCTATCCTTTCCAGCCTTAAACCTGCATGTGCGTCCAGGCATGCATACCTGCACAGATCCATGCACGCAAGCATACGCACAAGCATACGCACAAGCACACACTGACTGTGTGTCCTCAAACTGTATACACTTGCCTGTGAGCGGCAAATCATGTGCAGACACAAGCACACCTCCTTGCACGCTCTTCCTGTTTGCCTGTTTCATTTCAACGTCTGTGGACCTGATAGTATCATACGTTGATCCGATGCTTTAACGCCTTCGCCCGTCTGATAGATTGGTGTTGCTCCTCCCTGCTCCTCTGTTTCAGGTCTTACTATTGACTACGGTCCATTTGGATTCATGGACCGTTTCGACCCGTATTGGACGCCCAACCTTACTGATTTGATGAATGGCAAGAGGTAGACCATCCGCTTCCGCTTGCCTGCAGCTGGCAAAGGCGTTGCCTGTGTGTGGCGCTGCCTGTGTGTATCAGTCAACTTGCGCCAAGCAAGTCCAAGGTTTAGTTTGCACTTTCTCATTTATTGACTAGTGAGTACTGAGCTGGCCCTATCTGTTCAGTAGCCCTGTGGTTCTTGCCTTGCCTCCATACTTTGCCTGCTTGAATGCCCCTGTACACAGGTATGCATTCCGCAATCAACCTGAGATTGGACAGGTGCGGGGCTCAATCATTCTTTTGCGTTAAAGTTGGTTACAGGGATTGCTTTGCAAAAACCATTGCTATGTGATCTTGTATTGACGGGCTCCATCAATGCAGGGCCCTTTCTTACTAAGCACTGCTGAGAGGCACTTGACCTGATGCGATACCAGCGCGTTGACCTTGCAGCTGTTAGTACAATTACTCTTACTTATGCTATCACTATTACTCGCCAGTCACAGGAGGACAAATTATGAGCTTGCAAATCTTCAGAGGAAGGCTGGACTTCAGGTCCTCCTTCTCAGAGAGGCCTGGGTGCAAAGACCACTCTGAGTCAGAGCCCTCACCAAATTCGTGCAATCAGTCTAGCCATGATCGTATGGTAGAGGCCAAGCGCGTCCCACCACTGCATCAAAGCATTGCCTGGCACAGGTCTTCAGGCGTAAGGGGTATAACATACTCTTCAAGCCTGATTCTTCACAGTGCATGTGTAGAAGGAGCACAAGCAAGGATGATAAGAGGGTCCCAGGGGCCTGCTGGGCTACTGATTTAAGCTTCCCTGGGTGCTTGCAATGGGCGACAGGTGAACCTGGTGATGTTGGCTGAGGCCTTCATCACGGGGGAGCTCGTCAGTGAGGAGGAGGCCAAGGAGCCCCTGCTGCTGTACAGCCAGGTGGGTAGGGGGTGCCTGGTGACTGCTACAGGACCAAGGTGTCTGCTACAGGACAAAGGTGTCTACTACAGGACTAAGGCCTCGGGGGGCATGCTGCTTAGCTGGCTGTCCTTGTGCGGGCGGGGACAGGACGGACCTTCAAACTACCTCACTTAAACACAAAGGCCTCAGCACTGCCCCATAAGGCATCAAGTGGACGTCTGCCAACAGGCTGGCTGCACTCAACATGCGCGCAGAGGGGCAAGGGGACTGGGGGGAGATGCTGCTACGTTTGCTCAACTTTTGCACTCAGGCCACACAAAAGCCTGGCTACGCTGCGCAGTAGCAGCTGCTGCTCCTATGCACCTTGCCTCAGTTATAAGCAGCGCATGATGCAGCCCATCTGCACAAGCTGACTGCAAGTGTCATCAGCATGCGCATCCCTGCTGCAAGTGTTCACTTGCTGAGCGGCGTGTGTAGGCATCCAGCACCACCCAATGAAAGCTCAAGGTTTCTGCAAAACCCTACTGCACCACTGCATGGTAAAGGCTATGAGCACAGCACCGGCACGCTGTGCCTATCTTTTCACAGAGGTCAGAGTGCCTATATCTTTTCACAGAGGTCAGAGTGCCTATCTTTTCACAGGTCAGAGTGCCTATCTGTTCACAGAGGTCAGAGTGCCTTTTGTCACACCCTGGTCCACTTCAAGCCCCCTCCCCCCCCCATGTCCATAGGTGCTCATTGAAGACTACACTGGCAAGATGCGGGCGAAGCTGGGGCTGCGCGAATATGATGCAACCCTGAGCACGGAGCTGATGAAGCTCATGTGAGCTGGATTGAAAGATGTTGAAGATTGCTCTTGTTCTGACCCATATGGCCCCTCCTGGCTCATCCTAGCGGGCTTGGAGAGAGGAAGCATGAGTCTGAGTGACTTGACCTGTGCTTTGTTGCTTTACAATTTGAAGCTGTTGTCAGGTTAAGCAATGGAATCAATGATGAAGGCCCCCCCCTCTCCCCCCAAAACCCACACACTTCAGTACAACTTGGCAGATTGTGGACATACTTACTATCAGCGTCCTACCCATTCAGTACAACTAAGCAGATTGTGGACATACTTACTATCAGCGTCCTACCCATTCAGTACAACTTGGCAGATTGTGGACATACTAACTATCAGCGTCCTACCCATGGCGTGACCGGAGCAAGGATGGCGCTCACGATCTGTCTGTTTTGATTGTCTGGACTCACTGTCTGAACACACTCTCTGGACACTCTGTCATTTTACTTTCCCCCCCTACAACAGGTATGAAGACAATGCCGACTTCACAAACACATTTAGAGCTCTAAGCACAGTCACAGCAAGTGAGTCTGATGGAAAGGGATCACTTGTGCCGTACAAGTAGCTGCTGAGTGATGCACTTTTCATCCGGATCTTTGCCGGCGTTTCATTCCCTATCAGAGCAGCATGTACCCAGGCATCTCCTGGCATGCTTGCCAGGCGCCGCCAGCCTATCCACGGCCTGTCTGACAATATAATTGTGATCCGTTAAGTCGGTGTTTGCACGGTGCAGACAGTGACGCGGGGCCGCCCCAACAGCTCCCCCCTGCTCTGGCAATGGCCATTGGCGGACAAGAGTTGTCAGAGGAGAGGAAGGCAGCCTGGCTGCAGTGGCTAGGAGCATACACAGCAAGGTGATGGTCAAGCACGGGTGCGCGCTTGATGCTTGGAATTCTTTACTGGCCACCCCTTGCAGACCCTGTAGCACGCTCACGAGCTTTGCTGTTGAGCTGTATCAAGTAAAAGGATAAGATGGGCCAGGACATGGGTGAGCACATTTTTGCTTAAAGTTTTGCCTTGCATTCCAATTGGATCACTCGGCACAGCTTGAAAGGGAGAATTTCTGGCCAAAGTCTTAAGTTGTTGGTCACCTACATCAGGCTGCGAAAAGAGGGCATCCCTGATGAGGAGCGGATGGCCGCTCAGAATGCCACAAATCCCAAGTACATCCCCCGCCAGCACCTGCTGCAAGTGAGTGCCCAAAAATCAAGTCTACCATATGCAAAAGGCTTGGCCAGGCTAGGATCAGCTTTGACTACCCAAGCCCGTAATGTCAGGGTTGTGAACTCTTGAACAGGGTGGCATTGTATCCTTTGATGGTCCCAAGAACATGGACACCCACCATTGAGTTTGAATTGCCTGCAAATGTACACTGAGAGGAAAAATATGAAGGGGGAGGGGGGACAGAGCCTCACATGAGCGGCTCCCTAGATATGACTGTAATTTGACATGGTCCTTCCTGGTGCTCATACTGCGCTTAATTTTCAAGCCTCATGGTCAGCCACAGCTCTTTGAGAGCAATGCTCTTGGACGACCATGCCTACAAAGTCCTCGTCCCCTCAGGAGGGCAATATGAGTGCTGAGTATTGGCTTTGCGTATTTGCATCTCACAACCCCCTAAAAGGTGTGCGATGTATGCGGCCCATTGTCAGCTTTGCCTTCCTTGAATATGTCCTGGTTAGTACTGTTGTTGGACAAGCACACCTTCGACTTTCTTGCACTTGTACAGTACGCAATTGATGAGGCAGAGATGGGTAACTTTTCAGAACTGGCTGCCCTGATGGAATTGGTCACGAGGTATGACGTATGATGTACTCATGCTTAGGAAACTGTCACCCTGCTTGTCTCGTTGAAAGTGTTGATCTGGCAATCGATGGTTTCCATGGCTTTGACAATTGGCATGGCCGCCTGCACGTCTATCATCTCATGAGCACACACACACACACACACACACACATACACACATACACACACAGAGAGAACATTTTGCCACAAGCACCTGCACTTCACTGCAAATGAGCAACCTTAAAGCACAGCAGAACACGCATGTGTTTCTTTCCTGCAGGCCGTTTGATGAAAACCCTGATGCTGATGCAAAGTTCTCTGCACCACCTCCTCCTGAAATGTTGAAGCGACCAGGCGTGCAAATGCTATCATGCTCCTCTTGAGGCCCTGCTTGTCAAGCCTCTGCACCTTTTTGTTCTTATCTTCCTTCTTCTACCATCAAGCAAGCATTGGGGTGTGCTCAACTGCCTAACCGCTGGAGCTGAGCTGGCCCTGATCGTGCCCAAGCAAGGGGTGTCCGTCAGGGCTGTGCCCACATGTGCTGTGCATTTTAATGACCTGACGCCCAAGCAGGCACCATGTGCTTGCCAGTTTCCTGTATTTTGCTGTTCTTGCACCTGTGGATTTTCTGTACTTGTTTTCAATTGCGATTTGGCTGAATTGCACGCTCAAATCTGGCTGAATTGCACGCTCTGATTATAGCTGGACCCCATCATAAAACTGGTTGGTTGTGACGTGAATGATAGCACTCTGATAACTGTGAGTTTGCACAACTTTTTGAGTTGTACACATCACAGAGGCTTGTCTGCGCAGCATTTCAATTCATCTGCCTTGGAGAGCAAGCTATCAATTTACAAGTTAGGGTTTACCCCGCTAGCCTGGTCATTAGGCTGATTGCCAGTGGTTTGTGGCTGGTCATCCCCAGCCCAAAAATAATCCATGATGTCTGAAATGAGACGGCAAAGATTGCTTTGCTGCTGAGAAAGGAAATCAAAGATGGTCTGATTAGGCATGGCATGCATATGATAAGGGGCCTTTGCAGGAAAAGCTGACAAGAAGGGAGGTTACAAGGTAAGGTTGAAAGCCAGCCTGGTCGTCAGGCTGATTGGTTTTCTTCACCAAAAATCATCCATGGTGTCTGAGATGGAATGGCAGAGTTTGTCGTGCCATTAAGTAAGGAAACCAAATAGTACTACTCATAGTATGACTGAGCAAGTTAAGTTACAATGGGTTTAGACCTTCAGCCAGATGGGTTGACTGCTGGGCTTGCTGGGCTGCCAGCCAGACTAAAAATATCCATAGTCTCAGAAAGAAATGGGTTGCAAGGGTTCGGTAAGGTAAGGTTTCAAGGCTGTATCTGCCGAACGAGGGCAGCTTAGCCGGTTGTGGCCTCCAGTGAGGTTCGAACCCCGAACCCACAGGTTGCGAGGGTGGATAATCGACTTCCCATCTGAGGTG
>LFCJ01002041.1_pt1 | contig 14438 bp, 23 predicted proteins | sample 643141 | NCBI WGS metagenome assembly LFCJ01 (sample SAMN03766243, study PRJNA286221) | soda lake metagenome | biome: soda lake; feature: Kulunda steppe; material: water; isolation source: sample B1-Br-g2 brine of Lake Bitter-1 | place: Russia: Kulunda steppe | collected 2010-07 | reverse complement strand
GGGCGTGTGTATGTGTATGTTTAAGTGCACACAGGCTGCAAACTCTTGAGCACTCGCTCACGCTCACCTCCAGCGCATCCATGCGATGTGCAGAGGACGCTGCAATGATGACGCTGGGTTCTGACACGCCCACTCTTCCCACGCGGTGAGCGAATGCGACTTTCACTAAGTCCCACCGCGCAGTCATGGCTTCGCCCACCTCTGTCAGCTTCTTCACCGCCATTGGCTCGTAGGCCTCGTATTCCAAATATTGTACACCTTTGCCCTGGAAACTGTTGCGTGTCACGCCGATGAAGGTGCTGATTGCTCCAGCTTTAGGATCATTCACAACCTCCGTGTACCGGGTGAGCTGCAGGGGCGCGGCCGTCACCTCACATATGACCACTTTGCCCTGAACCATATTTTCCCCACTGCGCTCCTTCCAGTGGTCGATGAGTTACATTAAACTGCGCCCATTCGGCGGATATAGCTATGCATCCTAAGCAAAGCTTCAAATGGTTGACGAGTTACATTTCAAAAAATTAGGATATAGAACAGGATACAGATAGCTACGAGCATGGGATACAGATAGCTACTAGCATGGAATACAGATTGCTAATAGCATGGAATACAGATAGTCAACAGCAGCATCCATTCGAATACAAGGTGGAACCCTCGGCCTCACATACACATGTACAATTTTCAAGAGCAGCTCACTGCGCTTTGGTGCTCTGGAAGGCTGCAGAAGGCCTCTATGTTTCCTACACGAACTGTAAGAGCTCACTCAATCGTAGCCCCAACCGCGATGTTCATCAATTCGTCTTGGTTTGGAGGGAAAGAAGGCATGTGACCAGTTCCGCGTATGATATTGTACATTGTAAGGAATGCAGAAGCTTGAGAGGGACCTGCATCAGCAATGTAGGCGAAGCTAGCGTGGAACCTGTTGGAAGTGATGAGGTCGTGTGAAGCAAGGTGCATACAGTGCAAGCCCGGCAGGCAGTCCCTGGTCATGAGACGAAATGATGGGCTGCTGGTGCTGTTCCCGGGCACTTACCCAGTTTCTCCCCATCCAAGTTAGTGACACAGAACCGATACAGTGGGCCCAGCGAGAAGTTGTAGGGTGGATCCTGGCGTGATCGGTCAGGTAGATAGGCTAGGTTGGAAAGTGAGTCAACAAAATAATACTCGCCTCATCTGAGCTGTGGCTCAAAGCTTTTGGACAGCCATATGGAAGCATAGGCCTTTAGTTGACCTTGTAGACCCTATAAGAGCATTGTAGACTATGCTCGCAAGGCACTGAGGAATCTGAGCAATCATCTCAACCACCACCATTACCACCATCATGGACTTGTGGCACCCATTCTCAAATTTTCTTCGGGGTTGCTTGGACAGATTAGCTGCAAGCACCCTGATTCTCTACCATGACAGAAGCCGCTTGGCCCCTACAAGGAATGAAGCTCAAAGAAAAACGTGCAATTGACAAATCCGACTTCATTTCCTGATCATCTACAACAGGTGCACTTATCAACCAAATGGTGAATGTTGTTGAAGGTTGCTGTTACCAGTGAAGCTGGCGTTCCAGAGGCTGCAGCTGGTGCATAGAAGACTAAGGACCACCAAGAGCGCAGTGAAGAACCCAGTGAGTCCCCATTCATCTTAGTCATGTTCAATTACAAAGCTTTCCTAATTTGCTGTGGGGTTGGGCCCTAGGCAGTCTTCTGTGCTGGTGGACCAAGCCTGTACACACTCCCCTGCCTGTCAACTTGTGGCAGGGACGGATTCATGATGGAGGATCATGAATGCGCACTTTGAATCATTCATGCATTCGAAATTTAACAAAATTGCGCACTGTACTTCTATGCAGGCGAATCCTCTAACCCCCGACTTGTGGACTTAAGCTGGGCAAACAGTAGGTAGGACGATGGTTGGCTCAGCTTATGGCCTTTGATGGGGTGCCTCTGGGTAGCGAGCATGCGCAATGACACAGAACTGAGCTCAACCTGCGGACGCCCGTCTACTGCATTAAGTGGCATGGCACAGTTCTGCTCACCTGCGGCTCCGAGTGCTCATCTTGTGCAGGTGGTCGTGGCTGGCAGCTGAGGCAGCTCGCCACGGCATCAGGAGGAGAGTTTGAGCCCAGGACCTGGCCCTGCTTGACAATGCACCCGCTGCTCGTGAGCAGGCTGCACAGCTCATAAAAGAAACCTGCAGCCCATGCAGCACAATCAAATGCTCAAAAGATCAGGGGGGCAGCTGCCCATCATGCCATGAGCTTCGTGCAGCACATGTGAAGCAACCAGGCAAAAGATGCCCCTGCTGCCCAGGCAGGCCTGCGTGACCAAAATATCAGAGGGGAGAATATGCGGCAGAACAGGGAACAAGGTAGTAGATCATGTGTGGCACATTTGAGCATGATGATTAACCAGAAGAGCTGCAGCGCAATGCCCAAGCACGCTCTGCTATGCTTCCTTAACACCTTGGAATCTTACAATGTGCAAGCATGCTTGCAGGCTGCACCATCATAATTGCACCTACCCTCCTTGAGGACGGCACCATACCTGCAAAAGCATTGCAGTTTCAGTCAAGTGAGACGAACACAATCATGGAAAACGTGCCTGCTATCAAGTCTTGAATGTTAGCAGATGCCAGAGTTCACAATTGAGCTGTCTTAGCAACAACGGAGTATTATATCAGCACTCACCGCTGAGTAAGCTTGGGGTCACCACACACAGTTATGACGCTGTATCTGTCATGCATGGTGTTGGAGATGTTGACATTGGCACTTGACCATTCCTGCATGCATCACACACAGAAGTGCAGCCAACTGGCCACAGCAAGTAAGACTGCAGAGACGAGGCTTGCCCATCAAAGACGACTAATAGCCAAGGGCCCCAGAGTCTCCCCTAGGCCACACCTGGGAGTTCTTTGCAAGAGACTGCTAAGGCAAATTCCTCACCAATGCCGACACTGTGCATTTGAAGTATGGCTGATGCAGATGTGATTCAGCATACACGGCAGATCCCTGGAAGCACGCAATGGCTTGGGCGGCAAACAGGAAAACTTTTACACTAGGCTGCAAGCAGCTGGCGTCTTTAAAGCACAATTATGACCAGCAAATCCTGCAAGCAGGTGAAACTTGTCTTTAATGGACTGATCCTTGTTACTGGTGTTGCCATGGGGTTGCTTACCTTAAGAGGCTGCGAGCGGGGTTTGCAGAATTCCACAAAGGATTGCATCTGTTCTTGTAAAAGCGACGCGGCTTCATCAGATAGCTGCACACAGACAAGCAAATACAGACGCGTGGAGTCAGTCAGGCGTCCAGCGATTGAGCCAGTGCTCTTGAACCTGCAGATCCAGGCTTCCTGCTCCTGAGCAAAAGCTTGCACCATCACCTCACCTTTCTCCCTTTTATGTCCGTGACCCAATACTCACTGCAATTGAAGCAAGCATGCGCAAAGGGTTTTTTCAAGTCTAGGCGGTGCCATTGGCATGCTTTGATGAGCTACATATTTCGACAGGCACGCAATTGCAGGCGTGCACAAGAATGAGTCCTTGATCAGCTGCAGGCACAAGTGCACAAGAATCCTCGTAGACACAGGGCACAGCGGATTTATTGGTACTCGTGTAGCCTACCTGTGGGCCATGTCATCTGTGGTGTTGATGATTGCATGTTGTATACACACCTCTGAGCCTGTATGCCAAGCAGCCAAGCCCACAAACATGGATTGAGCGGGTTCATAAAAGCACGGTGGGGTATTTGGAAACCTATGTTGCTGCAGCAATTGCCCAGACACTACGGTATGGCTGACGACGATAGGATGATCAAGGCACCAACATACTCACTGCTGCTGCTTCAACATGTGGCACAAAGAAGTAATCTTACATTAGTGCTTGCACATCCCTAGGTCCTCTGCTAGATTCTGTACATCATTATGGGCAGTTGCAAGGCATACCGCTCAACACCCAAGCCACAGTCCGCAAGAGGCCTCCATAATCTCCAGCGTCCAAGGTGAGCTTGGTGAACTGCAGGGGCAGGGAGCTGGCACCAGCTGGCAACTCCAATTGAAATTCGAGTCTTAAGAGACCTTATTATCTTTCATCTAACTGAGCTTGAGCTGGAACATTGATAAGTTCACATGGAATTCACATGGGAGCTTCCAGCGAAAGCACCCTGCGATTCTCCACTCACAGCAAATTTGGTTAATTGCAGCGTTGAAGCTGTCGCCATGTGCTGACATGGCATATCCAGGCATAGTGCTGCATTCTCTGGGGCGGCGGTAGAATTCACACAAAGAACTAGGTTTAACGCCTGCATCACACCTTTTCATGGCTGTTGTCATACGAAACCCAGCACGGGATACAGCCCTCCTCGTAGCTTGAGGATTCATCGTTTGCCACACTCTGACTTGCCGTGTCTTGAGCCTTCAGGTAGGTAGGCCTGGGTCTCTGGGGCCTGCCTAAACCAAGTCTGAGCAGGGGAGTTCTGGGGATACAGGTGCACCGAGATACCGGTGCACCCTTTTTGAAAGCACTACCGGCTTTGTTTACGGGATTGAGCAACAGCATGAGCTCAGGAAGCAGAACTTTTTTTCATTTACACACTCACTCGAGTTCACGGTAGGTAAACGTCTCGCGAGAGGTCGAAAGACTTGAAGTGGCGAAGTCGGTAAGTGGGTTCGGGACCACTATGGCTATCACTGGAAATGCTTGCTTTACAAAATGCTGTGTTGTGTGTTGCAACCCACTAACAGGCGCTTTGACTGGAGTCAAGTTTGTTCTCTCCATACCCTTTGCGGCCCCAAGACGAGTATGACACCCCATCTACTTGTTGATGGTCCCTGCAGGTTGCCTCGCGATGAGATGTCAGCCATCAAGGGTGCGGGAAGAAACGAAAGCCGATCCCTACTTTAAACCGTCTGATCATGCAAGCACAAACGTGCGAGCAGCCAGAGAATGTATTGGGTGTCATGGTTACTGCATAGGACCATGCTCGATCCTGATGTAAAGGCCACTGCACAAGAAGCCCAAAGCAAACAGCATGGATCATACCACTCGGGTCGCACCGTCACTGACGGTCCTTCAGAGTCCAGGGAACTACTTGGATAAACCCTACCCTACACAGCATCTATGGAAAGCTTAATGTTCATGGCGGCCAGCTCGGTCGCCAGGTACTTGAATACATAAGGCATAGCCACCCGGCTGATGTGCCGGCTGCTGTGATCACACACAGGGCACACGACGCGGCCTGACATGCCGCCACCATCCGAGGACATGGCCGTCATTGTAGCAGCAGCAGCAGGGCCCAAGCCTGTAGCCAACGCATCCGCTGCAGCATGTGGTTTGTTCAAGGGGGCCACCAGGGAGCCACACTTGCTGCACACGTCCATGACACTGCAGCAGCAGTCAGGCAGGAGCATTACGGACAAGGTCAGGGAGCCGCACTTGATGCACACTGTCACGATACTGCAGCTGCAGGCGGGCAAGAAGGAGCAACAATCAAATGCGGAGGACTGCTACACGCTGTCATGTCACTCTGGCGACAGGCAGGCGGCAGAGGATCGCAGACAGACTCCAAGGCTTCTGGTGCACGTGATTTCAGGCCAGGCCTCAGATCTGTAGGCAGTGAGTGCAGGCATTTCTACCAACACTTGAAAAGGGCTTTGATGTGCATCAGGCCCATACTTTATCATAATCCCTGCCAGCAATCGCTCACCTGTAATCGGAGCAGGCATGCAAACGGTCGTGCAGCAGGTAGGCGGCACCGTGTGCCAGAAGCGAGTCGCGCTCCATCTCGCCAAACCTGCAAATGAAGTGTGGAGGATGGGCGAGTATACGTTCTTTGAACCTTTTGCACTTGCGTCAATCCATCACAACCTAACCAGCCAGGCGCACACTCGGCCAGTGGTGATGCATCTCATTTGACCTTGCCTTATCATGGTAAGCCACAGCTTTTGACATATGGTCACTTACATGCAGCGACACAATACAAATGGAGGACAAGGCCGGCCTGCCATAACTCTCACGTGCCACATCTGCACATGCCTCATGCATACAGCTGGCATTAAGTCTTTGACATTGATGGCCGCACATTCTTGGGACTGCATACATTCGGTAGCATGAACAAGCACAGCACACTGCCCAGGTGTCCACTTGCAACATGATGTATGCCTCCCTCCCTGCCCCTGAGAAACACGCACCTGATGCCGCCTCCAAACTTCCTGCCTTTGATGGGCTGCTTGGTCAGGTTGTTCACTGCCCCCGTGGAGCGAACCTGAACGCAATGTCAATGCGAAGGTGCAGCAATGCAGGGGCATGGCTGGCACGCCAGGGAGTGAGGGCTGTGAGACACAAGACATGGGCAGGGTGCGCAGCAATGCGCGCGTTCGTTTAATGTGCTCCAGTTGAACATGTGCACTTCTACTGACATTGCCACCGCACTACCGCACGCCTGCATGCCACAAACACTTGTGCAGACTTGTGCACACTTGTGCAGACTCCATGCAAATCTCAAGCGATGCACACACAGGAGTGAGGCAGAGCAGGACAGTGTATCAACGCCCAGTGTCACAGCACAAGCGTGCGAGCGCACACTCTTGCACGCATGCACGCACACATGCACACACACAACACACACGCAGCACTCCCCGGCACCCAGGCATCCCCACAGAGGGTGCGCACCTGCACGCAGTGGGCTGCAGCGGTGCAACATGTCACGGTGCAAGCACAGTGCGCAGAGCGATGAATCTGCATCGCGCCCCTGTTGTGTCCCATACTGCACAAGTCGATGCCCGCAGGCATGCCTTGCACGGGACTGCCATTCGAGTATGTCAAGCTCATGCTGAGCCTCGCACAGGCATGCCATAGAATTGCGTCCAGCACATGCTAGCCTCTGCAGGATCAAGGGCATGGGGATGACAGACCAGAGGCCTGTGACGCACCAAAGCTGGCAGCGGGGGGTCTCAGCCTCTGTGTGCACCACAGCGTGTGCACCAAAGCGTGTGCACCACAGCTGGCAGCTGGGGGTCTCAGCCTGTGTGCACCACAGCGTGTGCACCGCGCCACCTGCTGCGTGGCAGCCACAACAGGGCACGGCCCTGCTCCACCTGGAACTTGTCGAACACCATGTGCCTCAACCGCTGGTAGCACACCATGTGCCTCAGCCCCACCTGGAACTTGTCGAACACCATGTGCCTCAACCGCTGGTAGTACACCATGTGCCTCAGCCCCACCTGGAACTTGTCGAACACCATGTGTCTCAACCGCTGGTAGTTCACCATGTGCCTCAGCCCCACCTGGAACTTGTCAGATACCATGTGCCTCAGCCGCTGGTAGTACACGAGGCCAATGTAGATGTCGCACCGCATCTCCTCTCCCGTCAGCCCGCTGATCATCGTCTCCTGCCCATGCTTGGCGTAGCCGTTGGCCTCAAGCAGGCGCCCAAAGCGCTCCGCAGGGTTGCCTGTGCACGGTCGTGACGCAGGCGGGGCAGGCCGCAGGATGGCACAACTTCTGGCAGAGAGCATGCTGCAGCCTGGACAAATGGCGCCGTGCGGCTCCTTGGAGGAAGAGCTTGCCTCTCAAAGCAGCCACGGACCTACCTAGGGCACCAAACACCCCACAATCAAGCAGCTGCTACGTGCTGGGACTCCCTCCCATGCGCGCAGCAACTCTCGGCCACGCCCCAACCTGTTGCGCACCCGCACAGCTCCAATGCTCGCGCGGGGTCCCCCGCCCAGTGCACAGCCCCAGTCACTGTTCCCAGCAACAGCACCTCTCTGCACAGCATCGTCCTCTGCACATTTCCCCTCACAGGCTGATGCCATGTCTCCGCTTTCAAAGCCAGCTCCAGCTCTCGAGTGCTGCAGGCCCAGGCAGTACGCATCCTTACTGGGCTGTCTGGTCAGCTCACCCCCACCTGCGCAGCGCACACTGGCCTGGCTCGGGCAGCACACGCCCACCTCACCCAAGCGCAGCGCACACTGGCCTGGCTGAGGCAGCACACGCCCACCTCACCCAAGCGCAGCACACACTGGCCTGGCTAAGGCAGCACACGCCCAGCCCTGGTCCCAGGTGCAGTGTCCACCCACCTGGCTTGCCGTCGCTGGCCTGGAAGGGCGTCGCGTCCACCCAGGTGCCCGTGAGGGCCCCGGCCTTTGACGCCAACGACTCGATGAGCATGCCGATGGTCATGCGCGAGGGAAAGGCATGGGGGTTGATAATCAGGTCCGGCCGCATGCCGGTCTTGCTGCAGAACGGCATGTCCGCGTCCGGCCAGCTGCGGGGTTGGGTGGGCAAGGTGTGGGGCGGGCAAGGGCTCGTCAGACGCGCTGCCGGTGGCCTGGCACGGTGCGCATGGGGCATGTGTGCTTGCCACGGGACAGAAAATCAAGCTGCGCTTGCGCTCATCTTAACCGCCGTTGCGCGCCCGGCCCCCTGCCCGCACCCCTACCATGCTCGGAGGGGCACCACTCACACCCCCCTGCCATCCTTGGAGGCACCACGCACACCGCTCACACCTCCAAGCCATCCTTGGAGGCGCCACTCACACCTTCCTGCCCTCTTCAAGGAGGCACCACTCACAGAATGGAGAGCACGCCCTTCTGCCCAGCCCTTGACGCAAACTTGTCTCCAATCTGGGGGTTCCTGTTGAAGCGCAGCCGAATGTTGGCGCGCTGCGGCGGCGCATTCCTCTCCTTTGTGCCTATGAGCGTGACCTGCGCCGGCAAGCAAGCAGACATGCAGCACCACGGTAACCTTGCCCTTTCTTGTAGCTTGCCAAGCCCAAGGCTTGTCAGAAGAATACCCCATTGTGTGCGCTGGCTCAGCTGGGAGGCACGCAGGTCATGTCCTGGGAGGTGAGCAGTCATACAGGATGTGCTCAAGACACAAAATGCTTTGGCAGCAGCCAGGTCTCTTGCCTTAGCACGTCAAGTCGAGGCAAGATCCCTCATCCATAACAGTAGACAGCATTTGCACAGCCTCCACGCGGCGTAAGATTCCGAGCATAGGCACGTGTATAAGGATGCACCCCATCTTTTATGAGGCGCCAGCAGAGACTCGGGGCATAGCGGGACAGCCCTGCAAAGGCAGCTTGCCATTCAATCATCAATCAGGCAACTGAGACCATAAGCCCAATACCCACTTTTCAGATCTGCACAAAGGGAAGGCCAGCCACGCACCTCCTGACCTAGCAGCACACAAACGACCCGGGTGTATCACCCACCTGGTCCACGTAAGCCACCTCCTCGCCTTTCAGTGCGCGCGCCTTGTACTGCCCCGTCGTCTGGTCTCTGGAGTAATAGAGAGGCTGCAGGAACAGGGAAAGGAGTGCAGAGAGTAAGAGCGGGCTCTGGATGCTGCAGCAGCAGCTTAGGCGCACACACATATACACACGCATGCCCACAAACATGCACGCGCGCCCACAAGCATGCACGCATGCGCGCACAAGCATGCATGCACGCACGCGCTCACACGCTGCACACCTGGCCGGGCCAGATGACGGCACCCGCATGAGGCAGGCCATCTTGCCCGATGTGCAGGGAGTCTTTGTGGGCAGCGGCAGATGGGTTGACATGAGGGGGGCCCTTGACGGCGGAGCTGCTGGGCTGTGTGGGAATGTTCTGGGGCAGCTGCTGCCCAAATGCGTTCCCTGGCTTCTGGTACGGCTGGTTCTGCGCACACAATCAGGGAAAGACACGTTGTCTTCCGCTCTGAGCGCATGGTCAAACATACATGGTGGTGCACTGTACGCCTGTGTGAACTTTGGACAGAGCTTGCATTTGCCCTATGAGGAACAAGGGCATTTGCCCTGTGAGAAACAAGAGCAAGGCTGGCACCATCTCCGCCTGCCCGAGAGCTGCAATGCACATGAAGGCCTTGCAGTAAGGCCTGGAGAGCACGTCGTATGGCACCCCCCCTTCAATGAACTTCCTACTTCAGTGCGTCTTCTGCACTGGAGTCCAGCCTCCAGCACTATCAGCGTGCTCACTTTAGCAGCAGGTGTACTCCTCAAGACACTAGAAATGCATGCACACATACCCACACAGCATTGGGGCACTTTCCTGCCCGTTTTCAGGACCGGCTTTGTTGCCAGCACGCTCCAAGAGCACAACAAAGGCAACATACCAGGGCTAACTCATGTGCATGTGTGTGTATGCGTAAGTATTGTGTACACATGTCCGCTTGTGTGTGCGTGTGTATGCGCGCCTGCGTGTGCATGCAAGTTTGTATTGATTTGAATACCTCACATACTATCCATCACACCCGGTACCCGAGCAAGGCAACCCAGCCTACTTCTAGCCCCCAAGTCCCGCCACTGCCATGCCTACCTCTTCCTGAGAGTCATTTTCCCACCCTCCTTGCCTCCTTGCCCCCCCAAAGCCAAGCGCTCCCTTACCAATCTGCTGCGCATGCTGCACAATACTTTCTATGCACATCTTCTCCTCCCTCTTCCCCTGCCCGCCATACTGCCCAATCCGATCCTCCACCCACCCTGCTGCGCACGCCTTCCACTGCACATCTCCCCCCACATCCCTACCTCCCTACCCCTTGCCCACTTCACTGCCCAATCTATGTCCCTGTCCACCCTGCTGCGCATGTTGTGCGGCACTCCTCCCGCACACCTTCCCCCACTCCCCCACCCCCTGCCCGCCGCACCGCCCATTCCAATTTTCACCCACCCTGCTGCGTGCGTCATGCGGCTCAGGCTCGAGGCACATGCGCGCATTGCGCTCCTCGCGCAGGTCCACTGTCTCCGTCTTGTACATGCTTGCATGTGCCAGGCCGCGATCCACACTGCTCTTGTTCAGAATCATGGCGTCCTCCATGTCGTAGCCTGCCGCAGGCAGCACACAGGCGGCAGAAAACACATTAGGCAGCTGCTCCTGCCCAGGATCATGGCTTCCTCCATGTTGTAGCCTGCTGCAGGCAGCATACTTGTGTCACAAACAAATCAGGCTGCTCTTGTCCTGGATTATGGCATCCTCCACACAGTGTAGCCGGCCATAGGCAGCACATACACACGCACACACATAAGCACATCAAGCTGGCTGGTGCACATTGCATCCTTCCCAAAAAAACGACATACAAACACACACATGCACACGCGCATGCAAACGCCAGGCAAGTCCTCCAGCCAACAGCCCGTGGCAGATATTTTGCTCATAGTTGTGTACCCACAAGAGGAAGTGATGCTCTATAACTCAAGCACTAATTCACATGTTCCACACACACGTGCACACACACGGTGCATGCCCTCCTCTGTGCACACAAACACACACACGCACACGCACACACACACACACTGTGGACACTAGTCTGAGCAGACATACACACCACGCATGTGATGCGCGAAGGCGTGTCTGCCCGCCTGTGCCCCCCTCAGCACCCCCACACCTATGCTTGCTATGGTGAGCGCATGCGCACCTGTGTATGCGAGCACTGCCACAACGGCGTTTGTGCCGGCGGGGTACTCATCCATGCAGAATTCGTCATACTTAGAGGTACGGGCCAGGGGCGTCTGTGGCGTCTGCAGCCGGTACAGCTTGTTATCGGTCCTGTGGATGTGATGGGGCACGTGTGCTTGCGTGTGCATGTGTGCGTGTGCTTTCATGCCTTTGTTTGCATGTGCCGTACGGATGGTAGGAGAGAGCTGAATCCTGCGTGTGTGACTGACCAGATCTGTGTGCAGGGCATGTGTACTCTGTCAAGCCCCAAATATGGACAAGCAGCTCAGCAGCGCTGCAGGCAGACAGCCCAGTGCAGTGCAAGTGCAGCACAGCACAGCACGGTACTGCCGCCAAACAGCTCATTTTCTGGCAGGGCAGCACAGCACAGCACAGAGTGCAGCCGGCACACAGCCCGGTGCACAGGGGCAGGACAGCGCAGCCACTGGGGAGTCTAGTCTGTGTGCGTGTGCACACGCAAGGATGCATACTTGCCTGCATGCACACGCACCTGTGCTGCAGCGCCTGGCAAGGGGTACCCATGGTCTGCTTTGCCATCTGGCACTGGTACATGTTGCGAGGCGACTGCAAGGGAGACAGGGGGAGGCGGAAACAGGCAGGGAGGGTGAGGCAAGGGAACGAGCAGTAGAGAGGGCGGCAGCCGCAAAGCACTGGAGTGCAAAATGCGCTTGCAGGAGCCAAAGCCTGCAGGGGCAGGGAGCAGCCTTCTCGCTTCAGAGGCACCCACGACGATCCTTGGAGCATGGACAAGGTATTGGCGCGCATTGGGCAGATGGGGTGCCTTTTCTGGTCAACCGCACGCCTGAGTCAAACAAGGCTACAGCTACAGCATGCCTGTGTCAAACAAGGCTGTGTCAAACAAGCCTGTGTCAAAGGAGGCTGTGTCGAGCAAGGCTGCAGCTGCAGCACACACACGCAGCCGGCGCCCTGGCCCTGGCCATTTGCCTCTCTACTCTGCATGCAAGCCAGCACGCACAGCCCGCACCCTCCCCGCAGCCCTCCCCACAAGCTGCCCCACAATCCCCCACCTCGCTTCCTTGGGCGCCCATCCATGTACCCACTCCACACAGCCCGTGGTCAACCCCCCACCCCACCATGTAGTGCCAATCCTGCCATCCCTTCGCCCACACCCTGCACCATGCCACACAGGCGGACGCACCCCTCTGCCCCCTGCAGCTTGAGACACGACAGCGCCCCGCGCCCCCAATCACTGGGTGCGCTCCAGTGCACCCAGTGCACCTGAAGTGTACGCTCTGCGCCCTCTGACCCCGTGCCCTCCGGAGTGCTCCGTACCCTCACGCAGCGCGCTCCGCAAAAGGGCACCAGGGCCGCACACACCTGGTTGTAATCGGAGTAGGGCGTCAGGGATGCCACGACCGACAGCATGGACCCGGTGTTAACCTCCTCGTGTGTGAACTTGAGCGCGGCGGAGCCGCCAGCCCCGGTGTCAGGGCACCTGCAGGGTCGGGAAGGTCACCTCCTCAGCCATGCAACAGAGCAGAGGGTGGGCATGCCCTGCCCTGGAGGGGATGAGCATGTCCTAAACCTAAGGGATGGTCCGGGATGGTCACTCTTTAAGCCGTTGCACCAAATTAAGTTGGGCAAACAGCGCACGCGTGCACACACACCAGCGAGTCCACACATCTTTGAGGGTGAGGGGGGCGCATGCCTCGGGAGGCTTGCACGCGCAAGGGGGGCGTTTGCAGTCATCATGCGCTGCCCTGTTGCCATCCCCAGCCACCACCGGAGGCACACTGCCCAAGAATGTGCTGTTCCTTTGGCAGCTGTATGCACCAGGCCGCTATGCTGCCTGGCAGGCTACATCTGATTGCCACACTGGCCAGCAGCCGTGTTACCCTGTGGGCATGCAGCCCAGCCAGCCAACGCACCTGATGGCCATGTTGTTCTGCTCCAGGGTGCCGATCAGCTCCAGCCTCCCGCTGCCCAGCTGCCTGACAGGGCGCATCATGCGCGCCGAGTGCGTGAACAAAAAGATGCCTGGGAACACGCCGTTGTGGGTGAAGGGGATGTGCACGACCTGCGGCGCGCAGTCACGGGAGGGGCCGCGGCATATTTGTGTGTACGTGTGGGTGCACAATGTGTATATGTGTGTGTGTGCATGTGCACAATGGCACTGTGCTTGTGTGTTTTCGTGCACAATGTGTGTATTTTACAAGCTTCAGCACAAGTGATTTGCGCGCATCTCAATCTTACCACGGCGGCATCCATGTGCATGTTACCTTGGCCTGCTTTGGCACTAGGAGGTTGTACACATTTCACCATGGCAACGCTCACATGTGTCTCAAGCCAATCCTCAGAGAGCTGCGGCAACGAGCTCGTGAGCATTCCACTTCACCTCACCATACACACCTTGTTCAAACTGTTGAGTGTGAGTCGTTCACTATGGTGAGCTGTGGGTTTTTTCTACTGAGCTTGTGCGCATCTCACCTTCTACTGAGCTTTGTGCGCATCTCACCTAAACTAAGCCTCAAGCCATCCTCCCTCACCAAGAGCTTGTGTGTACGCATCTCACCTCAAGCCATCACTAGCTGCGCGCACTCCAACTCAACTCATCCCAGCCACCCCTTCTCACCATGGCATGTGCGCAACTCACCTCCGTGTGCTGCGGCACCATTAGCTCGTGCTGGTCCAGGTCGTCGCCCAGCTCAGCAGGGGGGGCGCTGCCTGCAGGCCGCATGAAGCCGGACAGCTCTAGCAAGCACGCCTTGATGTGGCGCAGCCTGCGAGTGGGCACCCAGGGCAGCATGTTTGCAAGTGCCTGCGCACGCACATCATGTGAGCAAACAACGCTGCACACATTGCGCACATGCAGGAAGTGTGCGCTCCTTTCGGGGGGGGTTGCTTGAGCTGTGTGTGTGTTTGTGTGTGTATGGGTGGGTAGGGAGAGAGAGGGAGTGAGAAAGACAGAGAGAGAGAGAGAGAGGGAGTGAGAAAGACAGAGAGAGAGAGAGGGAGTGAGAAAGACAGAGAGAG
>LFCJ01002040.1_pt1 | contig 14446 bp, 13 predicted proteins | sample 643141 | NCBI WGS metagenome assembly LFCJ01 (sample SAMN03766243, study PRJNA286221) | soda lake metagenome | biome: soda lake; feature: Kulunda steppe; material: water; isolation source: sample B1-Br-g2 brine of Lake Bitter-1 | place: Russia: Kulunda steppe | collected 2010-07 | reverse complement strand
CTTTGGGTTTGCACGACTACTTGAACAACTATCAGAATTAGCAGAACCCTCAGCGATCGATACGCACGTGTAGTGAGCGGATGGTTCACTGGTTTCAGCGTGAAACAAACGGAGTCGTCGTGCTGCATTGATTCTCTTTATTCAGCAGCCAGTATCTGGCCATATCACGCAACCAATAGTTGTTCCACTCAGTTAGGCATGATTCATCCTTATAGCTAAATATCTATTAGATATTTGATGGGTGCCAGTATCTCACGACCTGCTATATTTTATCTAAGGTATTCCGTCGCTCTTCTGGCAGCGATTTCGCGTATCGCATTGTCGTATCCGGGCTTTTGTGACGAAGCTGTGCTTGTGCATCCGCAAGGCTGCCTTCGGCAACGAGGTACGTCCCAACGGAATGTCGGATCGAGTACCATGAGATGTTGCGATTTTCCTGGTCAATTCCTGCTTCATCACACAGCTTGTCAAGCAGGTAGTTGAGCGTATCTGAATTATAGCGGTTACCTTTCTGGTTGAGCCAGACGGCATCTGACTCGTCATATTTGGGGTAATTTTCCCGCTCATTCAACCACCGCCGGAGCGCTTTTACGGTACGGTCTGTAAGCGCGATCTCAGTCTGGTCGCCGTCTTTGATGATCTGTTTCGGTGGTACGACCATCACTCCCTTGTCGAGTTGAAGCCAATCCGTGTTCATCTTGTGAATGCCGATCGGGCGGGCACCGGAATCGAGTGCGGTCAAGACGAGTGACGGGATTTCCCAACTCCGGTTGAGTCGCTCCCAGTCCTCGGGTGAAACTTGCTCTTTCGGCTTCCCAAGCTTTTGAGCAATATATCCTTTCCAGCGATCGCGCTCATCGGGCGTCCGATCATTGTATCCTGGGATCGTATCGATTTCCAGTGCAGCTTCCCGTAGTTGCTGGCGTTCCTCTTTCGTGAAGGCATCTGCCTGGCTGAGCGTCTCCTCAGAGAAACTCACGTCCGGTGACCAGCGCTCACCGCTGCGCTCGTAGGCGCGCCACTCAAAAAACGATTCAATCGCGTTCGCCGTTTTGCGTTTGTGACTTCCGGAGTAACACTCGCCATTATCTTTCCTGAGTTCGTCTTTCGCTAAGGCGTCAACGTATTCGTCCGCGTGTGCGTGTGTGATTCTGGTCGTGTAGCCGGAATACTGGTTCCAGACCCAGCGGTAGAACTTATCGAGGCGATGGGCGTAGTTTGTCACTGTTGCCTCGGAGTAGCCGTTGTGCTTCTCTGGATCTTTCCCGCGGGTTTCGAGCCATGCGATCAAGTCCCGACGATGCTCGTTGTAATCAACGAGTTGCCGGTGATTGAGTTGCTCGCCACTAACTGGCGGAACGTACTGGAATTCGTTTTTCTGAGTCGATTCTGCTGCGTTCGCGGCTTCGCTTGCTGCGGTTTTCGATCGCATTGTGCAGCTAATGATTGATGTGATGGGTTCCGCAGCGGTCTGCCAAGGACATCACACTGGCAAAATCTTTATATGGGATCACCAAATGGCGCCTGGAATTGAGAGGTTCGACCGAAATTTTATGCTTGCTTGTTATTTTCGATATGCATGGCCTTTCCTGTGAGCATGAATTATAGTAGAGACACGTATGCCTGGCCGACCTACCCCGCTCACGGAGACAGAATACGAGTCATTTGTTGAGTGTGTTGTTGAGCCGTGGGAACCGTCACACAAGCCAAACCAGCGGCACGACATCGTCATTGATCATCCAGGGGGTCGTCAGATTCGACTCGATAGTGCCTGGAAACGCATTTCTTGTCGAAGGAGACCTGATGATTACTGGGGGCTTCGAGAACGGAAAGTCTCCGATCTACAAGGAGCAACAGAGTTGTTAATGACCGTTGGGATGCGTATCGATATGAACGAACTATGGAATCTCGGGTTGGATGGGCACCCAGAACGACCTGACGAAGTCACACTCTGTACTGACTGATTGATTTTTGTGGCGTTCCAAGCCTGAAATTGCGGGATTCCTCAGGTCCTCTCCGGGCAGATCACATCAACTTCTGACAGAAACCGGCTGCATCACCTAGAGCATTAGTCCAGCACACCGACTCCGCTTGTTTCAGACCAGAGTCGGTGAAATAGCCGTTGAGTAGGCTTTCGAACATTACGGAATAGGTATTCTCATGGCAGAAATAGCAGCTGGAGATACTATTTTCTGGATCACATTGAGATACTCTTAATTCAGCTTCCTGTCAACATGTCTGTATGGACATTGAAGATGAAGCACAGGCGTATGAGCGTAACTTACTACACCAACAAGAGGAATACACGCCCGATCAATCAAATAGTGAACTTGCCATTCACTTGCTGGCTGGGATTTCGCGTTTAGATGGAGTTGTTTCCATGGTAAATCAGCGGTACTCGTCGTATATTGACTCTCGTCACGAGTATCAAGATATTTTCGTGATTAAGGGTGTAAATACATTGGAATCTTTGTATATCTCGGTTAAGCACCGACGCTACGATTCGGCGTACCGCGATATTCGATACTTGCTTGAGACCTATCTATTAGTGAAACACCTGAACGAACACAAGATCAAGGCATCACTAATTCATTCCCAGCAGATGGCAGAAGTGAGGGATGAAGTTGAGGATATGTTGCTGTTGAGTCACCATCGAGTGGCATCCGTGGACAGGTTCTATGAGATGATCAAGGAAGAAAAACAGAATTACAAAGAATTTGATAAAGAGTTGCAGATATTTAATTTCCTCAGCAATCGTAGCGCACATCCCCACCGGATTGTCGGGGCGCGTTTAGACGGTGAACATGTAGATGAAGAGGAGGAGCAGGTCTTAGAGTGGGGATTAGATTTATTGATCGGGTTATGCATAGAGTATGCGAAATTATATGCCGACACTCCTGCGTTCACGGCTGTGCGTGAGCCGTTGATGCCGCTGTTTGATGCTCTTAGTGAGGTTTATGAGCCACAGAGTTTTCTGGAGTTGTCGCTATCCGATCCGATCTTCTTCAATGAATAGGTTGGTATTTCTGAGTTGCTTATATTTGGCCAGCTCCATTTTGCCTGTTTCAATGAGATATATGGCCTGTACTGGCCAATCAGCGGCTTTCGTATATTAATCAATTCATGCCACATTCGCGCTCTGTATTTTGCACGGCCTCAGGTCGATGAATTGAATTTGATAGTTTGATTGAGGCATAGTGAAATCAGAAATACGTGATCGAATCTACACGTGTTCAGCCGACATAAGCCCCTCTGTATCTATGGCTTCAATTATCATCTGACGTTCGTAGAGTGAGAGTTCTTCTGGACCAAGCGCAAACCAGTACAGAAGCCCCGTGTCACCATCTCTCCTGAGCAAGATATGGGCAAGAAGCGTCCCGTACGGTGTCAAACTCCAATTGATCGATGCACCGTCTCCTTCATTTCCGACTACGATAGGCGAAGTGGTCCATAACTCCGTATTTGAGTCTGCAGAAAGTCGGTTCATAACCGCTGAAACCACACTCGTGTCAATTCCCAAATCAGATGCAATCGCGCTACTTTTCCGCGGAATCACCCAACTACTGGGCGGCTTTGTATCCTGTTCCTCAGAATCGTCATCTTCATTTTCACCATCTGCTTGGATGGCATCTTCGTCACATTCAGTATCGTCTTTTTCGGCATCCTCGCCTTCAGCCTGTTCTGAGTGCTCATCAACGCTTGCTTTTGATCGCTGTAAGAACTCAATGACTGGCCGTGCTGAATCGATTCCCGGCACGCTCCGGTTTTCAACAGCCTCAAGATCTTCTACTACCCGTGCATACAGCTCATCAATTTCCCGCAGTGGAACGGTATTAGCAATATCCGTAACAACTGCTTTCACAGCCTTTTTGTGACGTTCTTCGTCATCCAAAATCGGTTGGTGATAGCGGACTTCCCGAACCAGAATCGGGTGAGGCTCAAACCCCATGTCCTCAATGGCTGCGGCAGTTCTCTCGTCATAGTCCTCACCAAACTGGACGATTTCGACGGGTTCTGGCATCTGTTCGGCATCGTCAACTCTTGATTCGTGTCGATCAGTCATTTCCTGGATTACCTCTGCTAATGTAGACCGCTCGTGCTCGACCTCGGGTTTCGGCCGTCCGATAAACGCTAATACGAAACCCCAGATCAGGTCCATCCCCGGTGGCTCGTCATCATCCTCTGGTCGGAGCATTTGGAGCAAACTCCCGAGTTCAAATCCGAATTGGACTTCTTTTGAAGCCACCGAACCCCCATGGAAAAACACGTTCCTGCGGACTTGCTGACTTCGCTGTTTTACGTCGATAAGTTCATCCCAAAGCTCAGCTGAGGAACCATATGGTGATTGATAATACTCTACGTCAGCCTCTTCGAAATTAACCTGTTCAAGATCAATCTCGTCAACTGATTCATCTATGTCTTGGAGTTGCCTGTGAAATTCTGTCCACGGTGATCTGGTTTCTTTTTGCTCAACAAGTCCTCTATCCCAACGATCAGCAGACATATACACACTATCAGTGAGTAACGCTACATCATCGATGAGATGCTGAATCCGCTCGGGAAGTCGGTCGCGCTTTCGCAGAATCTTCTCGTTTCGTTCCGAACGGTCGCTTCCCTGCCCTGTTTTGATTAACCGCCGCTGATCCCCAGAGAGGACGTACTTCGAGTTGAGATTTTGATCATCTTCGACATCCAACTTCAGCGGTGGCCCATGGGCCTGCTCTGAGGATGGAACTGACGACGTGACTGCTGGCCCAAGCTTCGGCACGTCATCAAATATATTTCCATGTGTCCGCGTGGCATCCCGCATACCGGATTGGCATACTGAAATTATATAAATCCTTCGCCAGGTGGATGAGCCCGCAATAACTCGCTGACATCCCCCGGGTCTCTACTCCTTTGCCATGATTAGCATACAAATTGAGGCAGTGCGGCTCGGAAATGACGACCGCAGACGAAACCCCCTACAATCGCGTTATCGGCTACGATGCCCGCGTGTACGTGGAGAACCTGGTTCTCAGCGTACTCGCCACCACTATCGACCGCCCACAGACCAGAACCGAGAGGTGCTCTTCTGATGACGCGAGAGACCCGACAAGGAACCCATCTGGAACTACCGATTGAGATTATCGAAGAACTGAGGGCTGCTGATGAGGATATGTGGCGAATCGTCACTGATGCTGTACAAACGTATTTGGCTGTTGAGACTGACAGCCTGGCCGCGCTACAGCGCCGAGCGGAAATGCTTGATGAGGAGATCACTGAGCTTGAAGACGAGATTCAGTCCCTTGAGACCGAACGCGAGGAGTTGGTCGCGCAGAAGGAACGCATCGAAGCACAGTTCGAACGTCTCAAGGCTAATCGTCGTGCCTACGACGAGATTATCGATGAGATCATCGATCGACTTGCCGCGGATCCGTCACTGAGCATCGCTTCACAGCGGAGTGACTTGACAGCCGCTGCTGAGATCAGAAATGATGGCATAGTGACCGAAGACGCCATCGATGAAGTTTGCAGTGACGTTCGCTCGCGCGTGGATGAGCGTGCTGTACAGATCAATTCCAAGCGGCTCTACCGTGATCAGATGATGAATACGGACGAGTACGAGCAGACAGAGCATGAACCAGCTCTGCGATCTCTTCAAGGGGATGACAATGGCAAAGAATAACGATTCTAACCCCGATACAGAGGCGGAACCGGTTGACCCTGAAACGGGGCAACCCAACGAGGAACTGCACCCGCTCGACCAGGAGATACAACGCTGGCTTCAGGAAGTCCACTCCGATGAAATCACAGCCTTCGCTGACCGGCTACCAGAGGAAACATGGATTCAACTCTCAGCAGCAACCCTCAAAGACCTATGCGGTGACGAATTGTACCAAGATCTCCTCTACGAGACAGAAGCAATCGAAGATGGAGATTCTTCCATGGGGATTCACGGAATTAAGACGGTACTCACGGAACTAACTGACGCATCGCTGCAGCCGCAGGACATTACGATTCGTTGGACCGATATTTCTGACCAACGACTGGTTGGCCAGTATCGAGCGTCGGAGACAGAGCGGTTAGTGGCTGTTGAAGGTCAAATCGATCAGGCGACTGGGGTTGACCCAGTCGTATCGACTGCCGTCTTCGAATGCCAGCGCTGTGGAGTGATCACAGCCGTCCCTCAGAAGGATACTTCTGACGACCTTGTCGGACCGCATGAATGCTCGGGCTGTGAGCGACAAGGACCATTCAGGCTAAATAAAAGCCGATCTGAATTCGTCAACTACCAGCAGTTACGCCTGCAGACCCCACCAGAACACGCTCAAGACGGCGTTGAGAATCTCACCGTATCAGTGACGGGCGCGTTAGCTGGTGAGCATACCGGTAACATCGGTCAAAAAGCCGTGGTGAATGGGTATTTGACGACGAAAGATACCAATGACTGGCAGCGACCGTTCCTGCTCAAGGCCCGAAGCATCGACCTGGTTGACGAGACCGGCGTGGACATCGAAAAGCATCGTGAGGAGATCGAGAGAGTCGAGAAGCTGAAAGATCCTGTCAGTGAAATCGTGGAGTCGAAGATGCTTCCGGATATGTATGCTCCAGAGGGGTCCGAACTGCAAGTACTGAAACTCGCGGTCTTACTTCAAGCGTGTAGTCCGCCGCGACTCAATGAAACGGAGCGTGGAGATATTCACGTGTTCGCCTGCGGAGATCCTAGCACCGGTAAAACAGCCGTCTCTAAACTCGCATCGAAAATCGTCCCGCGGTCAGAGTTCGTCTCAACCCGGGTGACCGGCGTGGGCCTGACTGCAGCCGCCGTGAATGATGAACTCACTGGATGGACGGTCAAATCTGGTGCAATCGTCCGTGCGAATAGCGGCCTCTTGGTCATCGACGAACTGGACAAGATCGATGAGGACCATATTAATAAACTCCATAACCCGATGGAGTCACAACGTGTCTCTGTGGCGGTTGCAGATCAAAGCGCAACGTTCCCTGCAGAAACAAGCGTGTTAGCTACTGCGAACCCGAAATACGGTCGCTTCGATCCGTACGAGCCAATTGCGCAGCAAATCGAACTTCCACCATCGTTACTCCCTCGATTCGACCTCATCCTGACGATGACCGACCATATCGACGAGCAACATGATACTGAACTGGCCGCAGCTATCACTGACGGATTCCAGTCTGCAATCGAAAAGGAGCGTGACTCACAAAACCAAGTTAGCGGCACAGAGTATGTTGGATTTCTCCGCGCATGGATTGCAGAAGCTCAAACCTACGTTCCTGAACTGCCGGACGAAGCCAAAGAGGAACTTGAGAAGTTCTTCGTGGACCTGAGGCAACACGGTGAGGATGCGGATTCACCGATTCCTGTCACAGCTCGTCAACTCGAAGGCTTGATTCGGTTAGCAATAGCAAGCGCGAGAGCCCGGCATGCAGAGGTTGTGACAGATATAGACGTGGACCTTGCGATCGCATTAGTCACGCGGTCACTACGGGATGTTGGCATTGATCCGGAATCAGGAAAGTTTGATGTAGACATCGTTGAGACAGGGAGTTCAAAGTCGCAGCGCGAGCGAATGAAGAAGCTCATATCAGTCATTGAGGAACTGAATGATGAATATGCGGATGGTGCTCCGTACGATGAAGTCGTTGAGAAGATGGTAGCAGCCGGCGTTGAACGTAAAAATGCCGAAGAGGTGATTGAAAAGCAACTGGAAAAAGGGGTTCTTTACAATCCGGGGTCAGGAAAACTTCGCCACGGATAGGGGACTTCAAGTCATCAGTAGTTCGCCAGCATTTCATTTCCCACCTCAGGCATTTTTCGATATGCGTCTATGACTACCTGCTTGTACAATATACAGATTCTTGTATAATGTATAGGGTTAGCCCCGTGGACACGTGCAAATATTCACTTTATAACTGTCAAATTGATGTTGTGGCCGATCTATGCCTACATGAGTAATCTTGTGAAGAACTTATCGTTTAGGACGCAACTCATAATTGCGTCCGGGGGCACCGCCCCTTCAAAAACCACCTCTGGAAGATGAAAACGGCTACAAATCTGATCAAGTCTTTCGAACGATTCAATCCGAGTCACTGTCTCTGCATAGCGCCGTAGCGCATCCTCTTTAGACTCTGAAACCATCGCTCCATCCGGCTCGCTCATATATTGGAAATCGATCGCATCAGAAAACAGCTTGAAGTCAGCTACGTATAAGTCGTTCTCGACGAGCTCTGCATCTACTACTATGATTCCCTCACGGCGGGTTCCGAGAGTCAGCTTCCCCGCATCTGTCTCGAATCTCCGCTCTGTACTCGGATGTGGTATCCACGGATAGAAGAACACACATTCCGACCGATCAATGGGATAGTCTATATCATATGCATCTGCAACTGTAGCCAACTCTTGTTCCAAAGGATCACGGTAGGTATCTGTTGGCTGAATTCCGTCTTTGAGTATCTTCGCAAGATTCGACACTCGGGTATAGTGATATACGTAGGATCTCTTGTAGAGGGATTTATTCATGTTATTAGAACTAACTAAACACGAGTACCAATAATCTCTGGTATCTCTCCGTCATATTCATACTATTGTACCGCCGTGAAATTACGCGTTCGGCAGACTGCAGCGAGGTTATTCAACCCCTTGGAGCGATTAGCTGACGCGGGTAGGGAGATTTCCGCAAGATCACAGGTGGTACACAGTCTTTGACATCCTCTCCGCCCTGAAGGGCCGAGGCTTTCTCCTTGATTCCGCGTAATGCTGGTGAGCGGTACCCCACGATAGATTTGACCGGGCAACTCATTGGTAATAGTTGAAATTTGCTGGTACGAGTTTCAGTTCAGTCCTTTCTATGTACAAGATACAAACTCCTCTACATTGTACAAGCAACGTTCTAGAGGCACGTCTATCGCACCTATGAGATTTTCACATGATGAATTTGAAGAGATTGAATCGAGTGAACGGTCTGAACACAATCTGGGTAGGTATGCAGATTCACTGATGCTGGTTGACGCACTCAAACGACACGAGGTTGAGGTGCTTGAGAATATGAGACGGCTGCGCTCGTGAATGTCTATACGTTACTTTCGGATGTACAGCGCAACACAGATGGCCTTCCCAAGGAAGTCGCTACCCTACCGCTAACCCAACTGCATCACAACCACTCCCTTCCCGGTCAGTTTGGCTCGATTCAGCACACGGCGTCGGAATCGATCACTGAAGGACGGCGCGGAAGATAACCCGCGCCCGTGATTATGATTTCATCTATGTGCGCGGGAATCCAGGCGAAATTTCGCCGGTTTTCTTGTCGCTCCTGTACTCGGTAACGAATTCAGCAACAGCGTGGTATCCCGGTGGTATCCGCCCTATTAGCATTCATCAATGAGTAGCGCAACGACTTGTGGTAATTCCATAGGTTCGATAAGTCCCTTCACACTCCCGTCGTCTTCGACATAGTGTTGCATACCGGCTTCAGCTGTTTGCCACTTGGCGTCCGGTGAGCCGGTTCTGTGCTCTACCCAGTCTTGCGCTGCCGGGTACAGCGCACGAACCGCATACTCGGTAGCTGAATCGTTTATCCTTGCCAACCAGACATGTACTGTCTTGGGGTCGTCTATCGTCTCTTTCTGGTTCCATCTCGTCATACTTGTCGACGGTAACTGGAGTCGGCCGTCAAATACGCTTGCAAAATGTCTCGTCAGACAGCGGCATCACCAATATGACTGGAACCTTTCCCTCGTACAATCCTGAAAGTTCTCAATCGGTCCGCATCGTGTTACTCTGCGAGTTCATATTGTATGATGCTATCACTGCCGTACTGCTGATTTGTACGAAGAGTGGTGGCATCGAATCAACTAATCCGGCTGCCTTAAGATCATCATCTACGTTATCAGGATGTGTTCCCGAAGTTACAGGTGCGCTGGATTTCGTTGTCTACCGCATTCCTGTTAGTTTAACACTGATAGTCATATCCGCAGGTGGGAGAGATCTTCGTCCGACTTGCGGTGGACTCGATTTCGGCGATCGTGAACCTGCTTTCTGTGCTTGAGTGTTGCAGTTCGACGCTCTCGGCCTTATCCGAACACGAATAGTCGTCTACAAAGTGACACAGTACGTGTTTGGAAGCCTGGATTCGAGACGGAATCCTTCTTGGAGCGATTTTCCCATCAAGGGATTTTGAAATTATATAATTGTTTCGCCGGGAACATCTGACCTGAAAAATCCGCCAATATTCCACCCTGGTAGTTACAGTTGCCATGTTTGGCACAACAAGTGAGCCAGCGCGGCTCCAAGACGGCGACTGTAGTCGATCGCACAGCCGTGTATGCGGTAATGCCTACCTGCATGCATGGGCCCAGTCAAAAGTATCATCATTCGCCCAACGATTGAGCTTTCGAAACGCAGGCGCGACCTCTGCGAAAAACAGCCAGGTGACACGTCCGGAACGATCAACTATGAACTCCAAGGGGGATAGAAGATGAGTGATTTGGGTAACGACCTGCCACCGGAAGATGAATTCATGCTGCTAATCAATCTGTTGATGGTGAAAGGTATTACTGACGGAGTGGACCCGGACCTGATGGCTTATGTTTGCCTAGATACTGCTCGTGAACTGTACAATCACTACGGAGCTGGAGAAAAGCATACAAGCTACATATCCTTCGTGAAGGACGCCGAGTTCCAGATGGCCGAAATCGAAAACTGGCTGGAAGAGGTAGAAGGAAAGTCCTGGAAAGACGACGACTCGAACTGAGGTAAGAGCGTCACAGAACAGATTTTATTCGACGGCGATACGATCGTGTGCTGAGTCGTAAGCTCATGCTGTCAGTCCTCAGCCTCTCCCACGTGTTCCCCTTTTTGAATAGACCCTCTCTCAAACTCTTCCCCCATTAGATGGGGCGAAGCAGCTACTTACCGCCCCACAAGGACAAATACTGCGGTCTTCTTAGTCCGAATACGAAATGCGTATGCTGTACGATGACGGGACGTTGCTTCTCGAAGATGCACCTGAGTCGGTTCCGTACGCGGAATGGGACGACCGTGTCGGTGAGTATCGAGTACAAGCGTATTACTACCGGAATCTGCGAACTTGGGCCCGGGTCGATCGAGAGGGACAAGCAACACTTCACGAATCGACCGCGGTCGTTGAAACAGTCGAAGATACAGCCCGTTCGTACAGCGATCTTCACCTGACGCCTGCCGTTGCGATCGAACCCCGCGACTACCAGCAAGCCGCCCTCGAAGCATGGATCGATCACGATCGGCGGGGCAGCGTCGTCTTGCCGACAGGGAGCGGGAAAACGTTCCTTGCTGTGCAAGCTATCGCTGACGCTGGCGTCAGTACGCTGGTTGTCGTGCCGACGATTGATCTCATGAATCAGTGGCACGCCACGCTGACCAACGCCTTCGGCGACCAACTCCCAGATGAGGTAGGCGTCCTGGGTGGCGGCAGTCACAATGTGACGGATATTACGGTCACAACGTACGACTCTGCCTACCGGTATATCAACGAATACGGCGACCGATTCGGCCTGCTTGTCGTGGACGAGGTTCATCACTTGCCAGCGCCAACCTACCAGCAAATCCCCGAGATGACCATCGCCCCATATCGACTCGGACTTACCGCTACGTACGAACGAGCCGATGGGCAACACGAGGTGCTTGAAGAACTGATCGGGCCTGTCGTCTATGAGGAAGAAGTGGATGAACTCGCTGGGGAGTACCTCAGCGAGTACGAGACGATTCATCTCAAGGTTGAGCTCACGGCTGAGGAGCGCAAACAGTACGACGGGGAGTATCAAATCTACCGCGACTACGTTGACTCCCACGAGTTCGACATCTGGAAGGAAGAGGGGTACGCGGAGTTTCTGAAGCGGACATCATACGATCCTCAGGGTCGCCGGGCGTTGATTGCCAAGCAACGCGCCGAGGAGATCGCCCGGACTGCGGAGAAGAAGCTGGACACACTCGATAATCTGCTCAAGCGGCACTATGACGACCGCACGATCATCTTCACGGCGAACAATGACTTCGCCTACGAGATCTCCCAGGAATTTCTCGTGCCCTGTATCACCCATCAAACGGGGACTGAAGAGCGAACGAACATCCTAGAGCGGTTCCGGACGGGCGAGTACTCGATGCTCGTCACGTCACAGGTGCTTGACGAAGGGATTGATGTGCCGGCGGCGAACGTCGGGATCATCCTCTCGGGCAGTGCGTCGAAACGGCAGTACGCCCAGCGACTCGGCCGAATTCTTCGACCGACCGATGACCGGCAGCCGGCACGACTGTACGAGATTATCACCGAGGACACGAAAGAGCAGTATGTCTCGTCGCATCGCCGTCAGGGGGTGACTGGGAATGCTGACGGCTGATCTTGCTCGCTCGCGCACACGCGATGGGTCTGTTAAGCCGCTGTTCATCGATCCCGACGACGAGCGCTATCGTGGGACGGCTGCCGAGTTGATACAGATTTTCGAGGAGCACCTGGGAGAGCCGAAAGGCGAATTAGAGGAGACGATTGACCAGTTGACGATCGCAGATACGGACTACAAGATTGTTCAGGGGTTGGCGAAGTTGCTCCAAGACGAGTGTGAGTTCGAGACTGTCGCAGCAGCTGATCCACAAGAGATTCGGCAACGACTGTTCGAGAAAGCGAACGAGTCGTATCCGATTGTTCGGCAGCCAACACTCGGTGAAGACACGCAGCGACTGGAAGTCTACAGTTCGGTCGCCGATCAGTTAGGGATCTCCCTCGAAGAGTGTTACCGGGGGATGTATGCGGATCTCGAAGATAACAAGCGGCTTGTTCGCTTCGGGAACCGGGTCGTTGAGGGCCATGAGTTGTCGGATGATGGAGCGTCGACGACACGGTTGACCGGGGATAGTGAGCAAGCCTACGCCGAGGATACGATCACGGTCGGGTGGCTATTGACGCGGTATAACCTCGCGTTGGCGCAGGCGGTGCTGTACGATGCGACGCGAATGCGCATCCGCGTGTGGGATCACTTCAGCACCGTTTTCAGCTACGTCAAACTGTTCGGGCTGATGCACCGCATCTATCCGATCGATACGGACGGAAACCGCGTTGCTGATACGGATGCTGCAGATGGGTACGAAGCGGTTCTTGATGGGCCAGCATCTCTGTTCTCCCAGTCTCGGAAGTACGGGATTCGAATGGCGAATTTCCTGCCAGCACTTCCACTGTGTGACCGGTGGGAAATGAACGCAGAGATCCTGCACGACGAGGCTACGAATGAGACAGTTCGCTTCGAGTTGGATCACACGGTAGGGTTGTCCTCGCACTACAGCGCACAGGATGACTTTGACAGTGATCTGGAGCAGACACTCGCTCAGAAATGGGAGCGAGCAAATACTGACTGGGAGCTGGTGCGAGAGGATGACGTGCTTGATCTAGGTGCGGAAGTAATGATTCCTGATTTCGCGCTTGAACATCCTGACGGCCGGCGAGCGATTCTGGAGATTGTCGGGTTCTGGACGCCGGAATACTTGGATGAGAAGCTAGCGAAGATACGGAAAGCCGATCTTGATCATCTACTGGTCGCTGTTTCAGAGCGATTGGAGTGTTCTGCTGATGATTTCGAGGAGAATGAGGATCGGGTTCTCTGGTTCAAATCCGGGATCCATGTTTATGATGTCGTGGAGTTAGCAGAGGAATACGCAACTCCCTCAGTCAACGCCAACTAATCCCTTAGCTTTTACCGAAGAGGTGAAACAATCTATTCTGGATTCTGTTAGGAACATCGTGCAAGTGGCAGCAAGCGACTCTTGCTGTAATCAGAATTGGTGAATGCACTAATATCGACATAGGCGATCAATTTTTTTGTCTTCGAAATAGCAATATGCCAATGAATGCACAACATGCCGAAATAAAGCGGCGACGAATATTACAGATGGTGGGGGTTTCTACAGCAGGTATCGTCGGATTCAGCGGACAGGCATTGGCCGAAGAAGAAGACGCGAACGTTACTATCGAAGTTCCTGATCAACTATCGGATGGTGAATCTATCCTAATCGAATCGTTTGAAACGGATGTTGACGGACAATTCCATATCTTCAAAGATACGGACGAACGGCCAGTGTACAAAATGATGGAAGTTGAGGCAGGAACGGAATTCACCAACCGGGAATTTGAACTCGATGACCCCATTCCTGAATCTCAATCTGTAAGCGTATCACTGTACCCGATAGGCGGTGGTCGAGGGTATGATATAGCGAGTTCACAGGTTTCCATTTCCGAGGCTGTTGACGGTGCCGAACCCGTTGGAACCCCATATGGGACTGAACCGGGAGTCCAAAAGATCGAAGCAGACCCCGACGCCGGATTCCATTCCCCATACTTTCTCTATACGCCAGATGTTCCTCAAGTTAAAGAATCTCTGAACGACTCTCAGGAGCGGCCACTAGTGGTTACAGCTTATCCCT
>LFCJ01002038.1_pt1 | contig 14453 bp, 21 predicted proteins | sample 643141 | NCBI WGS metagenome assembly LFCJ01 (sample SAMN03766243, study PRJNA286221) | soda lake metagenome | biome: soda lake; feature: Kulunda steppe; material: water; isolation source: sample B1-Br-g2 brine of Lake Bitter-1 | place: Russia: Kulunda steppe | collected 2010-07 | reverse complement strand
CAGAACTATAACATGATCTTGTGGGATCACCGAAATGTCACATATTTTCCCATATCTTGTATCACGAATCTCTAGCATTTAGTAATTCCTCCAGCTTTTTCTCAATTACGGCCATATGTGATTTTTGTGCGCTGATCTGCCCCTCTAAGGCATCAATTTTGTTTTTGGAATCGGCAAGCTCAGACTCAATTCTGTATTTTTCAGATTTGATCGTGCTTAAGTCCCCTTGCATCATCATAATAGAGTCCATGTATGTCAATATATCAACATTTCTTCCATTGATATACCTTCCATTCTCAAACACCATCTGCAATACACTGACAGGACTGTCTGGCTCTCCAGAAAGCTTCTTTTCCACATCAAGATTGGCCAATTCGTCTTGATGGATTCCATGCAGATACCTAAATAGCTCGATTAAGTCACTATTGGGTATTCCATGTATCATATCCATTTTTACACCGCCATAGGCATTTCTTTTCTGCCAATTGTTGTTAAATATTCATATCCGTCTATGGAAATATCATCCCATGACAAGGATAGCATCTCTTCCAAGGTATTATATTCTTTATTAATTGACCATGTGGCGTCATTTCTGCAGATTCTATTCCACTTATCTGGGTTATTATCGATCTCGTCGAATACAGTATTTAATGCGTCAATGTGGTTAGTGTAGATATGAGCATCATCTGCATCTAGAACAACTTCTCCCATCTTAAGACCAACTAACTTAGCCATAATACCAAGAAAGAAAGTAGCAAACATGATATTGACGCTTGTACCTAGGCCAACATCATTTGATCTGAGGTTTTGTTTGAGGTTAAGTCTATCGCCTACTACTACAAAATTGTATACATAATGACACGGAGGTAGTGCCATGTCATTAAAGTCAGCAGGGTTCCATAGGTTAATCATATGACGCCTTCCATGCGGGTTTGTGGTCAGGCTATTGACCACTTCGGCTAATTGATCGACTCCATTAAAATTCCTGAACTGGTGCCCGTAGCCTTTACCAATGGTATTTTCTGGTATATGGTACTTTCCATATGAGTCAAGGTATTCCCTCGAAGAATTACCATCCCATATATGAATATTCTTTTCTTTAAGCTCAGAAACATCGGTAGAGCCACGTAACATCCACATAAGTTCTTCAAATGCGATGCGTGGAGGGACTCTCCTACACTTTAGTGCAGGAAGAACCCACTCGCTAGCGTCTACCCTGATTTTGTGAGAGAATACCTTAATGGTCCCTACGCCAGTTCTATCTACTGACTGTACCCCATTGTCCATAATGTACCTAACTAATCTTAGGTACTGGTTTTCGTAGTTATTTTCCATTTCTAATCCTTAGATAATTTTTCTTCCACCAAAATAGCTTTCATGCTTCTCCGTCTGATGAGTAATACCAGAATCGGGATCCCCACCAAAATCGAGAACAATACATAGTACTTGATAATGTGGTAGATTACCACCATTGCCATCAACAAAAGTATAGCGAACAAGAAGCCAATCAAGTAGCCTAACAAAAACGTAAATAGCATTGACATAATTGTTAATAAACACGTGAACTTTATTGAATCCATGGTTCTACTAAATACGAATATTCTCATATTGTCTTTGATGTCACTACCTTCGACAAATATCTGCGTTCTAGGTCCTTCTTCTTCAAACCAATTCTTTCCATAATGGCACATCATAGCGCCATATGCCCAGTATAGGACCTTAAAGATGAATACCGCCACAAGAATGGTCGAGATCATCAAAAATAAAGCACCAATGCCATATGGCAAGTAAGACTGTGCTCCACCCCATATAAGAGTAGAAAAGATCCCGTTAATCCACTCATATATAGTAACAAATGTTTCTGATGCAGTATTACTCACCTTATCACCCATCATTAACCTCAATATATTTTTCAGCTAACTCAACGGTAGGAAAAAACTTCCAGTCTAGCTTGGCAAACACCTTAATGAAACATTCATCATAAAATCCACCAGTACCATCTAGTCTACACCATCGATATGGGAATTTTTCATTCAGCCCACGAACATACACCTGTGGTTTTGTGTGTTCGTCCCACTTAGGCTTCGCCACCAATACATCTGATAACCAAGTCACGTTGACAGCTTCTCCTCTACCATTTGCACCTTAATAAACCGTCTTCTGATGAACATAGTCGGTATAAAAAGTAGCAGAACTACAAAAATAATAAATGCTAGTATCGAAGGCATTGAACCAATTATTAAGGAACTAAGTAAAAACCAGATAAATGTGATCACCAATGCAATAAATATCAATACCGTAGAGAGCAATGGGCAGGCCATGATCAAGAAGTCGCCCAACTTAAAAGTTCCATTATCAAAAAGTGACTTTACAACATCCTTTCTATTATCGTCTTTACGCTTCTTGGCCTCGTCAATGATTATCGAGTCCATATAAAACATGGAGCTAAAATTCTTCCCATACTTAGCAATGCTGAATTCATACCACCAACGTAGATTAGATAGTACCCACCATATTCCCATGGCAATGTACAGTACATAACTAAAGGTCGGAAAAGAAATACCATCTTTGGATGACATTGTTCCAAACACATGAACCTGCAGGAGTGAACCAATATACTGTATTGTATCCATGTTAATTACCTAATTTCTGCTCGACTTCATACATCTGAATATTCTTGTTTCGCTGCATAATAATGTACCAGTACATGAACGTTATTGCACCAAGTACACCAAAATAAATCAGTGAGTGCCAATAGATAGAGAAACAATATAATATCACCAGAGCTACAAAAGAGTAAAATGCACCTAGGAATATATGCATTGGGTGCCTTCCGCACAGAAATATTACGTAAACTGGGTCCAAGTCCTTATAATAATCTGAGTTTGGTGTCCACCGAAATTTCGTGGGAGATCCGTATTCCTTCTCTTTTCCATATTGTAGGTTAACCGCACCATATATCCATAAGCACATTCTAACCAGTACATATACCGACAATACGGCCACCATGAATATAGTTACTTCAGTAGATGTTTGCATTTTTATTCTCCAAATTTGTGATAAGAATCGATTTTGTAGTTTTTGCTGTGATCACATAAATGTAATTCAATCCCACCCATAAGTCCAGCAATATCTTTCCCGCTTCCGCAGTCAAGAAAAGTTAAGGTTGAGTCATTGGCGCAATCGATGGTAAGAATATCTTGTCTATCTTTGCCCATTCCATCAATGTCGTGACCAACCACATTTATAATGTCAGGTGATTGCAACTTATCCACCCACCCATAGGTTCTAACGGGTAGGCCATTCTCTGTGACTTTTTCTTTGTCATGCTCACCAAACATAAATTTGGTAACTTTTCTATGGGGTAGTGAACCATTATACCCCTCGTATATAGCAGCATGTGAGCATCTGAGATTACGGGCCACTGCCATATACGGGAAGCGCCCCAGGAATGAATATCTGAACATATCCAAATACTTTCCTTCACGACCACCAATAAAATCTATTGTTTTTTTCTGCATTTCGGATAATTGCACGTCATCATTTCCAATCGCATAGCGAATGTATTTGTAATCATGATTTCCAACTACCACCCACATTTTTCCAGAGCTGGTCCACTTATACACAAGATCAATGACCTCTTTGGATTGCTCAAAATACATTTCACTATCCAATATATCACCAAGCATAATTACAAAGCAATCATTGAACTCTGCATATATAAGTGCTTCTCTGAGTGCATTTAGGTTGGAATGGAGATCACTGAGCACCAATATTGATTTGTGGTCACACATAAAGTGCATAGAATTCATTATCATGATGTCAATTTCCGCTCAACGTCGTGAATTTTGGCATATTTCTTTCTCACCAAGTACGATGGGATCAAGATTACTAATGCCACCAGCAAGAAAATTCCTACAGGTACGTGCGCTTCATTGACTATTACTGCATAGCCAATTGCAGAGATGATCCCAAATATAACCGATATCAGAATAGAATTTAGTACACACGCCCATATATTTCTTGACTTGAAGTTATATGCCATATCATGAACCGAAAGTGAAATGAACCCCTCTACCCAATCTTCAAATACGTCACCTGTACTACTATTATACGGCTCAGTATATAGTCTCTTTGACCCACTTGAGCAGTTATACTTGTTACATGACTCCCCGCAACCGCACTGGTAGTACTCATCCCTCATGTACCCAAGCCAAGATCTGAAAAACATAATAAAAATTATAATTCCGCATGTTATCCAAGTCGCGTATAAAAATATCGGAATTGCCATCTGTCTAGCTCCATAAAAAACTCCCGAGTACTTTATCAGCACTGGGAGTTTTTGTCAACTCTGAATATCTGGCTATTTTTTAGATTTGGTTGTATCCGAGCTTACGAAGTCATTTAATTTCTTGGCCTCTGCGATTATTTCCTCGGTAGTTGGGCTTGCTCTCTTCGAACCAACTGCTTCATTTGTCCTATCACATAGTATCGCTCTCGATAAGTGCAATAATTCTGTCCTAATTTCGTATGGGTTTCTTCCTTTGTCACTCATGTCTAATCCTTTAGTTTGTGTGTTTTATATTGAGAGTTACTTGCGAACCTGAATGATTGATATACCACTCTTCAGGATAGCGCAACCCTCATCATTATTTACTAAATCATTTTGGTTAGGGTTTTCAAAGCCAAACCTTCTCAATTCCATTTCATCTACGTCTGAGACCATACTACCGTAGATGTACTCAGCATCCTGCTGAATGAATTGAACTATGACCTTAGTGCCATTATTCATGGTAATGACCAGATCCTTTCCACTAGTAAATATACTTCCCACTTTCTTGTCTACTAACATATTATAGCTCCAGTTCGTCTAAGTCGTCATCTGACATATTTGAGTCAACACCACCCACGATATAAGAGCTAATCTCTGACTCCTGTGGTGCAACCTGTGTATTATGAGATTCTAAGAACTCATTGATCCATGGGATTGGGTTTTCCTTAACATCAAAGATTGGCCGATACCCATAATCTTTTCGCTGTCCCTGAATCATTGGCATTAGTAGATCCTTGGTTCTCTGATCTGTCAGCCACATCAAGTAGTTCTTGAGAATCTTTTCGTTTAGGCCAACTACACTGCCGTATTGAAACAGATACTCAGTCCATTTCATTTCTTGCTCACATACTTCTCGCATAACCTGATGGATATAGCCGATCTTAGAATGAATAATCTCAGTCATTTCTGGATCATCTAATCCACCTAGGTATCTGGTTAGCATGTAGTGGGTAGAACCCTGATGAAGGAACTCGTCACGTGCAATCAGCTTCACGATCTTGCCCTGACCTTCCATGATTCCGCGCTTGGCGAAATTAAATGTAGTTGCAAATGATGCATAGAAGCGAACTGCCTCTAAAGCATATACTGCGATTAGACATTCAATCATGTACTCTTTACGTTGTCTGTCAGTGTAGTCAGTGGGCGATTGAATCGTTGCATACAGTTTGTCATATGCTTCGGTAACTGCCTGTGCACGGTCAATAATTTCCTGCACTTCCAGCATGTTATCAAATACTTCTGATGGATCGTTGATGACATTACGGATAATATGTGTGTATGAACGAGAATGAATCGTCTCGAAGAATCCCCAAGTAATCAACCAATTCTCAAGCTCTGGTAGAGAACAGTAAGGCAGTAAGACCAATTCTGGCCCTCTTCCCTGAACTGAATCCAGCATGGTTTGGTATTTGATATTAGAAATGAAAATATGTTGCTCATGTGGCTCCATATTATTGTAATCACTTCTATCTTTAGAGATGTCGATTTCGGTGGGCTGCCAAAAGAACCCATTTTGCTGCTCAACAAATGAGTCGAACCGAGGATACCGCATAGTGTCATAACGCGCTACGTTTGGCTCCCTTCCAAAGAACATATATTCTTTGGTGTGGTCTGTCTTATCTGTTCGAAAAATACTTTTCATTTCCATGTCATATCCTTTGTGTGTTTTAAATCATGATACTGCACTAAGAAGCCCCAGTCAAGGGGCCTCTTCATTAGATTTTACAGCTAGCGCAGTTATCTTCATCATCCTGCCCACTACCATCACGTGTGTTATGATAATAGAAAGTCTTAATCCCGTGCTTATATGCAAAGAAAATATCAGTGATGATCTGTTTCACTGGAACTTTCTTATTTGGGAATCGCTTCGGATCGTAATTGGTGTTAGCAGAAATTGTCTGATCGATAAACTTCTGCATAATAGCAACCAATGACAGGTATCCTGTATTCCCGTCCATATCCCATACAAATTCATAGGTGTCCTTAAGCTTAGCATACTCAGGTACGATATTTTTATTGCTTCCGTCTTTAGAAGACTTGATGGTCATTGCTGCACGCGCAGGCTCAATACCATTGGTGGCACTACTAATCAAAGCCGAAGTTTCTGCTGGCATCTGAGCACTTAGGGTGCTGTTACGAAGGCCATACTTAGCAATATCTTCACGCAATTGTTCCCAATCACACACTAAATCTTTACTTGAGAGTGAATCAACATTCTTCTTATAGCGATCAATTGGCAACACGCCTTTTGAATAGCTCGTTTGATCAAACCATGCACATCTGCCCTTTTCACGAGCGAGTTTATTACTTGCACGTAAGAGAGAGTATTGAAAACGCTCGAACATTTCATGGGTAATATCATTGCCACTTCCGTCAGAGTACTTGGCACCATTTTTGGCAAGCCAATATGCATAGTTGATGACACCTACTCCCAGTGTTCTGCGCAGTTTATTCTTTTCAGCTGCCTTAACTGGGTAGTCTTGGTAGTCCAATAAGTTATCCAATGCTTCTACCAGTAACTCTGCGGTGTAATTAAACTCAGAATATTCTAAGTTGCCCAGATTATATGCTGCCAGAGTACACAACGCGATCTCACCATTTTCGTCATTGATGTTATTCATCGGGCTAGTTGGCAACAGGATTTCAAGACATAAGTTACTCATATAAATCAGTGACTTAGTCTTATCAAATGGGCTATTATCATTAGCATGATCAACATTCATCAAATAGATTCGGCCAGTGGATGCACGCTCATTGGCAAATAAGATCATCAGGTCCATTGAGTTCATTTCTTTTTTCCTGATGCTTGGATCTGCAGCGTACTTTTCATACAATCTAGCAAATTCATCTTGATCAGCAAAGAAGCTGGTGTACAAACCAGGTACATCACTTGGGCTGAATAGGTATACCTTTTCCTTATTCATTACTCGCTGGTAGAAAAACTTATTAACCTGCAGTGAATAGTCCATATGGCGAACACGATTTTCTTCTGTTCCCTTATTGTTTTTCAGCACCAGCATGGATTCAATCTCAGTGTGCCACCAAGGGTAGAACAGAGTTGCTGCAGAGCTACGTAAGCCGCCCTGTGAACAACTATGTAGGTCAGCCTGCCACTTCTTAAAGAAGTTAGTCACGCCTGTGTGACTGGCCTCTCCGTTTCGAATTGGACTACCTTGTGCACGAATCCTACCACCATTGATTCCGATGCCAGCACGCTTGCTTGCATACTTAACGATTGCATTACCTGCCGCATTAATACTGTCCAGACTGTCGTCGCTATCAATCAGGCAGCAGCTTGAAAACTGTTTGGTTGGGCTTCTAACACCTGCCATAATTGGCGTTGGTAAACTAAATTTCTGGTTACTTAGCTTGACATAGAAATCCTTAACCTTGCGAATTCGGTCAGTGACTCCATCAATACTGAATAGGCACATTGAGATAAGCATGTTTGCAATCTGCGGTGTCTCATAAATTTCACCAGACACTCGGCTTCTCATGAGATATTTCTTTTCCCATGTGAGTGCTGCAGGATAAGTGTATAACATGTCTTTGTCATGATCCAAGGTGTTATTCAGGACATCTATATCTTCGCGTGTATATACACTAAGGATATTCTTGTCATATTTCCCAAGCTCTATGTTCTCTTGGATAACTTCATAGAGATCGCGTGGCTCAAATTCACCAAATACTCGTTTGCGAATATCATACATCAAAAGCCTACCCGCAACAATGTTATAGTTTGGGTTGAATTCGTCAGTTAAATCGTATGCAGCTTGGATAAGTGCGCTCTGCACTTCGGTAGTCTTGATGCCATCATATAGATGCAATTCTGCTTTCATGGCCACATGACTTGCGGATACGTCTTCTAGTCCTTCACATGCAAATACGATAGTTTCGTTGATTTTCTCAGCGTCGAAGTGCTCTCTAGCACCACTGCGCTTAGTTACGTCAATGTTCAATGTGTAAACTCCATTTTAAATATGTTATATGCTTTTTATTTTTTGATTATCTATGACTTGCAGAATTTTTATTTCTTTATCTATATCTTCCAGCTTTATATGTTGGCCAGGTACGTAATTGTACACTGAGCCATCCACTACTGGTACTACATAAACATCAGATCCATCATCGATTAGTGTCATATCAATGTCTGCTGCTGGATCGTTTATTTTCAGGGTGTAATAAATCAGGAGTGAAATACCACTTTTACAGAATAACGAACCATGGAGAATTTCCCATGGGGTTGGCCAGTTTTCTGGAGTATAGTAATCTAATGTGCGATTACAAATAGGTACATCCCTGAAGAACTCACTAACCACTACCTTTGCGGTAGTGGAATCAGTATGGTATATATCATTTCTATGTTGAGACCAAGCCTCGATCCTTTCCTCGAAGCTTAGATTGTTCCATTGAATCATTACCTTTCCTTAGAAGCTTTTCCATCTTAACGTATGTGCCGACAGTACAGTATCATCCTCCAAACCAGAAGCACTGTATCTTATCTCAACAACCTCATCTGCAACATCACCAACGGTAGTTGCCCAAAACGTCAACGATGGTGGTTCAGTCATTGGTGCATTATACATCTCTTGGTGGTCATCTGTCAATATGGCTTCGTAATTTAAAAATGACACTAACAGCTTACCAGATCTAACGTAATTGTCACTCTTGACACTATACGTAAGGGAAAAAACATCATCTTCGTGCAGTGAATACCAAAGTCCAGTGGAACGATCTGAATTATTTGGGATGATATTCTGCACTGTTAATTGTTTTTCACTGGCTGGTCTGTCTGACTCAGTATATACTTGTATGTTCTGACCAACTGTAACCAATCCAGTTCCATGTCCAGTCGCAGTGATGAAGTCACCACTATTATCAAACACAAAGTTGATTAACTGAGCTATGGCATGAGAGTCTTCAACACTATATTCCAATGTGTTTACCTCAATGCCACTCAGATCAACACCAACCCCTTGGAATTGAAAGTTATCACCAACCCTACTCAGCAATCCACCCTGATTTACATCAGATGGTGACAGTGGTGCTCCCCTAGCAATGAATATTCTTGACGCAGTAACTACACCATTTGAATCATATCGGTTAGATACGATTTTTACTGGTTCAGTGGTGGCACCTGTGACATCAGAATAATTTAAGATATTATCGTAGTTGCTAACCTGTGAAGGGTTGGTGGGATCTACTTGGATGATGTATTCATCCAAGATCTTATTGGCTACCTTAGTGTATACCATGTCTGAAAATTGGGCGTCATTAGGATCAATTCCCTGTATATTGCCACCGACATATGCATCATATACATGAATATATGGGTATGTTACACTAGATGGATCTGATGGATCCGAACCAATGAATAATTCGTTTGTATCTACACAAAAACCAAGCTCACCTGGTAAGAGTGGCTGGGGTAGTCTCTGCCTTTTTCCCCTTCGATTTTGGAGAATTGCAGGTATGATGTTGCTCATTTAGTGACCTCTTCGTAATATTGATATAATCTGTCCAACCACATACCTCGGTATGTCATGAACTTTTCTCCCTCAAGGATGAACTCTTGATATTTACCAGTTTGGGTAGCCATCATTATCACCCCTTTCTTTATATTGGTCCCATACATTTCATTATGGGCCTCTGCGTATGCACATAACTGAAGATAATAATCCTGTACAAAGTCCTCAGTTCTGAAGTTTCGTGCATTTTTGAAATCAATGATTGAGTCGTCATTATCATGAACTCCTACACAGTCTGTCGTCCCTGCATATAAATTAGTCAAATACAGTGGGACCTCGGTCCCCCATACTTGATCTACCCTAGATAATCCTTTCTTGATTATAAGGTTGGTCAACTGCTTTGACATGAACCCACCTCGCTGGTAGTCTTCACCAGACTCTATGTAACGCTCCAGATTCTCATGGATGAATGTACCTAGGTCAGATGACTCCTTGGTGATTCTATCGGCCTCTGCGTGTCCTATGCTGTCTCTCCATTCCTCTATGAAATGGTTTGTCTTCGTGGTGGACAAAATAGTTGTTACTGAGGGCAAAAGTTGTTCATTGACAACGTAGTGCCTAATTCCATCTTTTTCACTACGGGGGATATCATTATATTTAAATTTAGAAACTATCATTTACAAACTCCGTTTGCTAGATAGTATCACATTTTTCTGCAACTAACAAGAAAAAAGTCCCCGAAGGGACTTAATTAACACCAACAAATTTCCCACATTATGGAAGAGTTGGTTCGGGGGTTTACCATGGCACGGATATTATATCCCATTCTTCTAAAATGAGATCTAATTTGGTTTATGTGGTTAGAAGCACCACATCGGTTTGATTGACCAGTTAAGAACTCGTAGTAAATTCCAGTATCGACCTTTGCAATTGGGCCTTGATTGACGATTACGTCCAATTCTGCTCCAGCACCATCACTAAATACTGGTGGAACTACATGAGCCCTAGTATTATGGGAGTAACCAATACCAGATTCAACGACATCGACAAATGCAATTGATCCATTAAGTAAGTTTATTGACACTAACATATTGGCATTCTGCCCATTGCCATAATTGTCAAACTCAATAGTTGGGTAAATTGGGTCATATCCACTCCCACCATTGATTACTTGAATATCAACAATGACACCATCTTCAATGATTACATCAAATTCAGCACCAGTGCCATAAGTTTCATCTATGTCAATGGTAGCACTAGTGTAATGCGCTCCACCAGCAATGATACCAACACCATCAATAATACCGTTTGACACTAACAGCTCTATTTGTGCTGCAACGCCATCACCATAGATTATAGGCTTAGGTACTACTGGATAATAATTTTCACCACCATCCAGTACACGAACTTGTTGTATGCCACCACTATATGTCATTGGTGTGTTGTTATCAATAGTTACACATTTACCCGTGCAATTATCGGCATTTTTAACTGCTTTCATAATGTAATCAGTAAGGAATGCAATCTCATACGACACAACACCACTATATGATGCTAAGTCAGACGCTGTTTTTGCATCAATTCCACTGGTCTGGATAGTCTTAGGGTTACAAGACATTATTAATCTCCTAAGTTTGCTGCACCATCTGCCATCTGGGATACTCGATCTTGCTCATTCCCATCTGCAGGTTTTGGATCGCTACTGGCTGCATCACCAACAGTAATTAACTTTTCATTTGCGCTGATCACCATTGGGTGCTCATCAAGTATGCGAATAAGGCTATCTACATCAAGATCTATTCCCATATTGATAGCCATATGATTAAGTAATTTATTGGTGTCTATTGTGGTCTTACCAAGGGAAACGAACGACGTTATCATTTCGTCAATGACGTCGCTTGCTCCCATGACAGATTCCGTCAATATTTCTGACATACGCATTATTTGCGTGCCTTTGCTCGTTCTACTTGCTCTTTCAGGTGAGTTAACCTAGTTCGGATGCGCTCCAGTGACTCTTTTTTAATTCGTCCCAGTGGCTCATCATCCAGTTCACCCTCAAGATCGGCTAGTTCAGAATCGATATCATCTACTTCACCTTCAACATCACCCATGTCTGCACTTGGGTCGATGTCAAGCTCACCATCAAGATCTGGTTCACCCTCTAGCTCATCTGAATCAGATTCCATATCGGTATCCCAATGAAGGTTGCCAACTGCCATGTTTTGAACAACACGATCAATCTCGTCTTTAGCATAATACAGTGAGTCAAGTACGCTCTGAAGGGTGCCCTGAGTTTTCTCGTGAAAGTTATGTGCCACGTCGATGTTGTAACTTGCTCTCATCTGGTCAGACAGTGGTGGCAAATCTTCGTTTTGAAGACGACCAACTTTCTCGATCATTTCCTGTAAGCTCTTTGAGAAGCCCTTGGTTGCAATTACAATTTCCGCTTCTTCAACTTCTGATTCAAGTAGAGTGCGGAGTTCCTTTACGAAACCTTCCCTGATTTGTTTATTTTGTTCCATCTCACCATCCATTTGATATGTATTTGATTCTTGATTAACTCGCACTGAAACATCAGATCTAACTGACTCATCCGAGAATCTATATGGGCTAGAACGATACTCTTTCATTGCAGAATCAAGAGCTTCATCAAATGAGTCACCCAATTCAATGCATTGATCAACGTAACTTGCCAGACCATCAATGATTTCATTGTAAATTTTTTCTTGTTTAGACAAACCATCTTGAGGAATTTCACCCATACGAGAGATAATTGCCTCTTTCATCAAGACGTTTCGAGCTAAGTCGGCGTCAGAATTAATGGTTTTTCCATTCATCTTTGCTTTTTGAATTGACTCGTTCGTAACTTTAAGTAAAGCCTTCAAGTCACTAGGAGTTGCTGATTCGGTAATAGATACACCAAATTGCTTTTTGAGCCTACTATTCAGTGACTCAAACTTCTTCCTTGATGTAGACTTTTCAAAATCCTTTAAATCCATGATATATCCCTAAAATGTTTATTCTATTTATCTACTGCTTTTATTTTGAGCATCTGGTTTATGCACAAGTACTTAAGACGCTTTCTGAAATATGCACGCTTAACTAGACTGTCATCCAGCCTAGCATTAATTATATCATATCTACTAAAGTCCTTAGATGCTCGGTATACATCCAATTTACTTTGATAGTGAATGACATCAAGGTTGTACTTGTCATATGAATTGACAATTTGCTTTACCTTCAACAGCAATGACCTATCTGTTACCTGCTCTGCATAGCTAAGCATTATTGCAGACTCAACTATACTAACTTCAGTATAAACCGTTGTCCCATTACCATCGCGTATTACAAATCCATCACTTGACTTAGACATGCTGTAATCACCCAGCATGTACCTGTCACCAGATTTCAAAAGAATGAACTTTTCCTTGGCAGTATTATACACTCGGTCCATGCATTTTTGCAAGGATTTTTTAATCTGAGCTTGATCCATCATTGCCTTTCTTCTTAGATAGTTTACGCTCACGCTTTTCACGCTTTTCTTTCTCTAAGCGCAACCTTTTCCTTAATTGCACAGTAGGCTTATGGCTATCACTGGTATCTCCGATAATAGTAGGAGACGATGCAATAGCACCACTTGATGTAGTTTCTTTGATGCCAGACAGTTCCCTCATTCTTTTGATATCAGCGTCTTCTCTCATACCAGATCGTACACCACTGGAAAAAGATTTACCAATGTCACCTACTGCGTTGCCAACACCCTTAATGGCTGCTATAAATTTATTATCCTCTTTATTATTGGGATCTAATTTTATAGTGTTCCCAGATGAATCTTTAAAGCTATTATTGCCAAGGTACGTCAACTCAGTCTCAATTCCATCTTTATTTGGGACCTTGAGTCGTTGACCTTGCTTGAGTTCGGATTGGCTATTCTGTTGGTCACTTTGTGAAGACTGATCACTGGGAGTACTAATATTAGACTGAAATGAATCTTGCTGATCAGTTTGATGCTGCGTAGACTTGTCTACTGATGCTTCCATAAGCTCCATGTATTCAGAAAAAGATGATTCCTTAATCATCTTCTTTGCATCTTCAATGCTAATGTCCATTCTTTCGGCAAGTTCTTCTTCTGCCTTTAATACATTACGTAAATTGTCCATAATTTATTTCCTGTTAAGTGTCCTTACTCTGCGTGATGCAGGTGAGTATTTTTTAGCCCTTGACGCCTTCTTGGTCATCTTGTGACCCTTGGCTGCTCTTGTTTTCTTCATCGAGCGACTCTTAGCGACGTTCTTCCCAGCATGGCACTGCTTGGGATCTGATACCATTCTTCCTTTCCTAGGTCCAGATCCACACCTATACTTCATCTTAACTTTATTTCCCTGCTTCTTCCATGCTCTTCTCTCTTCTAGAGTCTCCAAACCAGATATAATCTCTTCAATGATCATAAATTATCCATTCTCACAAATTCTATGTTCTTTTCCACCCCAGAATAGCTTCCATCTATGGTGGTTATTCTAGGGCCACTACTAATGAATACTCCGTCAAGCTCTTTAATTAAAAGACCTACTGGATCCATTGTCTCAAAGTCTTCGAATGCTGAATTCTGCTCAACTGCAAATTTCCAAACAAACCCTTCACCAGTCAGCGAT
>LFCJ01002037.1_pt1 | contig 14454 bp, 20 predicted proteins | sample 643141 | NCBI WGS metagenome assembly LFCJ01 (sample SAMN03766243, study PRJNA286221) | soda lake metagenome | biome: soda lake; feature: Kulunda steppe; material: water; isolation source: sample B1-Br-g2 brine of Lake Bitter-1 | place: Russia: Kulunda steppe | collected 2010-07 | reverse complement strand
GTTGGTCGAAGGACGAGACAGTTCAAGTGGTGTCGATAGGACTATTGACATAAGGTTCTATCAAATGTGGGTTGAGTGATTCGGTGTCCGAGTATATCAAGTAACATTATTTATATATAATTTTTTATTTAATTATTCAAAACACCTGAATTGAATACTATATAACTATTACTCACGAATTTGAATTATATTTTAGGATATTTTTAAAAGCAATATTGATTATTAGAGAATGCGTGATAAATGAGATAATACTATATTTTATAATTTATTAAAATTAGTGGATAATTGCAAGTAAATTATTTTTCTTATATTTGTATTTTAGCGTTTCTATTAATCTAAATCAAAGGTTTTATGTTTGTATAGTACGTGTATTATAATAGATATGGTACAAGAAAATACAATTAGATATGAACCAGAAACAGGCGCTAATAATGCGATTACAGATTTTACTTCAGATGAATTTGTAGATGAAGTTGATATGAAGGTTAATATGGACGCTGTTTTTAAACGATTGTCTGAAGATATTTACGAATATACTTCAGCAGGTTTGAGAGAACCATTAACAAATGCAGTTACGGCTATTATGAGAGCTATTAATGAAGGATTTATTGAAGAAAGTGAAGGTATTATTGAGATTGATTTGTATTCAGATAATGAGAACGCAGAACGATTAATTATCCGTGATAATGGTATTGGTATTACAAGAGCAGAAGTAGATAAAGTAATTTCTTCTATTGGTGATTCTACATCTCGTTCTGATGCTACCCTTACGGGGCAATTTGGAATGGGTTTCTTAGCAACATGGATGCTTTGTGGTGGTCAAGATAGTGGATTTATTATGAATACAAATGCTCGTGGTGTTGATGAAGAACCGTTGAGTGGTATTTGGACGAGTAATAAATTTAGAGAATTTGATTCAGAAAATACGAAATTTTCAAAAAATCAATATGGTACAGAATTAGATATTATGTTGGATAATTCTATTAAAACAGAAGATATTGAAAATTGGGTTGATAATTTTGCAACAACTACACGAGTGTCTGTATTATTTACAGAGTATAAGAGTGATGGTACTGTAGTTGATGAAGAATACCCACCATATGATATGATTGAAAAATATAAAACATTAGTTGAAAAATTTAATCAACAGTCTGGAATTAGTCATAATAAAGCTGTAGATTATAAAGATGAAGAATACAGAATTAAAGAACAACATTTTGCTGAACAAGAATTATTTTATACTTTTGAAACAGACTATTTCCTAGCCGTCAATACAGGTATTGGTAAAAAAATAACAAAAAGACATTCAAGTAGTAGAAACTTGAGGGAATTTATTTTATTAGATGTACCTATTAATATTTGGAATCTTTCATCAGGTTCATTAAAAAATTTCCCATTGAACGGACTTGAAATTTTATTTAAAGTTGAAACACCTGTTGTTGTTTCAGGACCAAATGAAGGTAAATTTGTTGTTTCTGAAAATGAAGCACAAAAGTTTGGTGATGATTTTATTTCAGAAAAAGATATTTATGAAACGGATATTGTCACGCTTCAAATTGTTGGTAACAGAGATAGTTTGAAATTTGATGAAGTATTTTTTAATTGGCTTGGTAATCAATTCTTTAAAAAATATTATAAAGATTTAGAACATAAATTTATGAATATTACAACGGTTGAGGAATATATTAATGCTTCTCATATTGAAAGAGAAAAATTTAATGAATTTTTGGATGCTTTCAATCCAAATACATATAATGTAAAAAATAGAAAAACACTTGAAAAAATTGAAAAAGTAATGGATAAATCATTTAGTGATAACTTTAAACAAACGTTTAGAATGCTTGAAAAAACAAAAATTTCTGTTGCTAAAAAAGGTAATAAAGGTGTTTCAAGAGCAGAAAATCGTATTAACATACCTTTAATTGAGATTGTTGATGAAACATATAATACAGATAACAATGTATATATGGGTCATCGTATTACGCAGGAACGTGCTGAATTTGTATGGGGTGCTGATAATGACCATAAAGTTGTTCAGGTTACTTCAAATCATCAATCAATATATGAAGAAGTTTTTAATTGGAAAAAACTTAATGAGTTAGATTATGAAACAGATTTATCTATGGATGATTCTGTTAGAAAACAATTTACAGAAGATTCTAATGATTTTGAAACTGTTAAATTACATATTGGTGATTATAATAATACAATTAATATCCAAGTAAAAGATTTAAAAGAACTTACCATGGATAATAATGATATTAACAATTATGAACCTGACAAAATTTATTTGTTCCAAAGAGGAAAACATAAAATCACAGAACATAAAAATATTGTCGGTAATTATATTGGAACAATTAGTGTTTCAAAAGAAATTTATGACGAATTAATTGATACAACAAAATTATTTGAATGCGGTTCAAAATGTAACGAAGATTATGAAATCCCTGTACCTGCACATAATTCAAAATTTACAACAGATGATTCAATTCGTGATGATACATATATTATTCATAATGTTTCTGAAGAATATATAGACTTATTTAGAGATGAAAAAATTGCTATGAATATTGAAAAATATATTAACGAAAAATACGTAGATAATGACATTAAATATCTTCCTATTACAAATTTCGAATATAATAGAATGAATAATATGTTTATAAATTGGAGTATTTGGAATATTACAGATGGTGCTGATTTATTTGCAGACAATAATGGATATAAAAGTATTAATAAATCAGAAGTAGAAATGTATGTTATTGGTAAATTTAAAGATAAGATTGATGAAGAACCTGTATTAAAAGCTGCTTCAAAAACAAAATCAAAATTAAATGAAGGTGGCATGGATTTGATTAATTTAATTGAAGAAAATATATAATCAGTTTAATTATATAGTAAATCGTAATATATTTAAGAGCACATATAGTATTTATACGACATGAGATATGGTTCTGATATTTTAAATGATGATTCGATAACAGATAGTGCAAATAAATTAGTTAATGCTCGTGCGAAAGATATGATGATTATAATGTGTTGTAATTGTTCTGTAGTATATAATGGTTCTGTAGAAAGTAATATTGATAAAGCCGTTCGTACAGTTATACTCAAACCAGATAATACATTACTTGTTCATTCATCAACAGATTATAAACCGATTAATTGGCAAAAATCAAGTAGCGAAATAATTGTTGATGTTAAAGATGATAGTTTAATTATTAAAGCAATTGATGGTTCTGATGAATTAATTGTGACTTGTTATGAAGTATATAAGTCGATTCATTATAAACCACCAGAAGATGATTCAAAAACAATTATTGGAACAGAAGAAGATATGCACAACTCTATAATTGAAAAACCATCACTTATAGAAAATGGATTGTCTAATTTAGAACATGAAAAAGAAATTTCTGTTGGCAGTATAGATATTTTTGCATATGATGAAAATGACATGCCTGTTATTATTGAAGTAAAACGAAGAAAAGCTCAATTAAAACACGTAGACCAACTACATAGATATGTAGAAGGATATAAAGATGAATTTGGTATTACACCAAGAGGTATCCTTGTTGCACCAACAATTAGTAATTCTGCACAAAATGCAATACAACAAAAATCATATGAATTTTGTAAATTAGAACCATTATCAATTATGTAATAATATTTTATATATATTAATATTATTAATATTATTTTATCACATTTGTTCGAAACATTCATATACAATCATTACATTTATTGACGTGTATGAATACAAGAACAAGCCTTCAAAATACATTAAGTAATTTAGAATCGTTATCAACAAAAGAATTAGAAAATTGCACAGAAACCGTAGAATTAGTAGATGGTTCAAATGTTACGGTTCAAGAATTATATGCAAATTATACTGAATTAGATTTTGATACTGTAGAAGAAGCAACGGAGTATTTTTATAGTATCTTACCACAAGATGCTGTTGGTAGACCATATTACGATGATAGAGGTCCATCATATAATTCTCCATGCCTTTCATTATAACTTAAAAAGTTTTATTTACATACATATTTGACAACTTGATAATAAAATGATTTATATTGCTTGAGTTAATACAGTAATATAATGACGATTTCATATTCAGAACATTATAAAAAATATCTTTCTGTCTATAAAGAATTATCTACATCTAATAATGGCCACCCTGTATGGATACCAACAGATAAACATGACGGGTGGTATATTTCCGAATCTGTTACAGATGAAAATTCAAAAGGTTGGAAAAAAGGGTATCCAAAAAAATCACGACCTAGTATTCTACCTGATGATTTATCAAACAATGTGGAACGAACAGCATATACAACAATTAGTTATGCACCAAAAGACACATATAATGAAAAATATTATAAGAAAACATCAAATGGAATAGAATGGTTAGATGATTCTATTGAACGATTACCAAATTATGAAGATATTGTTGCTTGGTCATTATTTGTAGATATAGATATTGGAAAAGAATATAAAACAAGACCATTACCAGATGAATATAAAGAAATCATATTAAAACGATTAGAATTATGGATTAAAGCATATGAAAGTATGACTGGTGGTATTGAAAATATATTATTATTAGATTCTGGTGGTGGTGTATATTTATTTACACCAACGCAATCTTTATCACCGATTTCTGATAAATTTTCAAAAGAAGAAAGTGGATTAATATATAATGAAATTGGTAAACGAATGAGAAAAGTTGTTGGTAAATTAGATACATTGATTTGTGAACAAGATACCGCACCGAATGAATTATTCTCAGCAGATAAAGTTCAAAATGTAAATAGACAATTTAAAACAATTGGTTCTATCCATAAAAATTTAAACGCTGTTGTTCATCCAATAAATCCTCAAAATCCAACATATCAACAGAAAAAAATTGAAGATATTACAGATGAAGATATTAACAATGCTAAAGAATGGGCTAAAAAATTCACAGATGAAAAATATAAAAAATGTATCTCCAATATTATTACGTATTTATTCCAAGGTCAATTTGTAAAAAGAGATGATGTTGATATTGAATATGTTGAAGGTAATACTTGGGAAGATATTTTAACAAATTGGGTTACAGAGAAAAAGAAAGAAATTAAAAAATGGGAAGCTATTAGAAATAAACAAGAAAAGTTATCTAAAGAAGTAATATCTACAGAAATAACACAAGATAAAGATATTTCAAGAGAAGCTATAAGACGTGTAAATAATGAAAAATTAAAATCATATATTATTAATTTTCTTGGAGAAGAACAAATTTATGAAAAACCAGGGTCGGATGAAATGGATATTTTTCCTTTCTGGAGAGCGTCTTCAACAGAAACAGGAAGAAGTGCATTTTATGATGAATATCGAGGTAAAGCAAGGTTTACAGATAAATCAAATGGCGTAAGTAAAGGTATTGTTTATTGGGTGGCCTTAGAAATGACATATGACAATAAAAATTACCCTGATACTGAAATTATTAAAGACCCTGAAGAAGAATTAACAGGTAAGCAATATCGAATGGTATTACAAGAATTACGTAATAGAGGTGAACAAATACCAATTTACATACCAGAATTAAAAGATGATACAGATAAATTAAGTAATTATCATATTATTCAAACAGGTCTTGAACTTGGTTTAATTTCAGAACAAGATGTGTTCGGAGAGTCTGAACAAAAAGTAATACCAGAAAAATGGAATATAATACTTGATAAATTAGATGATGAAGGTATAAAACATAATAGAAAAAAGAAATCATATCTAACAATACATGATATTACTCCTCCAATTGATAATAACTTAACACATGAAGAACAAAAAATGAATTTCTTTGAACATAAAAAATATAATTTAAAACCATTTGAAGATATAGATGAATATAAATCATTTTTTAACAAAAAACCTAAATCTATTATTGCATTTGAATATGATGGGAAAATAAAAGGCGGACCTGCTAATGGTTTATTACTTGGTTCATTTATATATGAAAATAGAAAAAAAGATACCGTTAAGCTCCATAAATTAGAAATAAACCCATTAGAACGTATTAATTCAATAAATACACCAAGTGATTTAACAATTGATGTTTTAGAAGAAATAGATAAAACAAAAATGCGAATTATTTTACCATATAATATGTCTTTATCTGAAGTTGGTGAATAAAAATATTATTCAAAAACAATTTGAGCGTTTTGGGCATTATTTGGTGGTTTATGCGAAACGGTTTTCATCGGTCTTGTATTTTCTTTTTTCATCGTATATTGTGATTAATCATTATATTATATAAACTTTATGAATATAAAATATATTTAAATATATATTATTAAAATAATATTAAGACATAGATAATTTTAAAATACATTTTTTTATTTCTTTTTTAATATTATCTTTGTTTTCTACAGAACACATATATCTTAATGAATGAATATCTTTTCTCTTTGTATATATTGTATATTTATCATCATTTATATTTTGTTTCACAATTACTTCTCCAAGATTTTCTTCTAAATTTTGACCTTTTACACCATATGCTTTATATACCTCATTTATTGACTTTTCTAACTCTGTTAATGGATATACCCAACAATTAAAATGAATATTTTGAGACATTATAAAAAAGATAAATTTAAATTATAATAAAAGGTATAGTCAATTTACTATTATTAACATTAATCTAATACCTTTTAACGGGATTGTTTGGTAACAAAAGGAAACATATAAATAACAGGAAAACAAATATATAAGTATGAAACAACAAAATAAACTTTATAACACGCACACATTAACAATTACAGATGATTTAGTTAATCAATTCGCTGAAATCACAGGTGATGATAATCCAATTCATTTAGATGAAGAATTTGCTAAAAATACACTTTTTAAAGCACGTATTTCTCATGGTATTCTCGTTTCATCAACAATTAGTGCTGCACTTGCAAAATTACCAGGAACAATTATTTATTTAAATCAAAATTTAAATTTTAATAAACCTGTATTTATCGGTGAAACTGTAACAGCAATTGTTGAAGAAAAAGAACAAAAAGATGAAAATGTGTTCATATTAAATACAATTGTTAAAAGAGAAAAAGATGATGAAACGGTTGTAGAAGGAGAAGCAAAAATAATGAAACGATAACAATACTTTTAATCTTGTTCAAATAATACTTATTATGAATCGAAAAAATAATGTAGAACCACCAATAAACCCTCCTGAACCAAAACACACACATTCTGACCATGACTACTCTGAAACACCGTGTGAGACTTTTAAAGAACCACCTTCAAAAAAAGAGCAAGAATCACATGAAAAGGAAATAATCGGCGTAATCAAAGATGAATATAAATGCAGAAGAGAAGGATGTGATGCTGTAAAAACAGAAACTATTCTTTTTGCATCTGATGCACATGAAGAATTTGATAAGGAAGAATTAGATGAAATATTTTATGAAGCAAAACGCGTAGATGTTTATAGAGTACAAAATAATAATATTATTTTAGAATCTACAAATAATTACACGTCAGAATCAAAACAAGTTTGTCACGGTGAGCCTATTAATTATTCTTAGGTTTTTAATAAGTAATTTAAATAATATTTCGATATCTCTTACTTAATTTTTGTATATTACATTTTATTTCTATATTATTTATTTTAAAATGTAAATGTCCATTTGAATTTTCTTCATATATTTCATCAGCTTCATCATACCAATTTAAAAATGTATCTAATTTTCGTTGAAATTGAATCATTTCTGTATTATTTTGTAAATCGTATGAAATTATATTTTCATATTCGTAACCATTACAAATTGCTTTGTTTTTCATTTAAATTACTATTATTTGTTATTTCTGGTTGTTCGACTAATTCACCTTTCCAAGTATATTTTGAGTTACATTTTCCACACATATAATCTGCTTGTTCTTCATAACAAACCATTAAATTAGTAACATTTTTATTCCTACAACATATATTTCTTTGTACACGCCATTTATCTGGTGTTTCATGTTGTCCTATTTGAGGTACAACTGGGATTGTTAAACAATCACAACCTATTTCAAAAGAACCAGGACTAAACCATCTTGCTGTAACAATTGAATTACATTCTGTACAACAATAATTCCTAGATTCATCTTTATTTTGCATTTTTAACACCTTCTGCAAGTTCTTTTTCAATATGACCACAATCGTCACAATCAGGATAATCATCGCATGTAAAACCTGTTAATTCTACCCTTTCACCTTTAGAATTTTTAACCGTTAAGATTCCTCCATGTAAATCATCTAAAGTTAAGTGATTTTCATTTGTTTTCATATTATCTATTTATAAACTGAATAAACTTAAATTTATCGTTTTTAAATACAAAATACGTTACTATTAGTTAATTTATTACATTATTGAATTATTTTTTACAAATTTATTTGCTTCTTCATTTTCCAAAATTAAGCCATAATATATTTTTCTTTTTGTTGTTGTTTCAATTATTTTACTATCTTGAAATAACCATGAATGTTGTCTCCATAGTTCATCATCTGACAATGCCCAACCTGTTCCAATACTTGTTATAGAATCATTTTCTTTATATAAATAAGCTGAATTAAAATGACAACGACTATTTTTCATAGGTTTATGTATAATAGTTGGATTTGTTATTTTATTACCATTTTTTATTAGCGCATCTACATATGATTCATATATAGGGACAACTTCTTTACCACCTATATTTAATAATATTTTACGTAGTTCTGCCATTTTTGGTTGTTCTATTACTCTTTTTTCCCAACGTTCATTATATTTTTTTAGTGGGGGGTAAAATTCAATCATATAAAATTATTATAATTTATGTTTTAAAAGATTACGTTTTATTATTTACTTTATTTTATAATATTTTCTTATAATGTATTCCATCTTTTTTGAAATTATGTTTTTTAAATAAACTTTCAGATGCTTCTCCTTTTGCAATAACATATACTTCTTTTATTTGTCGTGAATTTAAATAATTTAAAAATTTACCAATTACTTCTGTACCTAAACCTTTATTTCTAAGTACTTTCGGAATATATACCCAACTAATATAAACAATTTTTTCTTTTTGAAATACAGCGTATATAATTTGGAATATATAATCATTATCTTGCGTTCTACATTCAATATTCTTTGTTTTAAAATTATGATTATTAATAACTCCTTTTGTTTTTAATTCTTCAACAGCTTTATTTTTTAACGAATTTTCATCATTTTCTATATAATTTATATCTGTTAATTCATAATTCTCAGGAACGTATTTTTAATCTGATTATAATTAAATCTGTTTTTCATATTTTCATATACAAGTTTATTTATAAAAGAATTACGAAAAAAATCTGATAGCAATTTTTAAGTAATCCGATGGAACTTCTGTTAAAATATATGTTTCTTTACTAGGATTAAATATATCTACTTTTTCTATTAATGATGTGCTATTTATTTCATAGATTAATATATCTTCTGTTGTATGCCTTTTTGCTGTTTGTTTTGCTGTTTCTAAATCTGTCGTTAAATGAACCATGTTTCTTGATTGTGGTTGAATACCTTCGGTTTGAATTTTCTTTCTATTTTTAAATGACGTTCCATGATATAATTTTTCTGGTATTGTAGATTTTGTACATTTATTTTTGTATAGAGAAACATTATCTATAGAGTGTCCGTATAATGCTCTAATTTTATCTTCTTTTAAATCTAATTCATATCTTGTTTTCAAATCATGACGAATAACTTTTTCAATTTCTTCAATCGTTAGTAAAAAGTTATTTTCTTCTTGTATTTCTTTTTGTAATTCAGTAATATTAACCCAACCTAATTTTGTATGATTTAAATTAGAATTATGTCTCAAATGATAACTTAAAATTTTTGATTTATTTACTACATTCATATAATTATATATGCTTTATAGTTAAATATATTTAAAATATTCGGTTAAAATAAATTACTCTCTTATTTCAATAGCAAATAATTCTTTATTTGGTTCTGATGTGTGTATATGTCCAAAACCATGAACATAATAATTAGAATCAGACTTATTTGCTAATTCTTTTATAAATGAAATAATTGTTTGTCTATCATTTCGCATATTATTTGCCCTCTCTTCTAAATTTCTTTTTCTTTTGTTTATTACTTTTTGAGGATTATCTTCATTATTTATAATATTTTGTTTTTCATAATCTGATAATTCTGAAGAAGGTAATTCATCAAATAATATTCCAATATGTGGTTGTGGACCTGTAGCAGGATTTGAAGAATGTACAAGTTTTATTCTTTTTTTATCTATATTTAAAGTATTTAGAATTTTCTTTACGAGTGGTTCATCATATACAGTATAATTATTAACCATATGTATGTATTCTTAATTTATGTTAAAAATATTATGTTTAATATAAAAGTTTTTATTTTTAGAACAATTATATGGTGTATATGAAAACAAAGAATTTAAAAAATTTAATTGAAGATTATTGTATTTTTGAAGACTTGAATATACAAGAAGAAAAAGATAATCTTATTGTTATAGATAAACATGAAGAATTTTATATGAATATTAATAAAAAGAAAAATAAAATGAAAATTAAAGACGAAATTATTTCATATACAAAAGTAGTACAATTTAATTCAATGGATGAATTAAAAACAGATATGTTACAAAAAGAATTAAACAAACATAAAAATTTTCTTATGAAAAATTTTAAAAATCAATTATAATTAATTATTAATATTGTTTTATCTTTACGTTCAGGGAATCCGTCTTCTTTTTGATGTTCTGGAACTTCGGATATATGAATATTTTCAAAAGAAATATTTAAATAATCTGGTGATGTTATAACTTCATGTACAATTTCTTTTATTTGTTCAGAATCTGAAAAAATCATTCGTGTTTTCTCTGTTGTTTTTTGTATCTCTATATTTATTTGTTTGTTTTGAGTACTATTTATTTCTTTAACTCTTTTTTCTATTTGAGAACTAATTGTTTCTATATCCATATAATAATATTTGAATATCTGTTTAAAAAGGTTTATATTTTTTAATTTTTGTATTGTTATTTCGAATAGTATTAATAATTTCTGTAATTGAAATAGGTTTATAATTAATTAATTCTGCAGAGACATTTATAGAATTATATGCTGGATTATAAAATGGATTATTTTGTAAATCATCATTATGTGTATGACCATGTAATATCCAACGATAACTATTAGCTGTATTCAATGGTTTATGCGTTGCATAGAATGGTATACCTTTAATATTAAATTCTATTCCATCATATATTAATCCAATACCACTTTGCATGGTTAAATCATCATGATTACCTTTGATAAATATTATATTCCCATTTAACTTATTATATAATTCTTTTTGTCTATCTTTTCTCGCCATTGCTAAATCACCTAAAAATAAAATTGTTTCATCTTCTGAAACAGTATTATTCCAATTTTGAATTAATGTTTGATTCATTTCTTCAACAGAATCAAATGGTCGATTGCATTTATCAATAATATTCGGATGGTCTAAATGTAAATCTGAAATTGCATAATTAATCATTACTCTATAATAGAACTATATATATTTAATAATTACGAATTGTTGAAAAAATCTCCTGTTTCAGTATAAATAGAATTTCAAGGTGCTAATCGATTCTTACGACCTTTCAATTTTTCTTCATATAATTTAAAAGTAATTGGTGCCCATTCTTGTGCAAGATTAAGAATTTCTTCTGTCATTTCTCTAACTTCCCATTGTGCATCTGCTGCTGCCCTCATATCAGCAATATGCATCAGCATTCGCGCATTAACTGTAAAAACCATGTTAATTTTTGTTCCAATTGGCAAAACCATTCTTGCATTTTCAGGAGCGACACCTAATTTAACTAATTCATTATAAGAATCAAAAGAGTTTTTTATTGCTTCGTTATAAATATTCTCTCTTTGGTCTTTGATATATTCTTCATCATCGATAATATCATCACTAAATTCTGCATTTCTACCGTGAATTTCAGCGTTTCCGTATTCTGGAATTTCTACAACAGCGGTTCCTACTTCTGGTTCAGTATCTTCAAATGAAACATATCTCATAGATTGAACATCAAAACTTGCATGTCTATGACGTGTTATTTGTGCCATACAAGAACGACTAATTCCTTTTACACCAAATGTTGCCGAAACATGTTCAAATGGGCCAAAATGACCATGTTTTAATAAATGTGTAATAAGTGTTTCTTGTTTATCTTCAATTGATTCACCTTCAATATTTTCCATAATTTCTTCAAATTTTAAATCTCCAACAAAATTTTCCATATAATCATTTCTTGCGCCTTTACAAATTGTTCTATCTGGGTTTTCTGTCGCATTAAGTAATTCTACTTTCATTTTAAAATCACTGTGAAAAAGAATTAGTACTTCTACTATTTAATTATTATGTTCCAATTTTATCAATAATGAATGTGAATACCACTATGATTGACCTCGTGAATGAATCCGACGCATTTAAAAACTTAAAATCAAAGTGATTTACTTTACAATTTCCATATCTTCAACAACTTCCCATGCATCCGCATTAATTATATTATTCATTTGTTGTTTAGAACCATAATGCCATTCTTCTTGATTAAATTCACTTTGAGCATAATCTAATTTTGCACAGTATAAATTTCCAATTACTTCATGTGGTTTAATTGGTTTTGTTTCAAACCTATCTATATCAAAAATTCCTTTAGGTGTAAAATGCCATGTTTTGCATTCTTTACATTGATAATAATTTGGTGATTTTACTTTTCTTTTTGTGATTAATTTTTTATCACATCCTCTACAATTTGCTCTAAACCAATCAGATTTTCCATCCATTCCAATAACTTCTCTATTATTTGCTACAGCTATTTCTTTTTTAGGTTTATTTGAAGAAGTTACAGGTTTATATTCTGGTTTTATCTTTTTTGTTTCAATATATGGTCTTCTAGCCATATATGATAATATATACTTATTCTTTTAAATATTTTTGTTTTTTATTCTTGTTTTCATTATATCTATTTCTTTTTCAATTCTTTCTTTATCGTTATTGAACCATATGTGCATTCCTCTTAATTTTCTCAAATAAAGATATAATAAAATATAGTTGTAAATATTCATGTCTTCAGTTATTGATTGACCAAATTCTTTTTCAAATCCTGTTCTAATTTGTTTTTTATATTGTTTTTGTATAGTTTCATCTGTTAATAAATTTGTCGTATTAAATTCTGTAATAACTTGTTGGAATTGCCAAGGTAATATTTTACAATCACCCCAATCTATCACATAATATGTATTTGAATTAAGAATATTTCTTGGTGAAAAATCCATATTTACGAGTGATTTTTTTGAATCTAATAATTCTTCAAATATGTTTTGTTGTTCAATTTTATTAATTTTTGAAATAATATATTCTGCAAATGTTCTATATCTACATTGAGATTTTGTTTTATAAATTAAAGATTGTATGTAATCGATATCTCTATTATATCGTGTATCCACAATAATTGTATTATTGTCTGTACGAATTTCACCGCATTTTTCAAAATCATAATTTGTTATTAAATTAGCTGATAATCCCCCTATTTTTCTCAATACTGTATCCGTATATTGTTCTTGTGAACTAAGTGTTTTTTCTGTAATATATTCTGTAATAAAATATGTTTTGAAATCTGATTCTACAGGCATTGGAGTTGGATAATTATTGAAATATAAATCTGATTGAATAATAACTTCAGATTTTAGATTATTCCCTGAATTAAATGTAGGTATTTTACAAAATAACGTTGTATTTTCATTTTCTAATTTAGTTGTATAATTTACGCCTGTTTCTATTTGTGTTTTATCCCATGATTCATAATATTTTGGTAATTTTTTATTAATTATATCTTGTTTACTATCGTTCATTACATTATTTAATAACTATAGTTTAATATATCTTTTGATTTTCAAAACATATTTATTATTGTATGTTTATTATTATAATATATGACTCTTGAAAAAGATAGTATTATAAAACTCACGCTAAATACGGATGTATTTTATATTATATATTCAGATGATAAATTGAAAAAATATCAACCTGCTTTGGGTGGTTATTATAAAGAAACAATTACAGAATCAGAATATTTTGAATTAACAAAAAAAGCATCTGATATTAAAAGTATTAAACTTACAAATTTTTTAGATGAAATGAAAAAAGAATAATTAATAGAATTGAGTTAAATCTGTTCTTGTTACTTCATCTTCTAATTTTGTTATTGATGATTCAATTGTATCTTTATTAAATTCCAAATTATCTATTAAATAATTTTCTAATTTTGAAATATCTACATTTGGGATTGTTTGTGGAACAGAATTTATATCTTTAACATTTGGTTGTAAAAATAATTCACGAATTGTTTCAACATTTTCAACAT
>LFCJ01002035.1_pt1 | contig 14456 bp, 15 predicted proteins | sample 643141 | NCBI WGS metagenome assembly LFCJ01 (sample SAMN03766243, study PRJNA286221) | soda lake metagenome | biome: soda lake; feature: Kulunda steppe; material: water; isolation source: sample B1-Br-g2 brine of Lake Bitter-1 | place: Russia: Kulunda steppe | collected 2010-07 | reverse complement strand
CATGCGCAGCACGCCCTTGAAAAATGTCTGCACCGCTGGCCTGCTCGCGCGCTGCATGCTCCCGCTGTGGCTCAGCGCCTGCAAGTCCTGCGCCCGCGGCGCTGCGCCAGGGCCCCGCCGCACGGCATGGGGTGCAAGCTCAGCATGCTCAGCGTCAGGCACTTGGGGCTCATGGGCTTCCTGGGACGCAGGGGGCAGCAGCTCAGGGGGAAGGGGCTCCAGCGCTGCAGCGCCCTCAGGCAGCGTGTTTAAGGAGGGGGGGACGCTCAGGCCGGGCGGCAGGCCCCCACTCTTACCCAGGCCTGCCTCCAGGATGAAGCCACCAGGCGGGGGGGCCACCCTCTTTGGACTGTGCCTGTCACCCGCACTGGGGCTCCTGGGCAGGGACGTAACGCTGCCATCGCCCCCCAGCACCAGCACCCGCTGCTCTTCTCCGCCGTGCTCTGCGTGGTGCAGGCCATCCTGCGAGGCGTGAACCAGGCATGCATAGCTCATGCCCCCACAGTCCAAGGCCCATGGTGCCCACCCATGATGCAGCGCGCCCCTGAGGGGCTGATGCGCTCCTGCATACCCTGCGCTGCTTTGTGGACATGCAGACGCGCAAGCACACGACTCTGCTGTAACTCAGCCTGAATGAGGGGATGAGCACTTGCACACAGCATCTGCTTGGGTAATGGGTATGCACCATAATGGCAGCTCTGCAGGCGCAGATGGGGGCATGGGCTTGCTCATAGCCGAGCAGCAAGCATGGCTGCACCCAAAGCAGGCATCAGGGCAGACAGGCAAGAGCATGGAGATCATCCACAAGCAGTCATGGACTTTGCACAGGGAGCATAACATGCCGCCACGCGTGGACTCCATTCTTCAGTGTGTGCGGGGTGCATGCCATCAAGGAGTTTTGCCAGCAGCCCCGCTCACCTCCTTGCTCTGCAGGTTCAACCCTTGGTAGAGGCGTGCAGTGGTTATGGTGACGATGTCCAGCTCTGGCCCATCGGCGCGTCTCCTGCGACCACTAAGGAGCAAGGAGTGCTGGAGATCACAGCGAGGAGCAAGGAGCCCTGATGCAGATGGTGGCTTGGGACCAGTTGGGGGGCAGTTGGGGCATCGACATCTTCAGCATATTCGATTCTGCAGGCCCATATTTGCCATTGTGAGGGATTTGCGTGCCACCGCACCTCAGTGCACACAACGTGCGTGCATGCTAGCTTGCTTTGTGCCAGTGTGCCAGCAGAAGCCATAGCATCCTCAGCCTCTGTAGAGGGCTTTGTCGCGAGTCCCTGCCTTAAGTTGATGGCTTCAAAAAAAGTCACGTCCAAGGTAAAGGTTTACCGGCAAAAGCTGCAGTTGTCATGCTTGCAAGATTGGCCGTTTCCATGCTTGTACTAGCATTGGCTAACCTACTCCTCAAACCCTTGGGCCTCTTACCTGCCCATCGGGTAGCCCCGTTGTGTGCCTGCAATGCAACCAAGCGAACAAAGCTTGAGGGAAAAACAGACAAGCTTTTGTGAGTGTCCAGTTTAGCCAACGGCTGTCCAGTTTGACGACGGCTTCGACGCGAAGAAGTCACGCATCTAGCAACGCAGGTGCTCACCATTGCTCACGCTAAACACGCAACCCATCCTGGCACTAGTGGACGCCCATTACTAACAGCACACAATGAGCTGAGTATCTTAACCGAAGACTACATCATTTGAATTCACAGCTATGACGCTGAGAAGCAACATATGGACCAGCAGATGACATTTAACCATTAACGTATTAAAGCTCAGCATAAAATGATAACAGGAAGAGCAACGGACGACTGAATGTTGAAACCATCGGATCGAGCTGCCCCACCAAAGGCGGAGAGGTGTGTTTGCAAGATCTATTTAGTGATAGGGTATTCTTTGCTGGTTGGTTCGGTGGCTCTGCCGTGGGATGGTGTCCGGGCTCAATATTTTTGCACAGGCGGCCACGGCGAACACCGTCTATGAGGACCATGGCACGCTACACAGCAAATAGTTCCATGCTTTAGGCGGTGGAGATGCTGCCACAAGACCCAATCTTTGCATCCTCCTTCCTCCTACCTGGTGTGGTCATTACAGCACGTGTAGGCCACACAATGTGCCACGTTTCCTTACTTTGGTTCTTACATCCTGGCTGCAGGGCATTGTTTCTCTGGATCTGACAAGCAAGGGCAACCATATGTATGATCTACATCTTTGCAAGGACCGAGATGAGGATAGATGCAGCAAAAGCAGCTGCAGTCCTGAGGATGGGCCAGCTTTGCGTGACATCACGGTTCGCAACCTCTTGCCGCAGCTGCTTGAAGCGTGCTTCCTGATTATTTTGCTCTTTGTGGGTGTCATGATCTTTGGATCTGCCCTGTTGCCCAAAGAAGTGTCCAATCAAACAGGTTGCTGCAGCACTGGGCAGCAGTGCTGTGGCTGCTGACGAGGATCAAGCTTGGCATGGTGATTACCTTGATCAGCCCAAGTGAGGACGCGATTGCATAAGCGACCAAGGTTCGCAGAACATGCAGTGGTTTGTTGGATGTCAAAGAATAATTGCGTAAGACATGGAAGCTGACTCGTGCACATGCCCTTGCCCAGACCTTGCAGCATGCTTATGGTGTTCTTTTCATCATTTTTAGATTGTTAGAATGCATGAGCGTCGCTGTTTATTCTCACCTAGCCATTGCTAATTGTTTCAAACACACTTAATTGTTTCAGTTGATTTAGGCACCTTGTCGGGATAGTGAGTCCAGCTGCCTTGTTGTTACCTTGTATTATACACTGTGACCATTTTCTTCAGCAATTTTGGACTCTGGTCAATCTTGCCCTTGGACTGGGGTGACATGCGCCCTCAAGTGTTCCTAGCCCTGTACTTGATCTCTTGATTCTCTGTATTTTGCTCTGTATTCTCATAATATGTTGCTCTTTTGCTTGTACCACATCTTGCTTGCACATTCCTCCCCATTGCTCACAAGTTTAACAACAGTAGTTCACATCAAGTCCAGCTCTTCCGCCAAATATATTGCCTGCTGGGCTTGCTGTTCAATTGCCAAGGCTTGTCCTATCACAAGCGCAATGTTGCTGTACCACCTGTGGGGGCAGCTTGAGTGAAGCCTTCCACGCCTACAACCAACGAGCACCTTTGGAAAATGCACTGGTGCCTGAGAAGCACTTAATTTTGAAAGTTTTCACACTTTGGGGTAAATTATCAATCCAGACAGGTTGACTGCTGGGCTTCAAATTGCCGGCCTGGAAGGTCAGGTCAGGTTGGTACCGTACTCATAGGAAAAATAAGCAAGGTGGTACTTTAATAACTTGGGTACACCAGTACAAGTCATGCACAAACATATCCAGCCTTTTGGAGTCTAGTTTTTAAGGAGATCTCTGAGCCTGCTTGAGCCACTGAAGAGGGAGTGGAAGAGGTGACGATGCATGATACACATTTCTGCCGAGTCTACACTCAGGGCAGGTAAGGTTAGGTTAGGTTACATAGCTGTATCCGCCAAACGAGGGCAGCTCAGCTGAAGCCTTAAAGGCCCGCAATCCCGAACCCAAACTACAATGGCGCTCATAGCAGAAGAAAGGTAGTGTCTGAAAGCCAGATATTTTTGGTGAATAGCAGCATGAAGGCAGCTCACGAGCACACAAGGGCAAGATCATGGCAAAAGATGATCTCTGAAGGGAACAAAAAGAGCAAGGCTTGCTGACAAGCTGCTTCAACCAACCAGCCGCCAGAGTGCTCGCACATTTGCGAGCCAGTCCACAAGCTCAATCTTGGAGGTTGTCTGGTCTTGATGGATCTCCGTGGTCCTGTGCTGGGGGGAGTCCTGGTCACCTTCCTCTTTGTTGGTGTCAGTGCTGTCAGCCTGCGGCATTGTTGCTCTTGCTGCTTCCGCTCTTGTTGTAGTTGCAGTTGCTGTTGTTGTTCCTGCTGCTGCTGCTGCTCCCTTGGTTCCTGACGATGCTGCTGCTGCTCCCTTGGTTGCTGCTGCTGCACCTGCTGCCACCCCCCCTGCTGCTGCTGCCCCCCCTGTTGTTCCTGCTGCTGCTTTTGCTGCTGCCGCCTCCTTTGTTGCTGCTGCTGCCACCCCCCATGAAGGGGTGTGGGCTTGTCCAGCGGTTTGCACAATTGCCACGCCACTTCTGCAGCTGATGCACACAGGAAGGGTTCCCCAGGATTTAGAAGGCCCTGTTGGGAGGTTGATGTGGAAGGGGTAAGGGATAAGCTCCCCTACCCCGAGTTTGACTTGAATGGCTGACCCCCTAGCAAGCACTCAGTGCAGTCCAAGAGGACATCATCTTCATCTTGCACACAGTGCCAGTGGCTTTTAATGAAAATTCTTGTAGAGCTTGTAATGGACCCTGCGGTGTTGTTGCTGTTGCAACTTGACATTGTGCTTGTGACCACAGAGTCTGACTCTGGATAGAGCGCGTGAAAGATAATGAGTGATATCTTGTCACAGGTTAGAGGGAAGAGTTGGGTCGGATGCGTGGTTTCATCATCCCACCTGCCGGTCTGACTCCCTGTGGGCACACCAAAATGTGTGTGGTATGTCCTCATGACTCCGCTGGATGTATCTGGTCAAAATTTTTCCATCCCTGTTTGACTTGGTCACGTAGTTATTGTACACGTCAATGAATTATTTTTGAACAGCTCATGACAGCAGGGGATTGCAGAGATGTGGATGTCAGCTCCAGGTTCGTTGTGAAGAGAAGACCTGGAATGTTCAGCTTCCTTTCTTGGGTGCCAGCAGCAAATCAACTTAACTGAACTTGCTCAGATAAGAATTATTGGTCATCAGTAGGCTGTTCCGAAGGCAGGCAACACAGTGGAACCTGTAGAAATAAAGAGGCATCTGGCCTGTGTCCCGCGTGGGCAGTGTGTGTTTGTGCTTCTTTTCACACCCTAAAGCATCTTCAGAAAGCATAAATGGTGAATGTGGTCTTTAATTTTTGATTTGAGTATCAGAGTATTTATAGCCCGAATCTGACATCCAAGTAGGCCAGCAGAGGGCGAAACGACTCGGAAAATCCAGAGCGCGGCATGTTCCTTTTTCTTGGTTTAAGGCCAGCCTGAAATATTTCCATGTCTGGAGCAAGAGTAGGTTTTTGAAAGATTACAAGATTTCAAGACAGGATTAATCCCCAGCTTGGCTGTTATGCTGATTGGCCTTTGACTGGTCATCACCAGCCAAAAAAGTAATATATTGCGTCATGTCATGCCAGATTAGTGCTTTGCCAAGTCTGTGCTACAGTGACCCTGAGGTTGGTTGAATAAGTTGGTGGAGTATTGTATCCGGTTGTAGCTATGCGGAATTGTAATACAGTATTTGTTATGGCCATGCGGCGTGTCTGGTTTAAATGCAGCAGTCTGTAAGAGTGACAGTCTGAGATGAAAAATATTGTGTTTTCCCGTTGAGAAACGAAATCAAAGGCAGACTGGCTAGGCAAGGCATGGGGCCTCCACAAGAAAAGACTGGCAAATAGGGTACTTACACCAGACACGTGCCTCTCCCTCAATTCATGCTACCAGGGGATCCAGACATCCAACTGATGCCTTGTGGGATGACGCGGGGGCCTTGTTGGGGTTGGGTGGTGCATGGTCAGTCGTGACTCGGGCCCAACCATTTTTGTGCTTTGCTCTGAGAAATGAGAGCGTACATTCGCTCCCACTCAGCACCACTGTGTACGAACGCGTTGACCTGCCCTTACAAATCAGCGCTGTTGCTCTGTTGACTTTGTGCCAATACAGGGCATGCCCAGGCTGAGCACACATGTGGGCTGGCTCCAGGCTGAGTTCGCACAGCACATGCAAGAGTGCAAGCACAGCAGTGTGTGGGGCACAGCTACCCCATGCAGCTTATGTATTGTTCCAAAGAACATCAATTCGATGTCCGGATTCCTGAGTTTGTAGTCTGAACCTTTCTTTGACAAGAGAGGTGGTCGAGTGCACATTGTGGAGGGCACACCGATCTTGATCTTCGGAAGGAAAGCCTCAGCATCATCACGGGTTATGCTATGCATGCACATCTCAGCATCATCTAGGTTTGAATCTCCAGGCAGGCCCCCCGGATGCTTACCGATCACTTTCACTGGGTTATTCCGTCCTGTCCAAGGAAAACGTAAGTCAGTGGATATTAAGTTTTTAACAGACTGCTGTCACATTCTCTCCCAATTCTCAGTCCAGGCACCATCTGAATTGAATCCTCTGTAAGACATTTAACAAAATGGCGCGCAGATATGACAGTCGCACGACCATTTTCTCGCCCGAGGGGCGCTTGTATCAGGTGAGAGGACTATCTCTTGCCGAGAGTAGCCCTTCCCTTGTCTCTCAAGCCTCTTTGCCATCTCAAGCAATGTATTGGCATGTGTTGTGGCCCCCCTCACGCTTTTCCCCCTCTCTCTGACCGCATGGATCTTTGGCGTTTTTCACCAAACCTTTAGGTTGAGTATGCCATGGAGGCCATCTCCAACGCTGGAGCCACGATGGGTGCCCTTGCTACAGATGGTGTGGTGCTTGTGGCTGAGAAAAAGATCACCTCGAAGGTGGGCAGACAGGAGACAATCAGACACATGAGCTCCATTCATGCATGACACACAGTTTTTGCCTGATGTAAATACCATTTATACTGATACCTTCCTCATAGCTGCTGGACTCCAAAGCTGTGGGCGTGAGGAGAGAGAAGATGTACAAGCTGGACGATCACATCGCTTGCTCTGTAGCAGGCATCACAGGTGAGCCTGGAGCTGGACCCTGTGCATGTTGAGTCCCAAACTGGTTGTGTCTGTATGCCTAGTCTGTGTGCCAATGTCTGTGTGCCAGTATTGAGTGGGCGGGCAGCAAGCATACAGGCTTAAGAGCTGCGCCCCATGAATGCACACATCCAGAGTAGGCTGCATGCATGGCAATAGAATTTCATCGCACACTACATATGCTAGCTGCAACGCTGACCAACCCTGTGATGTGCTGACCTTGCCCTTCCTGCCTGCAGCTGATGCCAACATCCTCATTAATATGTGCCGTCTGGCTGCTCAGCGCTACCGCCTGGCCTACCAAGAACCCATGCCTGTAGAACAGCTGGTACAAGCAGTGTGCGACACAAAGCAGGTGATGCACATTATTTGCCGTCCTCTGAGGCTTGCTTGACCTCTCAGCAATTTTGGTACGTGGCAACATCTCTGATGCCTGTGCGCAGCCACAAGCGCGAATCCACAAAGCTTCCAATTACAGGCTGGGGCCATTGATGTGGGGAGTCTATCACGTGTTGTTTGCAGGGGTACACTCAATTTGGAGGACAACGACCTTTTGGGGTCTCGTTATTGTATGCTGGCTGGTGAGTGATGCGTGTGCAGCGTGGACGGTGTGTGTGAGCATATGCACAAATCTATGCAAGCTCCTCTGAATCTCCATGCTTTTATTCACATTTGAACATGGTATATTAAATGCATATGGAGGTTGATAGTGAAGAAAGAGCTCATATGAGTGACTCAATTCCCGCCCATGAATGCAAGCCTGCCCATTCATGCCGTGTTCCTCTGCCGCTTCTAGTGTTGGCTCATACCACTTGTTCCTTTTTAGCTAGGTTCTGGAATCCTACCAGGGCTCCGGGCGCGTATTTCAGACGCTCCCAAGGGCATACTTTGTTGTCTCCTGGGGCAAATGATTCATGATATGATTTACTAATTGGCTGGATCAACTTTCCGGGGGAACTTAGTGGGTTCCTTTTCTGAGAGGGTTTCTCCCATTCCAGGCCTCATAAGTTGCCAGCCTCACACCCGCTCTAGACTCTGCAAAAACCTCCGTCTTTTTTCACTTGGGCTGCACCAAACAAATTTTTGTAATATTTCATCTCATAAGGACCTGCTAAGTCATCTTTAAAAGGATAACATGCATTCCAGTGATACACAAAATGTGCCATCAGCGGACAGCGGACAGAGCAACTGTCAGTCCAGCAGTCTGCACCCTCCACATACTCGCGAATTGGATGAGAAAATAAGCACATTTAGGGCTATTTTCACTTTTTGTGGGTGAGGGAGAATCATGTAGCCATGGTTTGTTGTGAGGGTGATGCACATTGTTATGAGGTGTGTTACAGACTATCTTGGATTGCCCTACCTCGGGCATTCTCTCACAGCTGCAGGCCATATCCAACCCAAGGCTTGCCATTAAGCACACAGGGTTCAATGCAAGGGATGCTCAGGGGCTATGGGACATGGGGTGATGTCTGCAGCAGAGGACACGTGTGCCTGTGACCAAGCGCCTGCCACCAAGCATATCCATGATCTTCTAGCGGCTGCAAGGCCTGCCTGGCCAGTGCAAGTTTGGTGCCCTCAAAATAAGCAGAAGGTACTCAAGCTTTGCAAGCTCCCAGCGGACCCTAGGGGGTCCGCGGGGCAGGAAGGCAGTACGCGCCTAAGACCACTTTCTCTGATAGTGTGACAGGACAGCCTTAGTATGTCAAATGAGGCTTTCAAGAGGAACAACCTTTTAGACTTGGGAATATTGCAATATGTAACTTTTTTAAATGGCAGGTTTGGCTAATGCAAAGTTGGGTAGGGTTACACGGGGGTGATGTTTGGTGAGTGCGAGGCAGAATTCTGCCTGGTGTCCCTTCGCTTGCCCTTTAGCTTCCAGCAGGGATGCAAAGTCAAGCATGCCCTGAGCTCACTCTAGCTTCCTGCAGGGAAACGCAAGAAAATATGTTTGTACAAAAAGTAATTGAGCCACAATGCTGTGTGCCTGTGCTCGGAAGAGGGAACCCGTGTAGCTTATTTGCTCATGCATGCGTGGGGGTGGTCGATGCAGCTCAAGGCTTCAACAAGCTCTACGGAAAGAAAGTTATGCAGCAGTCTTTGAAGTCTGTCAACCCAGAGCATTTCCCAAAATTTTGGACACGTAAGCGCCACCCCCCACTCCTGAAGAGCCTTATTGATGGCCTTAGAAAAAGCCTAGAGCATTGGTCAAGCACATCAGCATAACTTGCGGCGCCCTTGTATACATGGGACGGATGCCCATTTTTGCCTCAAGTGTTAAGGCCGTTTTTCTTCTTTTTTGCTGAGCGTGCAAGGACGTGCTATACTTAAACAATTTGATGGTGCTTGTGGCAAGCACACATCTTTATGAAAGGTTGAGCTCACATGTCCTTGGTCGGGCTGGCTTGTGGTGTACGTCACTATTTACTGCTGGCATTGGATGTCTGCGAGGCTCCTGCAAAGCATGATTTGCTCCTCCTCGGAGCCCCCCCCCTCTCGCGTGCAGGCCACGCTTTCACCCTCAATCGCATGCAGGGACCAGCATTATGGGTTCCAGCTTTACCAGTCAGACCCTAGTGGTAACTACGGAGGCTGGAAGGCTGCTGCCATTGGTGCTGGCCATGCTGCCGCCAATACGCTTCTTAAATCAGAGCATAAGGATGAGATGACTGTGGCAGAGGTGAGGAGGTGCTCCATCATACCTTGTTGATCCAGGGTTGTCCTTGCTGTGTGAGCCATGCAAACACTGTTGTTGCTGAGTGCACACTGATAAAACTCGGCAGGGAGCAGTTTGCGCCCTGATGGTCCAGCTTCCTGGGACCACGAAGTGTTCATATGTTGGACAGCATGCAGACAAGCCCATCCTGGCTTTGTGCAATGGCCAATACACAGGCTCTCCCCATGGTCATCAAGGTGCTGTCCAAGTCTATGGACACCCCCCTGGCTGTGGACAAGATAGAAATCGCTACATTGACAAGAGATGCGACAACTGGCCAGGTAGGATGCTCTTTTTCATGCCATCCTGTAAATGTCAAGGCAGCTCGATGAAAAGTAACCTGTGCTGTCTTTAATGAAATGGCCAAGTTTTTTGTGCTGCTGATCACGCCATTTGCCCTTCCTCACGTTTAACAACGGCGACTTAATTTGGTGGCATGTCAAATGCGCACGTTGCTCTGGGTCATTATTCAGCACTGAAGGATTGTTCTACCGCAAAATTCTTAATGTGGTGCTTGGTGTCATAGAGGCCGACAGGTCTCAGGTGTGCATTAGTTGCCGCTCGCCAAACATACACTCTGTGGGAGAGGCACCTGACCCAGCCTCAATCATGGCCACAATTCAATCGTGTGCACTTCATCTTTAATGCATAACAAAACTCGATAGGAGATGATAGAATTGTTTATAGTATCCATTGCTGTCCATTGCGAGCAGACTGCCATGGGCGCAGCTCATTGCTCTCTGCACAGCATTTTTCCTGAAGATGTCTTAATGCTTGGTTGACTGGTTGAGTAGCAACTGTGTGTGTGCATGGCAGTCCCTCTAATGACTGTCCCTCGGTTGACATTCACGAGCAGGGGGGCAGGTGTTGCGTGCAATTCTACATGCGTGCGTACGCTTGTGTGCTTTAGGCACATATGTTGCGTGTGCGTACAACTGCGTGTGTACATGTGTGCATGTGTGTGTGCGCGTGTGCGCGATGGCTCATACAGAGCTGGCTCTGTAAGGTCAACTACTTCCACCTGGATGAAGGTCACAAGGCAGTCATGGCATGTGAAAGGGGGGCAATCTTTCCTTTGGTAGACCATGGCCAGGAGCATTGACTTGCCCACACCTTCTCCATTGCATATAAGTTTTCTTTCCAACCCCATAAAAAGTGGCTTCCTTACATTTAATGAGTCTGGAGCCCATTCTCCATTCACCCCCCTTCGCTGCTGGATCTTTGGCAGAGTAAGCCTATTGGAAGTGCTTAAAAGAAATATCAAGTTTTTTTTATGAAATACAACCCGCCAACTAAGCTTCCCACCACTTGCACTACTATTGCAGGTCATTCACAAGATCTTCGAGCCATCAGAGATGCAGCCTTTGGTGGATTCCGTGATTGCCTCAGCCTCAACAAGCTAGGAATGCTTGCAAGAGGGTGGCAGACTGTCTTAAGCACTCCATCCATGCACATGATGAGGTTGTTTGAAAAAAGACAGTTGCTTTAGCACCACTTTATACTTATAAAGCACACTTTATAATTTATAATGTAACATGTGACAAGCGCGTCATTGTCGCTGCCTAGAACCCAAGCCCTCCTGAGACGAAACACTGCATGAGTCCGTCTCATTCCGGGCCGGGGAAGACGCTCTGGGCCCGCTCAGCTGCCCTTTCAGCTGTGCGATTCGCTTGCAGGGTAAGTCCCAAATTGCTTTTAGCTCAAATGTTGTGTCTGCCACGATCCGATTACTTGGCCATGCTATGCTTCTACAGATGAAAATCCTCGCAAAGCGTGTCGCAGAGGAGCGTGCTGAGAAAGAGAAAGCGGCCTTGGAAGCAGGCTTGTTGACCCCAGGTGCTTAAAAACCGCCAACTGGGGCAGTGCACACTTTCCGCTTGACGTGCCTCAAATCACAGTAGTGAGGAAGTAACAATAAGAGTGGCATACTCACACAATCGCAGGTGCCCTAGATGCATGTCCATATGCATGCGCGCGCCTACATATGTGAACACTTGCATGCGCACACACGCATGCGCGTGAACACACACACACACACACTTTTATACACACACACACTCTCGCACACATCACACACACACTCACGCGCACGCGCACACACTCTCATTCTGCGCATGCTCGTGCCAGAATGCATGCGCAGGCACACGCACGTATTTGCACACGCTTATACACACTTTTTTTCGCATCTACCACAACGCTCCCCATGCATGGGTGTAAATATGTGAGCGTTGTTGAGACTTCATGAGATGCGCACTGATTGGTTGCGCTCCAATCCATGTTGCGGTGCTGATAAATTTCATGAATTGCCTGCCAGTAAAGGACCAGTAAAATATGGTGCAAACGGAGGATGAAGGAGCATGAGTAAAACGCGTTAGGAACAGACTGCAACTCTAGGACAAGTATGGCTTGCTATTTGTTCCTTGTACGTATAAAGTTACTCTTAGCTTTGAAGTACATTTGAAGCCTGGGAGGCCAAGAACCTGATGCTGCAGAGTAGGCAGTAGAAAATGCACGCACTCATAAGCTGAATGCTGTGTCTGACATGCGCATGAGTGCATGTGTGTGTGTGTGTGCCTGCGTGTGTGTATGCATGTGTTTGTGTGTGTAGATTTGTGGTGGCTTCTTTTACAACAAGCTTGCTCAAGTTTCTTCGTCAATTCTTATTGCTTGAACAGGCGGGGTTGATGAAGACACTGATTATGAGGTCGGGCAGAGCCCTGTGCGGGGCACCTCCGAGCATGGCAGTTTGCTGGCAGGTGTGTTGTGGCCAACAGCTGCAGTGTAGCATGATTCTGTGGCCATCGTGTCCTTACTGACAGGCATGTGACCATTCAAGCAAGGCGGCCAACTGTGTGCCTCCCACCTCCCGCTCATCATGGACACACCCAAGAGACGTTCTCTGCACCCGGTTTCATGCGCCCACGTCCGCTTGTCTGTGCCCGTGATAACCTGCGAGCAGGCATGCACACTGTGCACTGCCAGGCATAATGTCCGTATGTGTGTGTGCGCGCGCGGTGCCTGTGCATCTGGGGTGCTCGCCCAAAACGATGCGCCCCTGCGCCCGTGTGCCGCAGCCGTCAACGCAGCCCACGCCCGGCGCAACCCCGTGCTGTCCGACCTGAGTGCCATGAAGGAGCTCATCACCTCGCAGTGGATCAACCTGCTGCTGGTGAGGGGGGCCAGGCTGCTGCCAGGGAGCCTGGCTTGCCTGCTCTGCTGCCCTGGGGCTGGCAGGTGGCTGCGCATGAGGTCATGCACAGTACGTGAGCGGAACACTGAAACACCACCATCCAGCTGCCAGGCCTCCGCTAGAGCTGCCGCGGATCAGCAGCATCGAGCGGCCCGAGAACCCCCTTGGTCAGACCTCTGCAATCCCAGCTGCCAAGCTGCGGCACAGAGCTTGTGTGCCTTGCACACGAGCAGGCCACTGCGAGGGGGCGCCACTCGGTTCCCTGGTCTTGATGGGGATGCTGCGGAAGAGCGCAAACAATCTGGCGTGAGAGTGCACCACCCCGCCCGCTGGTCCTGCTCAGTAATTGCCACAGATCTTTGTGGTGTCCAGCGGCCCAGGGCTGCCTGGGGGCTGCATCCTTTTGGGGCATCAGGTGCAGAGCGGCATAAGGAAACTTAAGAATGATGTAACTAACACAGGACTTACTCCATCACTCAATTCAGTCTGCAACCAACTGCAGAGCACTAGCATGCTTTTGTACGCCCTGCGCATTTGCTGCTGCCAAGCTCAATCCGTATGGGCCGCACGTCGGCTACATGCCCCTGCCCTTCTCGTGCTCTAGGGTGGCACGCGAGCTGCTCCTGCTCCCCTCATGCTGTGCGCGTGATGCGCCTGCTATCATGCAGTTGTGCATCCTGGACCGCCTCACCCTGGGTGCGTGATGCACGTGCAGGCGGGTTGAGCACCAGCTACCGACCACAGTCACTCACACTCCCAAAAAACGCCTCCTCACTGTCCCCAAAAACAGAGCCGATGCCTGCTGGCATGCTGTGTAGGTGTGTGTTCCGCTGGGCCTGTGGTCTGGCTTCCAAGGCTGGTCGCCTGTGCCCATCTTTGCATGGGTGAGTTGTGCACGGGTTGAAGTGAGCACGTGCCCATGGGTGGGTAAGTGAGGCCATGATGTCAGCGCCCCCTGCCTTGCCTGCAAGGAGCCCTAGCACTCAGGAGCCGACGGAGCAGGTCCCTGCTCCTGCCGGCCATGTCTGTACAGCAGGGGCGCACACTTATGCCCAGGGAAGGCGCACGCAGGCTCGCAGCGACTAGTTGCATGGCTGCTGCAGCTTGCTCTCCCTTTTTCCTGCACACCCCTTCTTCTCTGCTGACCGCCTAGCAAAAGCAGAAGCTGCAAGCCTGCTGCCCGTGCTTCCTTGCCCCTATGGAGGCACTCTTGGTTGCAGCAGTATATGGGTCCTCAATTATTTTGGGCAAGCATGTTCCCAAAAGCCATTGCCTGTCACATTCCTTTGTCCCAACTGCGCACGGCTTGAGCGCATCCCATCAACAGCTGGTGCGGGAGGCGGACCTCTGTGCAGCGCGATTTTTGTTTCAAGCTTCAAAGATATTTGAGCTTGTGAATCCATGCACACGCGCACGCACGGCCGCGCCTGCTTACGTGCATCCAGAAATGCCATGTGACCAAGGTGCTCACATGAATGCAAACACACGCAGAACTTCATGGCGCTGGTGCCCCTGGCCCTGGTGCTGGGGGACGTCACCGAAGACTTGGCCCTGCGCCTGGGCCCCGTGTCTGGAGGCCTTGTGTAAGTAGGGCGTTGGACAGCGTGGGGTGTACGTTTGGCCAGCCTGGTATGAGAAAAGCATCGGGTGGCATATGGTGTGTATGTCTGGCCAGCCTGGTATGAGAAAAGCATCGGGTGGCATGTGGTGTGTACGCCTTGCTGGCCGCGTGTGCGGCGTATGTTGTGGATGAGTACCTTGTTGGGTGCGCCTTGTGAACCAAGTGGCGGCTAACGGGCACCAT
>LFCJ01002034.1_pt1 | contig 14456 bp, 23 predicted proteins | sample 643141 | NCBI WGS metagenome assembly LFCJ01 (sample SAMN03766243, study PRJNA286221) | soda lake metagenome | biome: soda lake; feature: Kulunda steppe; material: water; isolation source: sample B1-Br-g2 brine of Lake Bitter-1 | place: Russia: Kulunda steppe | collected 2010-07 | reverse complement strand
TTCCGATCTACATTGGTTGGGGCATAGCGGGCCGTGGTCAAGCACCCCAGATGGCCTCCACCCCTGCCAATGGGGTGGGATGGGAGGTGTCAAGGGACCCCCATTTCCTGACAGGAGAGGAAAACCACCTCATTTTTTCACGCATCACATACGTGTGTTTGCAACGTACACAAGCATGGGGGGTGGGAGTCAACACACACAGGCATATCCGCGCGCAGATACACACGCACGCACACAAAGTGCTTACTAACACGCACAATGACAGGTACATGCACGCACTCATGCACACACGCGCACACATGCATGCACACAAACGCACGTATGTAAGTAAATGCGAGCACACACACACACACACACACACACACACACACACGCACACGCACTTGATGTGCGCCAGGTCACACTATCTTCGGGCAGCGAGTGGGCCTCCCACTTCCGTGTCCTGGCCGGCACGACAATGGAGGTGACGCTGGCGCAGTTCTGGACCAGCCCCGGCGCGTCCACGCTGTCTGGTGACGTTGCCTTCCACGGCGTCACGGTTGCGCATGCGGGGCCACAGGGCCTGGCCATGGACGGCGCGGCGGGGGTGGCACAATTGGTGGTGGGTGCGGGTGGAGTTCAGTGTTTGCAGTGTGTCTGTGTTGTGGGCTCACACTGATCAAGGGGCCATCTTTGGGCTCACACTGGCGCACATGCCATTGCAACAGCGCATGAGTATATGAGAGCCAGTCCAAGCAGCATTTTACCAGCCTCCATGAGCATCTCCTTTCGTGACAGTGCCAGTGCTCACGGCAAGGATGCAAAGGTGCAGCCCCTGCCCTTGCAGGCGTACCCGCAGTGTAAAACTGTGAGTGTCTTCCAGGCAGGGTGCTGGTGCAGCCACACGCATGTGCGCCCTCGCGCCTACACGCAAAAAACGCACTGGCAGCGCGGAGGGGACCGCCGCACACGGCCCGCCACCGCCCCTGCGCCCGCCCGCAGATCCATGCCCCCCTACGCAATGAGCGCGTCAAGCCTGAGGCAAAGCTCACGCATGTGTGCATCCCGGTGCGGCCCGTGGCACCCTCTGGCGGCAAAGCCAGCCTGATGGAGCCGCTGGCCACACCCAGGGGTGAGTCAGCCAGCGCACGAGCGCGGGACAGGAAGCTGCTCGCAAACGCGCGCACGCACGTGCACAGGCACGCACACACGCACGTATACACACGCGCACACACACACACCTGTGGCTATCACGGGCTCAGCTTGTAGCACCCACCCCCAGCCCAGGCACTGTTGTGGCGGAGCAGCGAGCACAGGCTTATGCCACAAGTTATGGGGGACCTTTGGTGCCCTCTGGCGGGCGTTGAGCAAGCTGTGTGATGAGGCAAGGAAGGATGGGGCTGACTTGAGCTGACTGCCAGCAATGTGGCCTTGCATGGGGAGAGGAGGGTCCGCGTGTGTGTGTCTGCGCGTGCGTGCATGCATGTTTGCATGTGCGTGTGCGGGTTCCTGGGTGCTTGGTGGTCAGGTCTGACCTTTTGCTGATGTGGCACAGGGTAGCACAGGGTAACACATGTGGCACTGGGTAGCACGCCTTTCCGGAGGTGTCTGCATGCTCTGCATGCATGCCAGCACACGGAGGCAGCTCAGAACCCAGGCGCCCAATCACTCAGCTCAGTGAGGGACAGGGCTCCTCGTGGGTTTCACGGCTCCTCGTCGGTGTCTGCCAGCGCCTTTGATCTTGCACCGCCCCACTCCTGCCCTGCAGACACGCTGCCTGATGGCCGCGTGATCTACCGCATGGTGCTGACCTACAAGTTTACGCCTGCGGAGAGCGGCAAGCACAAGATTACAGTGCCAGGCTTGAACACACACATTTACGACAACGCACTGGAGAGCCAGATGACAATGGTGCGCCCCTCACGCACGCATGGGCATGCGTCACACACATGTGCGTGCGCAAGCACACGTGGGCATATGGCACATGTGAGGGGGGCCAAGCGAATGCCTGTGTAGCAAATGCTCGCGAGAAGATCATGTGGCATGCCCTGCGCGCATGCGTGGCAGTTTGCAGGGACGGCCGGTGCATGTATTCCTTTTTGCTGCCTTGGGCAGCAGGGACAGGCACCGATGGCCTTGAGAGGCACACATGTTGCGCAATCCTGGGCCTGTGCGTTTGTGCGTGTGTTTGCGCGTGTGCGTGAGAGTGAGCGCGTGAGTGTGCGTGCGTGCACCTGCATGTGAGCAAGTGTCTGCAGCATGGCGCCTTCCCGCTCCATGCAGCGCCCTTGGTGCCTTGGGTGCATAAGGCGGCGCAGCTGCTCCAGTGCCCGGGGGCAGCCAGCCCGGCTTGAGTGTGCATGCTCTCTCTCTCTCTCCCTGGTGGTCAAGCAACGGCGCACCAACATGCGCGCCCCAAAAGGCTCTCCCTTGCTTTCCAAGTGTGTTTTCCGCCAGCAGGCAGCTTACTGACCTCTTGCTTGCTGCCAGAGCCTCGCGACTCTGGAGGCGTCTTGCTGCCGCCCTGGGCCGCGGCTCAAAGGCTGGGCCGCCCCAGTCAAATCACGGGGGTCACTCCTGATGCATGTCAAATCACGGGGGTCACTCTTGATGCATGTCAAATCACGGGGGTCACTCCTGATGCATGTCAAATCACGGGGGTTACTCTTGATGCATGTCAAATCACTGGGGTCACTCTTGATGCATGTCAAATCATGGGGGTCACTCTTGATGCATGTCAAATCACGGGGGTCACTCTTGATGCATGTCAAATCACGGGGGTCACTCTTGATGGATGTCAATTCACAGGGGTCACTCCTGATGCATGTCCATGAAAGCAGCGCCGCCTCGCTGAGCATCCCGAGGGTGCCCTGCCGGCCTGTTCAAGGCCTGTGCAGGTGCAGCCATATGCTGCGATTTTTGCTAGTCCCGTAGCTCATGAGCGCGCCCCGCTGACTGTGAAAAACCCCCTCTGCCCCCAGATCACGGACGCCGACACAAAGCAAGTGATCCGCATCGATGACGCGTACCCCGAGTTCTTCCAGGTGGGTGCCCAGGGGCTGATGGACGCAATACATCAGAAGGGCGTGTCAAGCTTGTCATGTCCTTGACAGATTCCAATCGGACTACCCTGCTGAGCCGCAAAACGCCTCTGCCAAGCAGTGCTGCTGTGTTCGCGACAGATCTCTGCAAGGCAGTGCTGCTGTGCTGTGGACAGGCCCCTGCCGAGCAGTGCTGCTGAGCCGCATTGGATCCACGCAGCGCTCCTGCTGTCAGGACAGACGTTCGCCAAGCGGGGCAACTGCCCAGCGCTGCCTGCCTAGCCGCTGCATTGCCGCCAGGAGGCGAGGCACCGGCGTGCCCCCGTGCGACCACGGCGGAATACCTTGCCTAAGCCACTCCCTCCTGCACCACACCTGCCATGCTGACCACTGCTCTGGCCTCTAGCGCCACATGCTCACTGCAGCCATGCGCATGCTCTGGCACCCACAGCCTGAACAGTGGCCGCCGCCTGGTGCTCAATGGCAGCCATGGCCTTTGCAATTTGCGGGTGTGCATGAGCGCGTTCAAGCCTCGGCCCATGAGCGCGTTCAAGCCTCGGCCCACCCTGCAATGCTGCAGCCTACAACTTTCCCGACTGCAGCGATAGCATACGGCCCCCCCATACTGAAGCACGCAGCCCCCTCTCTGTAGCTGCCACGCACAGCCTGGCACTGCCACAGCACGCAGCCCATCGCACGGCGGCAACACAAAAGGCTCGCCACTGCCGCAACACCCAGCTCCTGGTTGCTGCCGCCGCACTGCACGGCTCCATCACCCAGCCCCTCACTGCTGCAACACCCAGCCCCTCATTGCTGCTGCTGCACTGCTCTGCACTGCGCGGCTCCATCACCCAGCCCCTCACTGCTGCAACACCCAGCCCCTCATTGCTGCTGCTGCACTGCACTGCGCGGCTCCAGCACCCAGCCCCTCACTGCTGCAACACCCAGCCTCACGCTGCTGCCACTCCGCACACCGCACGGCTGCAGCTGACTGCTGGCCGCGAGGTGGAGATCCGCCTGGCGCTGCGCCATGACGACACCGAGCTGCTGGAGCGCCTGAGCGACAAGGCCCTGGTGGGTGTGCCGGGCCAGCGCTGCGTGTGCGTGTTAAAAATCTGCGTGCGCGCACGCCCTGGAGGGCGCCCAGAAGAGACAGGGGGTGCCAGGCCTCTGGCTAAGCTGTTCGGGTGGTGCTCACCAGGCAGGGGCAGTGGCCTGGAAGGGCTGCATGGGTGCTGTCATGGCGCGCGCCTACGCCTTCCTTGAGCTTGACGTGCATTGGGGTGCATGAGCTGAAATGGTGCACCCGGGCTGTGACAGCACAGGATGAGTCTTCCTGGTCAACCAGGTCAACCGGAGTCGCGCTGCAGCGAAGCAGACGATTGCCGGCTCAAGCCAGGCACCTACCCCACCCTCCCTGGCACCTGTGTGAGCAGCCCTGGCTGGCCTCCCAAAAGCACCCTCAGCAGATGCTGGGGAACGGGGGGTGGCGGGGCACCAGTGGCAGGGCACCAGTGGCAGGGCACCAGTGGCAGTCCCATGGGCTGCTCTAGCTGCAAGGACAATGTTTTCGCTTGAGCACCGCCGTCTCCAGAGCCACTTGTAGCTGGTGCCAAAGCACTGCCACTGCTGCACGCCAGCCACATGCAGCTGCAGCTCGTTCCTAACCTTTGCCATTGCTGCACGCCAGGCACATGCAGCTGCAGCTCTTTCCTAACCTCCGCTACCGCTGCACGCCAGCCACATGCAGCTGCAGCTGGTGCCGAACCACCAGCACTGCTGCACGCCAGCCACATGCAGCTGCAGCTGGTGCCGAACCACCGGCACTGCTGCACGCCTGCTATGTGCAGCTGCAGCTGGTGCCAAACTGCCTTTGCTGCAGAGCAGGAGCACCACCCACTGCTGCGCAGCAACCAGCTGCGCGTGCGCCCCTGCTGCAGGTGATCAAGCGCAAGCTGGAGACCCCCATCGCGCTGCCCATGTACGGAGACAAGCGCGCGGCGGTGACGAGCTCCGGCAAGACAGTGAGCGAGCAGCTGCTGCGTGCAGGCGAGTCCTGCTGCTGGGCGCGCGTTTGTTGGCATGCCATGTGAGGGCGGCCGGGGTCAAGCACACACACTGCATGCTGCTTGACTAGCATGCTTGGCCGCGCTTGCCGTGCGAGTTGCACCAGATGCACTCTTGCAGGACCTGTGCCAGAGATGCGTGGCGGCTGTGCGCAGGTGACAGCATGCCGCTCTACATTGGTGCGGCCCCTGATGCAAAGCTGCCCAAGGACGCAACAGCAGGTAGGCTCGCCAACATTTCGTGGCCTGTGTGTGTGCTGTGACTGTGCCACATAACGTGCGCCTCTCATGGTTTGTACGCATGGCTGTGGCTGACTACACCTGATGGCCTTTTGTAAGGAACACACACAAAAAGGGTCTTTGAACGGGCCTGCCGGTGAACGATCCCGGTTCATGGATTGGTCAGTCCCCAGTCCAGCCCGAGCCTGAGCCTGAGGGTTGGTTGAAGGTGATATGGTGATCAAGGAAAGCTTGGTGTCGTTACACCTTTCCTTGATGCTCACGGCCTATCGTCTGGTTTGCATAGACTCATGTCATGTCTGCAAGAGTAGCGCACCATGGGCGTGCAGTGTTTAAACGTCGACGTGCTCGGGGCTGCTAGCACGTGAGCCTGAGCTCTTGAGCCTGCGCTGTGCAATGCCTCAAGCAGGGCGACTTCTTTCTTGTGTGCTCAACTCTTGTGCCTGTGCTGTGCGATGCCTCATGAAGGGCGACTGCTTGTGGGCAAGTTGAGCTTGGGGCAGCTCGGCAGGGGCGGGGGAGCCTCGCCTGCCACTGCGCGCATCTCGTACACTGCCCAGGTGAGCATCCCTGCATGGGTGCTTGCCGTCAAGGATTGTTCATGGTCAGTTGTCCGTATATATACGCACGCTTGCGCACCTGTTTTTGCAACTTTGGCGCAGCATCGCGTTCCCTTAGGGGCTTACATCCTGCCTGAGCGCTCCACAGACGGGCAGGGGGTTAGCGTTGAGAAGCCAGCGCGGAAGTGGTCACCTCTAGACAGAGTGCCTACCCAACGGCCCGCGCCTCTTTCACGCCACCCTTGCCTCACCTTGCCTTGCCTTGCCTTGCCCTGCCTCGTCCTCGCCCTCGCCTGTGTGTACCTCATGGCCCTCCTGCCTCTGGCGGCTCTCCCATGGAATGCCCGACCTTCGGCTGACCAGGACCTGGCTGCTTGCATGTTGCCCTGCATTCATGCAGCCCCAGCCCGAGAATGCCAAAGACGACAAGGCCGGAAAGGATGAGGCGCCAGCGGGCCCAGACCCGGGCGCAGCTGGGGCGGGGGGGGAGGAGGGGGCTGTACAGCACAAGAAGCTAAAGGAGACTCTGAGGGATGCCACCATCAAATTTTTGAAGGTGCGCGGCAGCCGTTGCCAGCAAGGCGCATGCAGTGTCTACAGGTTGCTTGCCAAGTCCTGCCCCATCTTGCATTCTGTGGGAGCCTCATATCCCTCCTCCACGGAAATTCGAGACTGTTGAGTTGCTGTGCCTTGACATTCCATGACGATCGCCGTCCCTATGCCTGGGCAGCTCTGCTGCTTCTTGCCAGCACACCGGCTGCAAATGCACACGCCCCAATGTACATCATACTGAACATCCTGCGCTATCATGAACTCAGTGATCAGCGCATCGATGGGCACATGGGCAGGCTTAGAGTCAATCTCAATGACATGTGCTTACCATGCAGGACCTGGACCTCAACGTGCCTGCTCAAGCGGATCTATATCATGAGCACTTCAAACAGCTGAAGGTGCGGCAGCGTCATGCGATTAACGTGGCAGCACAGAGGTTTGGTGGGCTCATACAATTTTGCTGTCATAGACTGCGTGGCATGTGCTCTGCCTGAGGCCTTTCTCTGTGTGTACCTGACCTTGCAGGAGGCCTGGCCCACTCATCTGCCCCTGCTTCTTGAGCACTTGCGCAGGCTGGATACACAGGTATATTTGTGTGTGCATGCGCGCATTTGTGTGTGTGAATGGCGTGCACGGACTGCGGCAGTCACCTTGCACTTGTGCTGACGCCCCGGGGGGCTCCTCCAACACTGCTCTTGTGTGGAGCAGCTGCTGTGTGCATTCTTGCATGCTGTGTGTCTTTGCTCACCGTGCATTTTACTGTGTAATTTGTACATGCATTGCACATGCTCAACCGGAGCTAACATGGCTGAGATGGTGCAGTTGCAAGGCTACGTATCTGCCCTTCAGACTAAGATGTATAGCTCATTGCAAAGCCATTGCAAGTGGAAGACCAACAAATTCAGCGTGCATATTGTGCCTACCACTGACTTAGAGGGTGTCACGCCAAATTTGGGTGGCGTGTTGTGCCCTGGCTCTCAGCGTTGTGTGCCTGAGATGTGTGTTTGGAACGTGATGAAGCTTCAAGCCTGCTGAATGGGCCTGCACGGCTGCTTAACGTTTATGCCATGCTAAGTTCTAGCAGTTGCAGAAATCTTTTCGGTGGACATGTGTTGCCCAGGCGCCCAAGGCAGAGAAGACCTCGACGCACGCCCAGAAGGTGGCAGTGTGCAAGGCCATCGTGGCTGCCGCTGACGAGGCCATTGCAGCCATTGATGCGCGCGAGATCGCTGTGGCTGCATCCATTAAGAACGCAGACGAGGCTCCAGGTGGGTGCACACACAGCTTTGCTGTGCTCTTGCTGCTGCCATGGCCTTGCATCATCCGTGGCCCAGCCACAGCTGACTGGGCTCTCGTGGTTGAGGGCTGCGCACAGACAGCAGGTGTGCGCCTGCCTGTTGCGATGATCAGGGCGAGGTTGGCAGGGCGTCATGACCTCCAAGGCATGTGTTCTTGTGAGGCTGGCAAGCCCAGGGACAGGAGAGCGCCTTGTAGGAATAGAATCACACAGGTCCTATGCTTCACAATTGAAGAAATTGCATCACACAGGTCCTGTGCTTCACAATTGTAGGAATTTAATCACACAGGTCCTATGCTTCACAATTGTAGGAAATGTATCACATAGGTCCCATACTTCAATGAGTTGCAGCAGCACAGGGTTCTGGACAGTGGCTGCCATGCGTGGTGGCTCGAGAAAGAAAGAGTCGCACTAAAAAGGTCCGTCATCTTTTCCAGGGCTGGGGTGGGAGCTGACCGTGGACTGAATGAGGTCTTGCTGTGCAGGCTTGCTCCACCCTTGCAATACCTCGGCCAGCTTCCTGGGATGACTTATCAGAGGATCAAGCAAGAGCAGGCACGCCATGGCAGGCACCCAGCTCAGGCCCACCTGTGCTCAGGACTGACCCTTTACGACACATGTGCTACTCACGCACAAATGCTCAATGCAGAGCTCAAGGCCGCCAAGAAGGACGCAGACAGCAAGCGTGATGTGCTGTGCGAAGCACTCCACCGCAAGGCTGCGGCCCTGCTGCGCATGGAGGGAATAGTGGGCTACCCGAAGGGGGAGGCACCATGGAGTCTGTCTACGGCCTCCTCAGTACCTGCCAGGTCCACTGCTGCAGCGGGTGAGCTGCATGTTGAAAGAGGGGGGGAGAGCTGTAAGTTGAGGAAGGGGGTTGAGCTGCATGTTGAGGGAGGAGGAAATCTTCACTGAGGAAGCGGTTGAGCTGTATGCAGAGAAATGGGAGGAGAGCTGAAAGTTGAGGAAGGGGGTTGAGCTGCATGTAGAGAGAGGGAGAAGACTTTCGCTGATGCGGCGCGTGAGCTGCAGTGCAGCTTCTGCACTTACAGTGACAGGGGTGAGATTACTCAAGCCGTTCGGGAGGACCAGAATGAGCCCACCAGGGGCAAGTAGGGTTGCACATGCCACTCTGGGTGCAGGTTGAGCTCATGGTGTGAGCTCGCCGCCCCACATGGGCGTGTGTAATGGGATTGGCTTGCACTGCCTACAAGTACCATGCAGCCCACAGTTTCAGTCCTCAGTTGCTGGACTTGAGCCTCATTGAAAAGCTTTCATGAAATTTGTCAGCAGCTCACAGTATCGTTGCGAGGTGCCTCCCGAAACACACGGCAGCACTCTCTGCATTGGTTCCTACGCTATTTGTCTGGGGCAGCATGCCAGTTGCACCCGTATCCATGTATGAATTGTCATTTTGCCATGCAGCTCCTGAGGGAATGACTGCGGAGGCAACTGCAAGTGCTGAAGGGGAGGGGGATGTCACCGCTACCACCTACGCAGCTTCAGCACCACCCTCGACGTCATCGCTAAACACAGGCGCTGTGGACAAAGCAGCCTTTGATGCTGCTCTCTTTGAGCTGCGCAAGCTGGTGGATACTTCTTCAGAGGGCACTTACCTTCCTCTGCATGCCCAGGCAGAGGCGCGTGCATCAAGGTGGGAATGCACAAACACTACCCAGAGAAAAAGAGCTGTGCGTGTTTGCACATGCATTCAACACCATTTGATCAGACAAATAATTAAGTGCTGTTGACAAACTTGCAATGGCTCTCATTTGGTGCGCAGGCCAGGCAACGCGCTCCGAACCATTGACCGAGCAATTGACCTGGTTGTCAAGGAGGGGAAGAAACCATCAGGGCCAAGCAGCTCAGGTAAATGCTTGCTTCCCTGGGGGCAGTGGCAGCTACAGTTCATGAACGCTGCACACACTTGTAAAAACCACCAGGCACCCTGCAACAAAAACATGCTTGTCTTTGTCTGCTGCAGGGGGCGTTGCGTTTCCCAGCCTTCGTGCCTTGTATGAATGGAGGCGCAACATCCTCAGCGCAGCTCCCCCATATGGGCTCGGCAACTTGGCCCAGCACGTGGCCCACTTAGAGTTCCAGCTATTGGCCAAGAGGTTCCCCCCCTCTCACCCCTTGTTTTGATTGACCTCTTGCGCGCTGGCCTGGCCAGCCATTTATCAACGTGCCTTTCAAAAGCATTGCATTCATTGTATCATTTTCTTGAATAGTGCCAACCGCATGCCAACTTCATCTCATCCACCCCATGTCGCACGAGCGACAGAGGATGATCGGTTATTATTAAGTTAAACCTAATTTTAAGCAAAAGTAGTGAATTTCAGGAGGGTTGCACCATTGACTAAGGTGAATAAGAACGGATTCAGGGAAAAGGCGATCGACGTCATTTTTATCAGTCCGCCTCATCGTTTTAAACACCGTACAACAAAAGGTTATTGGAGGCCATCATCAACATTGCCATGTCTCAACCTCTGAGTCCCACCTCTGGCAGACCGTACAGCCCCATGCGGTCCAGTGTGCTGACCACCACCGGCTCTGCCATCAAGGTAATTGGTGCTTGAGGTATTTCATCAACTGCCTGGGCTGGGCTGGGACTGTGCCATGGCCCATGGGGTTCGCTCCATCTGCTCTTATTGACCCGGACTCCGTTCCCTTACTTGTAGCTTGAGCATGTGTCTGAGAAGTTTGCGGGGCTGTGGACGGACCTGGAGCAGGAAAAACAGGTGTGCGCTTCGACCGATGAGATGGTGGGCTTGCATTGCAAGCCGGGGGGCTCGCCCTTGAAAGGGGGGGACATGCAAGCGCGATGGTTCTCCCTACCACACACACTTCCTTGGTTTGCCGCAAGTCCTGCAATGTCATTTAAGGAACGGGATGTGTGTGCTGGTATCGGCAGGCTTGGAAATTCCCCTGTCTGCTGTTATTAGACCATCGTGCGATAGTTAGACCCCCATCCCCCCTCGCCCCGCTGTTTGTGCAGGCCCGACGCATCGCAGAGGCCACTCGCATGCAGCTGTTCCAGGAGTCGGTGCTGCGCCTGGAGAAGAGCATGGAGGTGCGACTGGGATGGGATAGAAGACGGGGGGTGTGGGCACACGGATTCATCGACCAACCGTCAATCAGCCAAGCCATTCTATATGGGACGGCAGCAGTGCTTTCAGCGCACGCAAGAGTTCATTGGCTGTCCTGGTGTCGTCCAATGTCCCCTGCAGCGAGATAACAGGACCTTTGACCTGAAACGTCCTCTTGCTCATCAATCCATGACTTGCCTTTGCAGGCTGAGGTGAAGAGGAGGGCCGAGTCAGACAAGCAGCTGCAGGCACACTTTGAGGGCGAGCTACGGGTGCTTCACGTAAGTGGGGCAACCAAGGGAGGCAACCCAGGAGTCATGAGGGTCTGTCAAAAATGCAGCCCCTCTCCCATCATTCAATGTTAGAGTAGAACACCATCACTGCTTTGCTTCACCCACAGTGATTGTGCGAGCATGTTATGTTTTTAAAACCTCCATGGTGACTGGCAGAATTCCTGGGTACGAGCGTGTGGGTTGCAAAGCAGCTATCAGTTAAAACCTGAATTATCCCATGCATTTAAGGGTTCTTTGTCTGCTGCTGATTCCCACAGGAGCGATCTGCCTGCCAAGTGGCTGAGATGCACAACGCCCTGAAGTCTGCGATTGACTCGTTCTCCTCTCGGGTGCAAGATCTGCACGCTGTCATCAGGTGAGATCCAAGGGCTCCAAGAATTTTTGAAACAAGCATGCAGCCTCTGGATGCAAAATCGCAGGGTAAGAGCTTCCCGTCAGAGGTTTAGAATCTGTCTGAATTGAATGTGTCCTAGCCAGTCCAATCCTACGCAAATCAGACTCCAACTGCCTTTTCTTATGTACAAGAGTGCTGGTGTCGCATCGCTCACAGGCTTCAATGACATGCACACGTGCATCTGTTGCCAGAGCCCCTGCATGCTTATCCCCTTGACAGATTGCAGTGACACACATCTCTTTTTGCAACTGCTCGCTTTGCCAAGTTTAAATTTGAGGATTTACTAGGAAGCTACCATGCTGGAACGCCTTGCCCAATGTCCCCAGCACTGAGTCCCCCTGGCGACATTTTGACAAGTTTCCCAGCAGCCCCTGTACAGTTGTCTCTGCCTGCCTTCTAACCTTCGAGGGATTGCTTGTCTTGCCTCAGGGAAGAGCGCGACCAGCGCCGCAACGACATTGAGCACTTGGCCACCAGCCTGGTCGGGAAGGTCAACGAGTGTGTGGCTGCCCTTGATGAAGGTGTGGCATACAACACGCATCTGCGTAACGCTCTTGTTTCCTTTGTCGTCCTATTCTCAAAGAGACATGAGCCACAAGTAACAGTCATGCACACGTGTTTTGGGGTCCCCTTGCTTGCAGAGCGCACAATCCGCATGCAGGAGCAGGCCATGGCCCTCAAGCGCTTTGGGGAGGACATTAGCAATGTCAACCACCGGCTGGATACCGAGAAGGTACAGAGGTAAGTGGATGGTGAGGAGCTGCTGCGAGTGCATACTTGACACCTGAAGCCACGGGAACAATGGCATGCACTTGCTAATTTCGCACCAGTCCTGCCCATCCTGCAACTTGGAGCACACATGCCTTTGCCCCTCAGTGTCTTCAACCAGTGTCCCTTCACCCAATGCCCCAGCACCATTTAATGACATCCATTAAAGAGGCGAGAGACACTGATCCAGGATGCTGAACCATACCTTGTTTTCCTGCAGGGAGGCTGACTTGTCTGCTCTGCGGGTGGAGATTCATGATGTCCTTGGCAACCGTAACATCCAGGATGAGCAATTCAAGGTGAACAGGGTTGTGTAACATATGAGAGGATTGGGTCCATCCTCACTAGCATGCCAGATTATGAACGACGAGGGGTTCCTGTTTTTGAGCAGGGAGTGTCTAAAAGAAGGGCATGTGTACCTGTGCAGTGCTGGTGGCTTGCCTGCTTGTCCATGCACGCTCTAACAATCCTTGTTTGATGCATCATGTCTTGCAGAATATGACATTGGACGAGCTGAACGCTCTCAAGGCTGCCTTGTCTCTGGAGCGTGAGGAGCGTGTGGCTGAAGATGATGAGATTGTGCAGGTGGGTTGCTCGGCAAAAAGTGGAGAGGATATCATGCCGTTTCTGTCATACCGTGCATGGAATAAGTAAAGAAGAACGAAAAATGCTTTTGTTACCAATCCTTTTGGGGTGCTCAGTATAAGTGCACATGCTCAGTGCACAAAAGCCACAAGAATGCTGAAGAAAGCTTGCTCCTCTGCCTTTTTGATTTTAACTTTTTCTTTGCTCACAAATGTGCCCAGGCCATCAATGACTACACTCGGGCGCTGCAGGAGGGCCTCAAAATGGTCAACATGTGAGGGCATGCAGCAGGGAGAGTGCATGCGTCTGCAAGACATTGAGCAGGCAGTCCTTCAAGTGCATTATACCGTGTAAACTGTTCATGTAACATGGACAATTCCATTAGGGTTGTGCCTGGGGAAGCTGTATTTTTGCTGCGTCAAACAGAGATTCTTATTGGTGCAGGCTTTATTCGAAGGTCTGGTGAAGCTGAGGTTCTCTACCTCAAGTGGCAGGACCTAATACAGCCAGACGCTGCCTAATGTGCCTGATCTGGTAGCTTGATGCAATGGCTGGCTCCCCCAGCTTAATGCAGAGGCAACAGGCCAATTGTATCACATCATATGGTTGCTCTTGTACTCTGTTTGTCCCGTCTGTAGGCAAAATAACTCCGCCTAAAGGCGAAACCGAGTGCTAAAAGTGCGTCCTTGGAGTTCTGATACTCGGGATGCATCCAGCACCATTGATCCCCCTAGGCTTGCTTGCTCTGTTGTCCTGTGCGTGCCTACTATGGGGTTGAGAACATACTTCACGCGGCACAGACCAACTGACCGGACCAATTGGGCATCTGACCAAGTGAGATTAAGATCCATCATTTACCTGCCATTGCTTTTTGTACTGATCCTGCCCTTTGCTGTTAACTTGTTGGTGGAGATGTAGGTTTGTTTGGTAGTCTGCGATCTGTGCATTGCTTAAATTCATCAACAAGACAAAAAAAACTTCATTAACAGAGATGGCTCTATGGTATAAGAGTACCAAACACAGCTTCTTGAGTGATTAGTGGTTTACCATTGGTGGTTTACAAAGGGTTAGCAAGAGAAGGCCTTCGCTGAAGGCTGAAGTCAAGTTTACAAGTTTCAAACTTCCATATAACTAACGGTTTCCAAAATAACTTAACGAAATTATGTTGAAAATAGCCTAAAGCATTTCTAGGGCTACTCGGGCTTTCCAGGATTACTCTGCCAGAAAGGTTGACTGGTTACCAGCCGGATTACTCGCGTCAAGAAAATTTGGAAAGGGTCGTCGAACATTACCATCGATTTCCGCACGCTTACCAGGTCAGTAACCAGCATGATTACCGCCGGCTTTCTGGGCCGGAAAGCAGGCCAGAAGGCGTGGTAGATAAGTTTACAAGTTTAAGTTTGACCTTCAGCCAGGTAGTTTGACTGATCAGGTTGCTGGTGAACACCAGCCATCAAATAAACATCCATAAGCTCTGAAATAAAACGATAGGTAAGGTAAGGTAAGGTTTCAAGGCTGTATCTGCCGAACGAGGGCAGCTTAGCCGGTTGTGGCCTCCAGTGAGGTTCGAACCCCGAACCCACAGGTTGCGA
>LFCJ01002031.1_pt1 | contig 14463 bp, 17 predicted proteins | sample 643141 | NCBI WGS metagenome assembly LFCJ01 (sample SAMN03766243, study PRJNA286221) | soda lake metagenome | biome: soda lake; feature: Kulunda steppe; material: water; isolation source: sample B1-Br-g2 brine of Lake Bitter-1 | place: Russia: Kulunda steppe | collected 2010-07 | reverse complement strand
GGGCATCATCTTAGCTAGTTGGCTTTTCTGGCAGTTCTCCTTTTCCTAGCGTTTTTCAGCTCTTCTGCCTTGCCTGCCTTAAGGACATTGCTGTGTCCGCTCGCGTCTTGTAACAAACAAACAAACCTCCTAGGCGCAGGCACAGGTTTCAATCCCAGGCCATTAGGAATGTGAGCAACAAGTATCTAGTGCACACCCAAGCCAATTAAGTGGCCCCAAGCCAATACAGGCGTCACCCCTCTGAACACGAGTCAACCACAAAATGGCAGACCAGCCAAGCGTGCTGCACGTGACAGGATCAGCGCCTCCTCTCAGCCCAAACGCAAATGCAGAAAGCAAAGCACCCCTACCACCCAAGTTCCAGATTCACAACACCTCATCATCCACCAACACCACCAAGACATCACAACAACTACCTTACACGTCAGCCCTCTTTTCAGAGATATCTCAAAGAACCTCACTATCCATCCTGCTCAACCTCTGCCCCCCAGCAAGCGCCCACGTACAAGATACCTGAGCCAAGACACTAACCTCCCCACGGCAATCCCAGTTCCTCCACCCGAGTCTTCCAGTGGACAAGAGAGAGCAAATCTAATATGGCGCTACAACAGGAACAAGGCCCAAGCCACACAGCCCATTACAGCCTTAACCTCGATTTACAAGCACGAACTTAATCATAGACTCATTGACCGCCACAAACTTTTCAAACCACACAGGAGAGTGGGTTCAAACAGCTCCCCACAAACTTACCAGAAGCAGTACCACACCCACTGGGCCTCTATGACCATAGAATAGTGGGCCATCCCCATTTTCACCGCAGCTGGCTTTAAGAAAGCCTCTGTGCCTGCCACAAAACGCACTGATATTCATTGTGCTTGCTGCGAGATCTGCTCTGATCGGATAGGGAAGGAGTTCCTAGCAGAACCCTTTGAAGATATGTATGTCTGTGATGTCTGCAACCGCACTTATCACTGGTCCTGCCTCCTAAGACTTGGCTGCTACAAAGACGAGGACCGGGATTCCGTTAAAAAGGATAAAACCTGGGCCTGCCTTGCTTGTGCTTGCCTCAATGATTCAGAGAAAGAGTCCCGGCATCACTTTGCTGAAAATGAGGAATTTAAGGTGGTGACCTGGAACCCCACCGGGGAACCAGAGGAAATGACCATCCATGCAGATTTTGAACAATTAGTTCAAAAGTACCTGATGAACAAAGGCCCTGGCCCAAATCTCTCTGCGCCCACAGCCGACACCAGCCTAGACAATCTGACACGCCAAGGTTTCTCAAAGGATGACACATCTGATGACCTATGGCACCAAAAAAAGATTACATTCTGAGAAACAAAATGACCTTTGGTTTCCATCAAACCAACCCACAGCTGGACATCCAGCCCACGGGTCATTGCAAGTACTTGGTTCATGAAACCATTGACCATGGACCATGTAGACCAGAATGCACAACCTCACGAGCAGGAATCTTAGCCCGTAAGCTACCCTACTATCCTTGCTGCATGCGTCTACGGGGCCGATGGAAAGTGCAAAGGCATGCTCACACCCGAACGCCTACAAATTCTCCATCAAAAATACAACGAAGCCAAGAGCACAGGCCTTCACCAGGATGTTGGCTTTCCACTACCGAGCTTTGCTTCTGAGTTGGTTGGACTGTTTGTATGTAAAGCCAGGGCCACCGAGCAATTTGATCGCCAAAAAAAAACAACTCCTTCCATTGTATCCTCCCTCCCCATGTCAAAGCAGCCTTCAAACATTGCGCAGCTTGTGACCCAAGAGAAAATAGCTTCACCACTGGACTTCAATCCAGACCTCCCACACTACAGGAGTAGCCGCCCACGTGACACTATTTGGTGCCTTCACTGACTGTTTCTCCTCCTCTTTCTCAGACTTCTCTATTTGTCATCCCATCTATGACAATGATATCATGCACTTGACCTTAAGGCACGCCATTTACTCTGCCATTAACAGTCCCCATGACATACCCACAGCAACCTACATGCTCCTCCCCTGCTGGGGCAGATCCATGAGCACAAATGCTTACATGGCATTAAACAACCAGTTCAGCCACATGTGTAGCCTAATGGGAACTGTCTCATCTCAAAACTTTCAGTACGCTGATATCCCATTCTGGAATGATTCTCGCACCCCTCTCCAAAAGCACCACTGGGACCTGCAGGTCATTGCAGTTTGGAACACACAAGCCAGGCGGAACTTAAACAACCGCAACCCCGAGTGGCTCAATTACCTGGCACAGAGCATCCCTGAGGCTAAATAGAACACAACCAGAGTGAGCAAAGACGCTCATATCCGTATGCTCCCACTTGGCGCCCCACCTCCAGGCTTTAACAAACTCAAGAGATTGAAGCCTGACCTCCTCCTAGTTGCTAAGCTCCACAACAAATACAAAAATAAAAGACAAAGCGAACCCTCATCTGGCCCTCAAAGTAGCGGACTGGAAGAAGATTGCCTTCACAGATGGGAGCTGCATCCGTCATGACCACCAGCATATCATCAGAGCAGGCGTCTACATACCTGACACCTATAGAATTTATCACGTGAATCCCAATGGCTCCAATATTACTAATACTGTCCATAGGGCTGAGCTTGCAGGTATCTCTGCAGCCGTTTCTCATGACTATTTTCTGATAGCTATCGACAGTGAAAACTCAATGAGACAAATTAAAAAACAGATCAGATACCCAGAATTGCACACCTATAGGTGTGGTAGCTATCACATCCACCACAACCTCTTAGAGACTATCATCAAAGCAATCCGCAACACTGCGACACTCTCCATCAAATTCCTGAAAGTAAAAGCCCACACCAGCATTATTGGTAATGAGCGTGCTGATCAGATAGCAAAGCATGTGGCCAAACATCCTGAAGCTGCTGACACTGGCATTAAAATGGCAGGGCATGAAGGTAACCCTTTTCGCAACATCATTTGGCTTGCAACCTCCACGGATGATCCAAACAAACAATGCCCTATTTTTGACAGCGGCAATCAATCCCAACCTTACCAACCCCATATGCGCTACCTCCCCAACAAGCGCGACGCGTTACAAGCACACATGCATAAGGTCCACAAACTAGGCAATGCACAAACTGATACCAGCTACTACACCTACCACCAGAATCTATTTAAGAGTAAGAGTGCCCACAGCAAAATCAGTAATGCTTTCCTGTCCATACCTGGCATCTCTCACAAGGAAAAAGAGACAGTGATCAAATACCGGTTTGGCACGACCTACAATTGTAGATGGTTGCAACCAAAAAAACGCTGTCCGTTTCAAGCTAACCAACAGCCTTAGTTGCCCCATCTGCTCCTGCCAAGACAGTGCACTTCACATCCTCTCAGGGTGCCAGCATCCCATCATAAGAAACATGGTGACAGAACACCACAATCTTGCAGGCAGACTTATAACAAAAGCCGTAAGTAAAGGTTCTCTAGGCTCCTGTCTTGTATCCACAGATGTGGGCAATGCTGACAAGCATTGTATGCAAATCAAATACCTGTGACAGCAGAATCCAGAGTTCCTCTGGCTTGGATTTTTGCTATAAACCACAATCAAAGAGACAGGCTCACTTCTCACCCTGATGCCATTTTAGTGACTCCAAAGAAACACGCAAGATCAATTCCAAAAATCAACAGAACCATCCCAATGATCAAGGCCTTACTTTAAGGATTGGAAGGAGGGTGGTTTTGGGTAGGGGGCAGGGTTGTTTAGCGGCAGCCACCGCAGCTGGAGGCAGACCCCATCACCAGCCACAGCTTAACGGCCTAAACAGACTCGCCCCAAGAACCTCCCTTGGCAGGGTCAGACCACCCATCTCATTGAGATCAAGTACTGTGAAGACACTCACCCTGAGCAGCAGCTCCAAGCTGCCCATGCTCAGCATGGTCGCCTTAGACGCAGCATTGCAGGAGACTATGTTCTTCGTGTCATTCTCTTAGGTGCAGGGGGTGTTATTTGCATTCCTCACACTTTGGTTCCTCTGAAGAGTGTTGGCCTTGATTTGCGAAGAGCCAAGAAACTTGCTCTCAAGCTTCATGCTCATTTCGTGCACTATGCTGGTAAGCTTGTACCGACCAGACGTTCTCTCGAGCATTCTCCTCACCTTCAAACTAATCAGGAGAGGTTTGCTGGCTTGTCTGCCCGCAACCCTCCTGATCCTCACTGACTGCTTTCTTCTTTTCTGGTGAAGGGGCTTTTCTTCCCAAGTGGCTCCTTTTCCTTAATTGATGTGAGGAGCTTTTTTGCTGCTTGCGTGATTTTTCTTTCTTCCTGACATTTAGCTCGCGAGCTTTGCGTACATCTCAACTGGGTTGTCTTGGGGGCGACAAATGGTGCAAATGAGGAGTGGTTGGCGATTTGAATTTTTAAGTAGGTAAGGGAGTGACATGAATGGCATCAGGGCGACTAGAGGTGAGTCTATGTCTGGCAGATAAACGAGCATCAATAAGCCGGCTGGGTAGTGTCCTATCATTAGCATGCGCACAAAGTGACTGCAACTAGACGCGCTCTTGAAATGACATTTGCTGTCGAGGTCTTGGTCTGGAGCAGGAGGCGGCTTGTCACTCGCCAGATCCTCACTAGTTCTTCCTTTTCCTCGGCGGAGGAGACTCGCGGCTCTTTGGGCCAATGTGTATCCTCTTCCTTACTGTTGCAGGAAGATTTTTTACTGCCTGAGCAACTTTTGTAATTTAATCGCCAAGATCATTCAAGAAGGAACTGGATGACTCAGCTCTTGCTAGGAGCCCTTTATCTATCACTTAAGTGAAGCTTCAGCCCCTAGCTTCACAGCGCTCACATACAATGATGTAAGACTGAAGGTGTCAGACTGTCGTTTGTGGGCCTACACTGGTCGTTGTTGCCTTATGAAGTCAACAACACGTTGGAGCAGGAGTCTTTATACATTCAATAAGAACAGCCGTCTATGTTGCCCCTGGAAAAGTTGGGATAAGCAATAACGTAAGTAGAGCAGAACTGACTCGGTTCTGCTTGTCGGACTGGCATAGCTTCTGCACTTGGGGCAAACTGCACTCACATACTATGAGTAGCAGCCTACCGCACTTACATAATATGTTTAGTAGCCACAAACAGTACCTGTTCTCTATCTCAGGCATGGGAACAGTCCGTGTTTCCTGAACTACATGGAAAGCACACACATGTCAAACTCTTGGAACAAATCATCTCCATGATCAGACACTGCCATGCACTTTAACAAATTTAAAGCCTATATTGGTGTAGCTGGAAATGAAAAGGGAAGAAAAAAAGAAAACCTACGTAGGCAGTGAAGCACTCCCTACATCAATTAAGGAAAAGGCGTCACCTAGGGCGTAAGCACCGTATGACTCCTCCACCATGTGGTGCACCAAAGAAGCAAAAGAAGTCAGTGGGGATCAGGCTGGAAATGAGTCTGTCAATGTTACAGCAAAACATGCTGCTCTCCATAACTCTGGGCATGATGGAGCATTCCCACCACCCTCACCTGACGGCAATCCTGTCTCCCATATACACTGGCTTGCGGAAGAGAAAATTGGGACTACCCACACTACCAGTTAAACCAGCCTTGCACCACTGCAACATTTAGGACAAACTAAAGCTCACATGAGCAAGCATCACACAATTGTAGATGCTAATACAACTCTCAGGTTACTACAACTAGGATGAGACTACTTACGTCAGTGAACCTTACAACTAGCAATTCGTTTTGGAACAATACAAGAGTAAATGTATAACAGTTGACGATTGTCAGGAAATTTAAGTATCTTAATTCAGAACGAGCACTCCTCACACAGAAACTGGCCCATCTCTATGGCAGAGCCACTAGTTCAATATGCCTGTTGTGTCATCAGCCAGATATTCGAATCCATACGCTTTCTGGCTGTCAGAAAGTTTCTAATCAAAACATATTAACTGAAAGACATAACATTATGATGCAATGTTTTCCAGGTGTATCATCAAAACTTGAGCAAAGATGAACTTGGAGGAAGCACCATTTTCAAAGTTTTTAGAAGTGAAGCCCGGATGGCTCAACGAAGTCTGGTTGTAACGAAACCAGGCTTTCCTTAATCACCAGATCACCTCCGACTACCTAACCAACCACCAGGCTCAGGCTTCAAGCTGGACTGGGGTCGGGCCAGTTCATCAACCGGGATCGTTCCCCGGCCAGCCCATTAAAAGACCCTACTTATAGCGTTCCTTACACTGGTTTTACCAGCACATGTAGCCAACAGGACTTCACCCCCATGGCTTCTATCAAACATTTCAGTGGAGAAACTTTGGTCTTTCTCTATACCAGATGCTACTTGTTTACTGCTAGCAGGAACAAAGTATGGCTATAAAAGTTACTTTCAGGCTATGCACCGTTCGAGCTGGGATGTACACCTGGTTGAAGTCAAAAATTGTAATGACGCACAACCAGCGTAACAACTAGCAAGAGCAACTGGACAGTATAAAGATTGAAACATGCCCTTACACAGCGATGCCACAAAGTGAGCCCACGTACCATCCTGATCGGAGTGATGGGCACCATCTATAAATTTCGTACTGAGCTACCCCTCAATAAGTTTGGCCTTGATCGGTGTAAAGGAAAATACAAGCACTTGACCTACACACCCATTCAATTGAGTATGCAACAAAATCATAAGTACAAGCAGGAGGTCGAAAAGTAACACAACGCACATGGCTCTTTTCAGAGCCCATCCTGTCTCCCACTCACAACTCTCTTCCTGGTTTGATGGCTGGGTTTTGCCTGGTGCTTGCACTAGATCCTCTTCCTTAATTCACGCAAACAGGGGTTTCCGTGTCGGCATACTCTTTTCTTTTTTCCTGGTAAGACTGGGCATGCAATACAGAAAGGCATGGTTACACAGCTGTATCTGCCAAACGAGAACAGCTTAGCTTAAGCCTATCAGACTATTCACGCAATACAGAGAGAGCCTCTACAAGAAAAATCCGGAGAGACTTGTGGAAATAGAAGGGGCATTCTTATCTGAGGGTACACAACACACAAAGTCCTGTCAGGCCAGATTGTTACTGAACCAAATAAATGCTACAGTTTGCACGTGCATTTGGACGTTATCCTGCTGCCACGATGCTACTTTGTAAGCAGCATCGTACTCTCGTGACAGTTCTGGAGGCAACAGAGGAGAATGGATGGAGGAAAGGGAAAGCCACCATGAAAGCTACTAGCCTTAACGCAGAGAGTAACCTCAAATGTGCAGCTTACTGCCGTGCGCATGGGGCAATAAGAGTGCTGTTAAGCCAGCAAAATGCGCTCCTCTCCTAATTCGAAGATGCAGTAAAACATCAAGACAGACCTTTTGAATATATGACAACTCGTAATAACCCATATCAAAACCAATTTCGAAGTTGACTCAATCAAAACCGATTTGACCAAGCCAAATTGTTTTGCTATAACATATTTTTTCAATCCAAAAGACAAGATGGGACAGGTACGGCGTTCGAGAAGTATGCTTGCAACATTCTATCGCCCTACTCTTCCTCATTGAGCCCATCCTGTGTCCCTTTTTCAGTCAAGCAGTGCGTACGTGCAGCTAGATAAGGGCGCCTATGCTGGCAATGAACGGCTCAGGTGCGACATGTGCATGATTGTACGCTCGTGACTGAGTTGATGGGGCCCTACTTGCGAGCACACCTCCAAGCAGCCTCGGGACAAGATGCCTGAGAATATGCTGCATACAATATCTGTGGAATTGATGAGAATGAAGGTGATTTTGATTCACCCACATGCCGATTGTGTTGCAACACTTCAATTGATGCCATACGGCATGCATGTTTTTAGGGGCACGGTTTACGTTCATGCTGCTGACAAGATTGAAGCAGATGCCATTATCCTTCGTATTGTTGGTAAGTATTTTGTTTGGTGTCGGCTCCATTCATGACCCATCCAGCGACAATTGAACATGTCATCAATCACGAACCGAAGCTTACTTCTACAATTGACAGGCCTGGATGCCGATGAGCATTTAAGTCCATTGAGTAGCAAAAATGACGGTCATATTTTCTTACTATGTGCCTAAGAAGACGCCATGTATACACTGCTACGTACATGTAGTGGGGACAGGAATGGGAATGTCAAGTCCGCTTGCCTTGCTGATTGCCCCAGTTGCTGCCTTCTCAGTTGATATTTCCTGCAGCTAGACAACCCCAAAGAGGTGCAATTGTTGTTTAAGGCGTAGCATAGATCATGAGTGGACTGCTTCACCCTCAAGCTGGTCCTAAGAAAGCGCAGGCACTAGAGACTGCACAGCTCACACCGGCATCTTTACGAAAAGGTCACAGCTTGAGTCAATTTCGTGCGTGTATGCCGTGCGTCGCAACCTTGCCTACTGAGCCATGTCTCAATCTCCTGTCCTTTCTATGCTGCCTGACAGGGGAGGAGCGGACAATGTGGAGAGTAAGTAATCAATGATTTTATCCTGTTGCTACTTCTCAAATAAAAAAGTTGTCATTTGCCTTGTAAGCAAGGTTCAAATCATTGCTTGTGGCAACTTGGAAGTGCATTCTGCTGATAGCTACAAAGCAAACTCCTCTTGCTTGATTAATATAGATGCGCACAATGGTTTTTGATACCCTCTGACATTCACCGTTCAAAGTGAGCGCTCTGTCATCATGCAGCTATCATGCCCAAATGCATCTTGGCCAATCGTCTTAAATTTTGATATGATACCAGTACATCCTACCTGCAGAGTGTCTAGTTTGCACTGCCTGCAGTGCATGTCCCTTTTGGCACTTACTGTTAATATATGAGCCAGTCGCTCATGCAAAGGATGATTGCACGGGATCGATGATCACTCAATAAAATCTCATATGAATCATATGATATGATAATATCTGTTTGCGCCATAAAGTTGCTGAATAAATCTAGTGCCCATGATGGCAAAAGATTCATGTCATAAAGGCACAGCTACTTGAGTTGCTGAGCCCAATCCGTGCAAGCTTGCTGCTACTTCCTCTTTAGGAAGAGCACACCACTACCCGGAACAATCAAACACGGCGGTACTTCAAAACATATGGGGGTGAGTGTCAAGGACTGATGGACTTTTCCCCACTGGAATACTTTAAGTTTGAAATGGCGTGCACGGCAAGACAAGAGTCCCGCCTATTAAGATGGATGTAGCCTACTTGCGGGGAGGCAGGCTTAGCAAAAGCATTGAAAGATGTTTATGAATTCATAAACAGCAAGATTTTGCAGCCAGAATGTGCAATCGGCATGCATGAAAGCCAGCTAGAGCAGCTGAGACATTTGTACCGACTCAATACCTGCGCAGGTCGTGCGGGCATCCTAGGTGCAGAGGCGAACCTGGCTGGCAAAGGTACAATTGAGGAAGGTTCCTTCGCGTTTCCTTTTCAAGTAGTGCTGCCTGCAAACCTGCCCGGGTCAATGGAATGGTTCCAGCAAGGGTACCGATCTTCAGGAATCAGGTAAGTTTCAGAACAATTGTTTTTTTTCAATTCCCATTATTGGATCCCGATAGCTCTGTGCCCTCCATCCTTTTTTCCTTCATTCTTTATGATCCAGGAATGCAAGGGCCAGCATCATGTACTACGTGCAAGCCGTCTGTGTGACATCTGGAACCTTCACAAGAAACATCAAGTCAGACCCCATCCCGTTCACCCTCCTCCCAACCAGCCCTATTGCCTTCACAGGTGGGGCCCTTCAGTGGTGTGTGTTTTCTGAGCAATTGATTATCATGGGTGCTTTAGGCAGAGTCCTTGCATTAGGTCAGTACCTACAGTGTACCTATTTCTTGGTCATAAGCCTGCGTATTTGTGCTCACAAGCGCAGATTCCCTTGGCCTGTCTAGGCTCTAAAAAGGTTTGCAAAGGTTGACATGGTTCACCCAGATTGCCATTCTTGGAAACATACCCTGAAAACATAACGGTGCATGTATTGGGAATTGGTGTTCACGTTAAGTTCAGCCTGGATGCAAAGCATGCAAGGAGATCATTACAGACAGCCTTAACACATAAGTATCATGATATCATGATGCTGCTCTCAAGCCTCCTGATACCTCATACACCTGCACCTCTTTTACTAGGAGACAGCACTTACATAATCGAAGTCCTGTGGATTTCCCATCGGACAGGCCCTTTGCAAAATGCTCATTGTCGGCCATTTAGGCCACTGGGCACAAGCATTGTGACAAAGCATTTGATCCCATCTCACCCTCGCCCCCTTGACCCAATGATGATAATGTCCCTGGAAGCGCCTGGCATTTTGAACATTTGCAGCAGCTACAGCTGTGTCCTCAAGTCTAGCAGAGCAGGACAACCACAAAGTGTTTCCTAGGATGGCAAATTCTCAGTACCCAAGCCTTTAAATGGCGAAGTGTGACTCTGCTGTGCAACATACCACAGTGATTCGGTCCATCATAAGCACTCCCATGATGCGCATGCACCTGCTGCAGGCCCCATGGACATCAAGGACACCCAATCCTCCATGGTGTGCTGCTGTTTCCCACAAGGGGAGATATCTGGGGGCATGCTGGTCTCCTCCAATGTGGCGCAGTCGGGGTCAGGGGTGTTGGTGAAGGTAAGGGTCTGCTGCATCCCCTGCCAAATATGGCCCCAGGAATGGAGTAATCACAAAAATGAAGCCCTCTGGCAGGCCCCAATGTGTCTAAGCTTTCAAGCAACTGCTCCAAACGGACAGCGTGTTTGATTTGGCCCCTGGACTTGCTGCTCATTGCATGCCACCAAGTCTGCGCAACTCCAGTAGTATTTCCATCAGGCACAAGGATCTATTTGGCCATGTCCTGCCTATCTGATGCTGGCTGCAGCTGACTCCCTTTGTATTGCTGATTCAGTTGACCCTCTGCCCATGGCACACCCTTATTGCTCCAAAACGTGTTGAATGGTGCACTTCGAATCAAACGTGCACATACCCGCACAGATTTAGATTCATGCACACACCATACCTGCACATGGATTTTCTGACATGTCTAAAGGTCTTGCACAAGTAGAGGTCAGACAGTTTTTTCCAATGCAAGTCATATTGCAAGAGCTTCTGTTGTGTGGGCCCCTTTTGCTCTGATTATGCTAAACGCAAATGGAGCAGCATTGTGACTTGTCGTGGTGGCCTGGCAGCCAGTGTTTGATCTGATGTAGTCCGCATTTGCTGGCAAGTTGCTAGCTAAGCATTGGTTTGTAAAAGTACAACATATCAGTACAACTGATAATACCGCAAATGGCCAAATATGCACTGTGCATAGCATGCACGCCTTCCACTTGATCCTCTTGCTGTCCAGGGAACTCTTGCGAATGATACTTCGGCACCAATCAAGAGAATGTATGTGGAACTCACGCAACGGACCCTGCTGTCCAGCAACAGTGGTTGGTCAAAAGCTGAACTTTTGGAGCGTGTCGCCTTGGTGAGGAAATTGAGAGACAGGCTGTGCCTGCTTGTCTTGCCTGTATGTCTGAGGGTGGCAGCTGCGCAGAGCTTTTGAAACAGCTCAACGGCTTCTGCCTGGTGGTGTTGTGCTCTAAATGAGCAGCATTCAAACCTGAGGAAGCCAAACCTCGCGTGCATTCTCAAATTGAAGAGTGAAAGCTGCCGTTTCCTCTCCTCCTGCTTTAACACCCTGCAGGCGCAGTTTCCATGCAGCCAAGCTGACCTGCAGCCAGGAGCAAGGGTAGAGCACCTTGAGACCCATCTGCCAGTGCCTGCTCTGACGCCGCCCACGGTCATGGGCAAACTTATCCAGATCGAGGTACACTCACAGGGCATCAGCGTCCTCTGAGACAGCCATGGAATGCACTTCACAAGAGGGCTGTTGCACAAGAGGGCTGCTGCACGAGAAGGCGGCTGCACTACACAAGGGGTCTGGCCTCTGTCTGTAGTGTGATGTTGCAAGGCCAAGGGATACGGCACACCTGCCGCGCCGCCTTGACTGTTGTGGCATGTGGCAATATGCTCACTCACACACACTCACACATGTGTTAATGACCTGCAAGGGGACTATTTTAATGGCATGTGGCAATATGCTCACTCACACACACTCACACATGTGTTAATGACCTGCAAGGGGACTGTTTTAATGGCATGTGGCAATATGCTCACTCACACACACTCACACATGTGTAAATGAGCTGCAAGGGGACTATTTTAATGGCACACTGGACAATCTGTGCACACTCTCTTCCCTGAGCCGCTTCCGCACTGCATGGTCTCCAACTCCATATGGCCCCCCTCACTAACACCTCTTTCCTGGCCTGTGTGCAGTACTGCCTCGAATTTGTGGGCAAGATGGGCACTATCACACGCAGCTTCAAGGTCAGGGCCCCTCTTGCCGTCAGCCCCCTCCCTCCCAGGGCCTCCACAGCGCTGCACGCGGGTGCCCCACCCACCATGGCACCCGCTGTGCACCCGATGCACATGCCCGTCCCCACACCTCCTGGCATGCCCCCACCCATCCCGATGCTGGGCGTGCCACCCCACAGCGGGGCAGGCCAGCAGCCGTCGCCGCCCTACCCCAACATGTCCAAGGGTGACGGCTTTGGGCCGCTTTCGTACCCAAGCATGGCCCAGGGCCCCCCTCTCCCCGGCCAAGAGCAGTCGTCCTACCCCAGCATTAGCACAGCTGCGCCTGCTGGGTACATGGCGTCCGGGGAGCCACAGGGTGCGCTTCAAGGGCCGCTGCCACCGCCGCCCGTGCAGGGCCACAGCTATCCTGGCGTGCAGATGCCAGAGAACTGGTGAGCGTGTGGGAAGAGGCTGTGGCGCATGCAGGCAGCTGCGGTGCGGGCATGTTTCTTAAAGCCTTGCCTGCAGGCTCTGCTCCGCAAGGCCAGCCTTTGCACAGCAGCAAGAGGGCAGCATGCTTGGGCTGCATGCTTGGCATCCATCTCTGCTGTCTTGGGCATGGGACGCGTTTATCTCTGCGGTCTGCGTATGGCCAAAGACAGCCGCCATGCTGCGGCATATGTGCCTGAGGGCACGACATACCTGCACATGTGCATAGCAGAGTGGGCGGCAAATGCTTGGTAGAGCTATGCTTGGCAGAGCAGGCGGCATATGCTTGGTTGGCAGCTTCATGTGGCCAGTGCAAGCATGGTGGAGGGATTGGAAGCGCATGGGGCAAGGACGAGTGCATGTTTGGAAGGGCGTAAGACATTCAGCAAAAACATCCATTGTCATCCGCAAAGCTGTGTAGCGGTGTTTGGGCTTGGAGTTTGGGGCATTTAGCAGTGGCAGCTGGCATAGCCTCCACATGCATTATTTGTGGAATCAGCTGCATGGGATCAAACAACGCACAGGAAAAAGGGGCAACTTGAGTACCTTTCATGCATCAACCTTTCCTGTACCGCTGCTTGGCTTGCTTATTAAGGTACCCTTCAATCCAAAAGGAGACCTACCTTGACCTGGGTGCCCAGGAGCTGACCCCTGGAAAAGGCAGCACAATAGATGACAACGAAGACTTCTTTAAGGGCCAAGGCTGGGAAGAGTAACCTTGCAACTTACAATACCCATTGCTGTCATGCAGTCCAGCAGTCAAGGCCGCTTTTGTGCCAACAAGTTTTTATGTTGCCTCTGTATTTAAAGAAAATTTGCAGGCATTGCTGCTGCTGAATAAGGCCTTGATTATTAAAATGAATTCGAAATTTGAATGTGTGTGCATGACACTCTGTTGCGTCTAAGAGCCCAGGTTGCAACCATCAATTGATGGATCTTCCTTGGACACAAACTGCCACATTGCGAGCACCTTGTTATTAGAAGTTGTGGAAGGATGACACACGACCAGAGCAACAACTAGCATGAGCAACTATAAGCATATTTGATTGAAATACGCACTTCTGCAGCGATGCACAAAGTGAGCCTTCATTAGGGTTGCACGTTTTGGCTACGGCTATGCTATGGTTACGCTATGGTCTTGCAGACAGTACTACTGTAGTAGTAGCCTTAGCCTAAGGCTTAGGCCAGCTTAAAAACTCCACCCAATTTCATATCTACGACCCTGCCATAAAACAAAAAAGCCCTACTTTTGCTTGGAAAACCATACATTTATAGCTTACCGTACTGCCAATAGAATATTGCGAGAAATTGAATAAATAATTAATTAATTCTGGAAGGCACTCGCGAAATGTAAAATTCGACAAAAATAATTATGGAAATACCTCGCGAAATTTTCACACAGTGAAAATCGTATGATGGAGCCCCAGGCTCCTGAGGGGCAATTTACCCTACCTCAGTTTGGATTTTTTAAACGCCCTCGCACCCAAGAGGATGGCCCCCTCCTTAGTGTTGCCAGGACAAGGTTCATCCCAGAGGTGGAGGCAGGGATGAGGCAGCAGGAGCTCCTCGAGGAAGGTGTCTAGCACTTGTCTAGCACAGCAGAGAAGAGAGCAGGGGGTCATGAAGAGTGGGAGGGAGAGGGGGAGATGTCAAGTGCAAGCAGGGATCCTTGGAACGTCCAGACTG
>LFCJ01002030.1_pt1 | contig 14465 bp, 15 predicted proteins | sample 643141 | NCBI WGS metagenome assembly LFCJ01 (sample SAMN03766243, study PRJNA286221) | soda lake metagenome | biome: soda lake; feature: Kulunda steppe; material: water; isolation source: sample B1-Br-g2 brine of Lake Bitter-1 | place: Russia: Kulunda steppe | collected 2010-07 | reverse complement strand
TGTAATCTGGAGCCTCGCAACCCTCTTATACTCGCAAATAGATTATTGTAACTAGGTGCAGCTGCCAAGCCGCGGGCCTCATAGACAGGTTTCTGAAGCAGCTGCAGGTGCATGCGTGCACAAGCTTGCCTCGAAAACAGGTCTCTTAACCAGCATGCTGGCAAACTTGAAATCCCATAACTGGAAGTAGGGACATTCAGTTACAGGGGTTTGAGTGGCACACTGTCAGTGTCGCTGATCAAGCGCGAATGAAGTGCAACTTTGGGACAAAGGATGTTACCTTGAAAATCTTAAAAATTTAAGTAATTGTTGTAAATTCATATAACGTAGGCTCAATCGTGAAACTTCAACCGGCCGGAAGCTTTGCGATTGCACTTCAGCGTATCCTGTATTCCAAGGATTAAGAACTGTTTTTGAAAGGATCATATTGCATGCATTTCAAGCAGCATTGGTTTCGTGCAGAAGCATTGACCGGAACTTTGAAATACACTTCAGCGCATTCCTAAGTTCATGGATAATAAAAATTTAAAATTATGGATTTCAGTTAATATATATGCGTTCCAAGCAGCGTTGGTTCCGTGCTGATGCTTCGACCAGAAGCTTCGCGATTGTCATCTCAGCGCATTCCGCATTCGTGGACATAATATACATTAGAATGCTGGAGTTTAAATTGCTGCACTTGTGACATAGTCTCAAGCGGAGTCTCAAGGTGCCGTCCGTGCAATATCCGGGGAAAATCCATCCACCGTCCCGAGGCGCCTAGGTCCCGGACCTCTCCTGGAGGGCTTCAAAAAGTTTAACATTTGTTTCCGTGGAATTCTCGCGGTGTCAGGGCGCAGGGCCATCCGGAGTGTGACCGAGATGTGTGGGCAGGTGACATATGCCTGAGGCCGCAGCGGTGCTTCGCCCGCGGCTTGGAACTATTTTGGGGCCTCGCAAGATCAAGGACTCAAAATATCAAGCGAGCAGTACAGTAATTAAGAAGTGGGTGTCCAAAGACAAGGCCACCCTTTACAGACCCGACCCAAGAATGAGACTAAATCATGTCTAGAACCAAATTGCCGGTATATGAGGTCTAAGATAATTGTTGGCCTTGCTGCGGCACTGCACATCACAGAATTTTACAAGGTAGGTGCAGGAGACACAATAGTCATCAGCTCCTCTTAAAGGGCTGCCAGGAAATCACTCTGGTTGTTTTTCACAAAAATAACACTAATCGCTGTTTCACACAGCACGCAGTGCCCATTGCCTTGCAACCAAGGCTGGTTCACTGCCACACCTTTCTGTCAGTCCTCATGCTCAAGACTGGGTGTTTGAATGAAGTTGGGACCGATCAGGCGTGTAAGACAGGCTAAGTTTTCTTAAAATGAACGCACTGCCAGGAAGAGTAGCCAAGTTTGGCAAAAATCGAATTGCCATCAAGTTGGTGCCGTGCAACACCGATGCACTGTCTGATTGCAGAAATTTGGTCTAATTAACGCCTGTTTTGAGTCTTTAAATGGAAACATGCGTGGATGTGCATGGTCTAGGTCTGTCGATATTGTAAGCTTAATCTAGAGCCTGATCTATGGTCACATACCTGCAAAACTCTGGATGCACAAATGCCTCCCCCATGCACATGGAACTCAATGACATCCTCACGAGTGTAAGAGCGGGGAGCACGCATGCACAGGAGCAGAACCTGCAAATTTGGCGTGCATGTGCACATATTGGGAAAGGTAAGTTTTGAAAAGCTGCCAGGCCATCTCAGCATGATCAGAGAGACACGCATGCCTCCGAAAAGGAGCAGGGAGACTCAGCAGCGTGTAGATACCTGTTATAGCTTGAGGCTCAATCGATCCCTGCCCCTACTTGCCCAACCCATTCTTAAAGCAACTCATCATCCCTCCCAGTAGTGCGTTTGTGCATCAAGCGCTGCTCACACCCCCACAAGCAGTCACTGTCAGATGATGCAAGGCAGTGCATAGACCTTCCCATCTCCCCCACCTCATCCAACTGCTTGCCCCGAACATCCTCCACTGTCCCATAATGCACCCTGTGACTTTGTGGTTGCCAATTGGCTCGCGGCCGCCCACCAGGCCTGAACAGCTTGCATGCCACCTGCGCAGGAGGGTGCAGCTAAGCTCACTGAAATCATGCAGTCCAGCTGTTCTTTCCCCGTTATGGACTTAAGAAGGTTTGAGCAGCAACGCACGGAAGAAAAAGATGGCAACCAAGGGAGAAGGAAATTCCCAGCATGTAAGACATGATCAGTGAGCATGATCATGCCACTAAGCTTTCCAAAAGTGACCCAAAGACTCATCCCTATTGAAGCCCTTCCTAAAGCATTGACCGCTGTGGCATACCACAACATGGCCCAAACTCATTTTGTACTTTCCATCCAATAGTTTGGGCATAAAATGCTCGTGTTGATTGCGTGACTTCATCTGACCCACAAGTGTATGGAATCCATTTCAAAGTGAACATGAGGAGCAAAAAAGGTATGCTATACACTTCACGGAGGAGACTTTGCCATGTTAGGTAGCATCACACTGACAAACTTTGCCTGATAACCAACATGCAACACCACTTTCCTTCCATACCTGGACGGCTTCAGACCCTGAAACACGGATGATAGAAACAGTACCTTGTGCCACTGAGCCTGCAGTAAAGAAAAAGCCCGCAGCAGGAAACAGACAGTGCGCATTAGGCGGTTTTGACATCATGGAAGTCTGCCAAGTGCTGCAGCCAAGCACTCGAGTCGCTCCATGGTAAAGATAAGCGAACCCTTGTGGGCATCTGGAATCAGGAGGCATTAGCAGCTCCTGGACTTGGATTCTATTGATAAAACTATAAACTTTACTAATTTGATTTATCAAATTATGTACATGCTTGTACGTGTTTAAATTTTGTTTTGACAAAAAATTTGCTTATGAACATGCGCTGAAAAGGAAGGTAGGGTAATAGTAGAACAAGCCAAGGGAAAGAGTGCATGCAAGTGTGTGTCCAGCATGTAGGCAGTGAACATGCCCTTCTCGCTCACACAGATACGCATGGAAAGGAAACAAGTGGATGCATATGAAGCTTGCTGTTGCATGAGGTCATGAGCGTATGCAGAGGCAACATCCTGTACCCACCCGCTCCTCCCACCTACCCGTGACAATTGCTGCAATAGTGTCTTCACACTGTGTGGCCAGCACAGAGCCCTCAGGTGACTGGGAGGGTAAGGTACTGGAAGCACCGTTACTGCTGGCTCCAGGTGAAGTGACTGCATTCCTTCCTGAGCGTTGGGAGGCCCTCTGCCCCCGAACTTGGCTGCTGTTGAAGATCAAGGCACTGCTGCGGGGCGTAGCGCTCCTGACTGTTTGCCACAAGTTCCTGAAAGGACAGACGTCCCTCCATGAACCAGCGGGATTGAGAGGGATGGGCGAGCATGGGAAAGAGCACGCGGGTAAAACGAATGGTGCTTTGGACAGCATAATGCGAAAAAAGAAATGAGTATAAAGTGAACACAATAATCATTCTCCTCCTACCGTCATACTTGCGCGACATAATTCGTGTTATCATTGGTGTAATTTTTTCCAAATCAACATTGAACGCACAGCATCCCTTCATAACCTACAAGCGTGTGTGTGAGAAAAATCATAGGGATAATCCTGGCGTTTCCATAAACTTTTGGTCATGTATAATAATTTTTCAAAAATGCACAAGAATTTTGAAACTGAAAATAGTTATATAATTATTATATTACACAGTGGTGTCATCCCGACCAGTCTCCATGGTCTAGCGGTTATGACATCTGTCTAACACACAGAAGGTTCCCAGTTCGATTCTGGGTGGAGACAATTTTTGCGCCAGATTCAGACGACTTAGTGTTCGTCTGCGCATACAGCTGCGCCCTGTCGCACTCTGCCGGGCCACTCCCAGCATTTTTTGAATGGTACATGCAAACCCACCCCTACCGAGGCCTACCCCGCCAAACAGGGAGTCTTACCCGTTGTGGACCCCTGCCGAATAATTTCCATTGGCGCAATTCATGGTGTAATGCTGTGCAAATCATCATGAAAGTGGCAAGTTGCCACTGGCGATCACCTTCTCCTCATCCCTGTACGTGTACACTACTGCTTTGACGTAGTACGCATAATCACATAAAGTTGTTTTAAATCATTTGATCAGGACACATGAATATAGTGCGCACAGACCATGCCCCTCACCTTCGAGCGCCTGCCCCATGCCCTTCACCTATGAGCAGCTCCCTTGGCAGGCAGGTGCTAAGGGTTATGGGTAGTGGATGACTTTTAGGATAATGAGCGCAGTTAGTTGAGCAGCATCCTCAGGGATTCAGGCGAGCCTTACAATTGCTCTTAGTTCACAGCCTTACATAAACGGCCTAACATAGCAAAGCTGTCTTAAATGACCAGAATCACAGAGCAACACTGTGATAACGCCAATTGGCGATAAACACCAATGTGGAGGCATGCGTACAGGCGCATGTGCAGGGGTCTTCTGCTTTCCTTGGCTCTTCCTTCCCACTTCACTTTTTTGGCACATGTTTCCCTCAGCCTGGTGTTCATTCCATTCAAGTGTGCCCATTGATGTTCTGCCGTGAGGACCCCTTCCAACAAAGTTTCTGTACCTGTGCTCTACCAGCCAGCCACATTCAGAGGGACAAGCGTTAAAAACCCTGGCCACATGAAAATCCCTTCTTTGAGGGCACTCACCCAGAGCTCAACAGTGGGCATGGTTCAGTTACAACCCAAGATTCAGTTGCAAGGCTCCAGGAAAGATTTATGCTGAAAGGCATGTTGTCATCACAAGAACGCCTGGGTGGGGCTGCTAGCGGACGTACATGCTCTAGCCTATACAAGCCTAATTAGCTTCCCTGTGTGCACTACAATGTGCACGATGACCCATACCGCATCCCCAGCTCCATACCCTCCAGGCGCACCCAACTCCACGCCACATCCTCTTTCAGAGCATAGCAACTTCTTCTCCCTCAAATGCTGCCCTCTGCTCATTTGTGGAGACCCGTGGGTTTTCCCAGTATTCAATCTTGCACACCTCTTCGTTCGAGGTCACAAAATTCCCTCGCTCCCCCTCTGCCATCGCCCGGCACCTCTCCCTCACCCTTGGCAACTCAATACTTCTCAAAATAAAATTGATTGTTTCTCATTTCCTAAGCACAATAGTATGGACGGGTTCGAGTGCTTAGAACCCTTCTTGTCTTCTGCTTGCCCCCCCTCCGTCCCCTTTCCCCCTTTGGCTGTCACAATTCATGAAGGAAGGCACGTGCCTCTGAGAAGGCGGCATGTCAAGGCACTCGTGTTCTGTGATCACAACCTCTGTGATGCTGAAGAAAGCTTGAGCTTCGTTGCAGATGAGGACTGCCAGGTTTGCTTCAGGTTTCCTCTGCCCCCAAGATCAGTGGTTCACAGGTGGGATTGTTTTTGATCTGATAGGCAATTATGAGCAAATGTCGAATACAAGCAGTTGTCACGCATCAGAGGTGGTCGGTTGGGAAGCTGGAAGCAGCTGCGCACCAGAATCCACATGAGATGCTCACACACGCACAAACGCAAGTAGGCGCACGCGCACGAGGGCAATCAAGCATCATGAGTCTCATCTTGTTGATGTCATCTTTCATCAAGTCCATGTTGTGGATGCAGGCTGACGGCAGTTATAGGGGACCATGAGCTGCGGGTTGAGGTGAAGCCAAAAGCAGCTGCTGAAGTGGAATTCCATGAAGCAGCTCAACAAGGCCATTCAGCAGTACAGATGAAGCAAGTGAGGCAAAAGCAGATTTTGTTGATGTTGCAAACCATTTGGCTGCTCGAATGGAATGGTGAATGTGGGTTTCTTTTAAATGCTTTTCGCATGCATTGAAGAGTTCTTCAATCAAGCAACTGTGTTCTGCACCATATGCCAAGTATTGTGGTGTGTCATTGCTAGGGCACGTGTGTGGTGACATTCATGGTTCTTGACTTGCCCTCAGGGGTGTCCACTCCGCACAAAATGCTTTCAGGTTGTCTTGCTGGACTCCTGGCTCAAGCAGGGCTTTTTGTTGCAGTCCATACATTGTGGTTCAATGGCTAGTGAACAGCTAGGCCAATGCACGATCTTTTGAATACAAGCGCATCCCTGAGGACCCACCAGTTCCTGCTTGCATGCATGCAGTGGGTTTGATTCACTAATAACGGTATTAACTCTATTTGCGTAAGCCTGTTCATATACAGGAGGCAGAAAACGGGATTTTTAAAATCGACTTGGGAAACCTTGCCGCAATGGAGGAGTGCGTTGTTTGCATCTCCTACCTGCAGCTCCTGGACTCAGTGGCCAGCACTCTGGTGGGTCTTGACAAGGCGCTAGCAAAAATCTTTCCAATATACAATGCGCACAGCGAAGGTGTCACACACAATGCAATAGGTGAGGCTGACCCCGTCAGTGCATCAAATGACGTGTGCTTGGTTCACAATGTCACACCTGTGGGCGCCCTAGTCAAGCGCCTTGCAGCCTTAGGCCATGTTCAAAGGCTAGGCGCATTGCTCATGTGGGTTGAAGACTGTCACTACTCATGTGGTCGAAGGAATGGACCCACATGTCCACCTGGGTGCCTCCTTACCAATCGGCAAGTGATGCTGTCAACAGAGACAGCATTTCAAGCACAACACCCAGGTTTGCTGCCGAGGTGAGTGATGCATGCTCGGTGAAAGTAGACCACTGGTTGCATGAAGGCAGGCCCATTTTGTCTGTGCTTCCCGTCAGGATCCTGGTTGTGATGGAAGCGCACAGTTCAGACTGTAATCTGCCAGCCTTTGCCGCACATGTGTGTTTGAGGGGGGCAGTCAACTTATTGTGGGTGTGTTATCCTAGTTGTTGCTGGTCCACAACCGAAAGTTTTGATTTTCTGACAAAGGCTTTGTCTTGAACAGGTAGCATACACACTTAGCTACGAAGTCCATGTGATGTCGACTACAGCAATTCAATCACTTGAGAGTCCAGAGGCAATCAGCGTCACCCAGATTTCTGACAGGAGCATGGGCCCTGCCCACCATCAAGTGGCCACGTTGTCCACCGAGGTAGGAAGCGACCAGTCAGAGTCTTACTGCTCAGCAAGTAGGACCTCAAATAGACCAGACGGGAGCACACTTTTGCAGAAGCCTGTGCGTGACTCTTCTGCCGCTGGTTGGGGCACGAGGCCTGTGTGCAGGCACCCTCAATGTATAAGGCCTAGACTTCAGTGCTACCACAGTCAAGCAAGGGTCTCTATGGAGGGTCCACACACCTGTGCTATGCCGTGGCTTGAGGGTAACCATACCGCCGTGGCTTGAGTGTAACCATACCTTGTCGATGGCAGAATGCAAGCCCTTGGGTCAAATGTACAGAGCATGTGCATGCGGTTCGCAATTTCAGGTGTCTGACCCAGGCCGGGATTTCAGCCTGCTAGTGGAGCTTGAGCCACAGAGCAAAGTCCCCAGCACACTGACTCTGCAGCGCTGCGTGCGTGGCACGTCTGTCAAAACTGTGGTCCTCGCCTCCTTCCGGCCACCTAAGATCTCAGCACCTGCGCAACAGGCACATGCCTTGAACAAAGAGCTGGTGCTGGTGGTGGATTGCAGTGGCAGTATGGGCGGTGGGTTCAGAGAAGGGGGGGAGGGGGGAAGGAGAGAAGAAGAGATTAGGAATACTAAGAAGAAAGGCAGAGGAAGGGTTGCCCTGAGATAATAATGTTATTATTTGTCATAATTAACAAGATTGGCCCATGACCATGATGTCAGTCACTGCGCGGTCATATTGCAGATCCCCATTTTCATCATGTAGGGTAACAATTAAGTACTAGTACATTGTGTTCTATATGCTTATATGCACTTGTTTCTTCGACTTTTGTTAAATGTCTGGAGCACTTCCCGCTTTGCAGGTGACCCAATAGATTTTGCCCGGGAAGCAGCCCTCTATTTTGGTGAGCTCCAGACTCGTGACTCAGCTTCTTCATGGGTACACAATAGATTCAATATGTTCAATGTTGGACTCCTTTTACATGCTTGTTCAAATTCATGTTGTGGACCCAAAATGCTTTATTTGGGCTGCTGTGTGTCATTAATGATGTGGACATGATGCATTGAGCTATCAAGCCTGTGCCTCTGCTCAACCCTGCTGCATGTGATACACCTGTGCTGAGGATCTCAATATTGCATCCTTGCCTTGCAGTCCGTGATCTGCCCGTTGGCAGGGGTGTGAAGTTCCAGATTATCTGCTTTGGGACCAGACATATTTGCATGAATAAGAGCTCCAAGGAGTATAATGCTGAATCAGAGCAGCACGCCGTCAAGTGGATTAGCTCGCATGTGCGGGCTGACCTCGGTGGCACCGAGGTATGAACTTAGTGAGGACCATGCACGTGCAGAATTAGTGATGACAGGATGACAGAAATGACTGTTTGGTATGTTGCTTGCGAGGAGGGCCTTGATGTACAAACCCTGCAGTTCAAATAAAGCAGCTCCAACTCAATCACAAGCTTGTTATGTGCCTCACTGAATTCACCAGGGGGTGGGCCGCCATCCGCACCGGCACATGTGCAGCAACCTAGTCACACAGCACAACCTGCCTTGCAATATGTCCTCTGGTTCTACTTTAGGAAGGTCTACATGTTTTTATTCCTGCATGCCCAGGGTTTTGTTCTCATGGGTACTGGTCAGATGTCCATCCTCCCGCTGTACGCAGATCTATGGAGCCTTGCATCCAATATATGAGACTTTGGTACCAGAGGGTTATGAACGCCAGGTGTGCCCAGTGCACAATTATGTGTAGGAATCCTGCATGGAGCCTAAAACAGGCCACCTTCAATTTAAATTGCTCCAAAACCACGATTTGGCCTGGCAAGTGGGGTAGGCAATCTGTTACAGCAAGCGCTCCAGAGGCCAGAGGTCAGAAAGTTGCCACGGACGCACTGCTTCAAGCTGATCCCTGAACGCTGCAGCACAATTGAGGCATCTCATTAGAGCTTCATTTGTTCTTTTCAGATCATTTTCATGACGGATGGCGGAGTCAGCTCCATGGAAGAAGACAAGCTTGTTCAGCTTGTAAAATCACATGAGAATGCAAGACGTACCACCCTCTTGTGCATGGGTATTGGCCACGGAGTGCACAGATCACTTTTGGATAAGTTGGCGTCTGGAACAGGTGATTTCTCTCAACATGAATGTTAAAGGGCAAAATTCAGCCTGGCTTATCAACGCTTGTGATTGTGCAACAAGAGTGCCTACAAGTCCTTCCCAAGCCAGTTGACAACATCCACTCAATGACTGATGGCAACCTCAATTCCCAAGTTCCTGCATACTAGGCAAGTGCAGGGCATGCTGGTGCGCATAACAAATATGCCTAATGTGGCATGCCGCATGTTGTTTGTGTAAGATACCTTTATGGCCTGGGAATGCTGTGACCTGCAGGAGGTGTGGTGCAGTACGTGTTGTCCAGCAAGGATATTGTGAGGACATGCAGCTTCCTTAAGCGGTGCGCCTTGAGTGAGGACATGCTCCTTGTGCCGCGCCTTTCCTCCAAGCTTTGCATGGCGCGCATGGCACCTGCTACGCTGCCACCAAGACTTTTTGCAGGTGGGTGGCGCATGCAAGCTTTGGTCTGCAGGACAAGATGTTCAACTCCAAAACGACAGAAAAGAAATCCTGAACTAGAAAGCAAAAGACTGATGTTGAAAATCAATTGCCCTTTAATCTGTTATATTCCTTTCCTTCCATGTATACTGGCATGCATGTTTGCTCTTCACCCAATATACATGTACTCTCCAGCAATGAGCCATACTCCTGCACAGAATGAAGTCTAAGTCAGCAGCCTAGAACGAAGCACGCACGCGCCATTCTATGAGCAACTTTGCATGTTTTAAGTTACGTGACTGCCACGAGCAGGACAAGCTTTGCACATACTGGCTGAGATCACCAAGTCCGAGAAGGGGGCAGCACTGGAGCTGACTGCCAGACGCAAAGATGGAGCCCATGTGCGCGTGCAGCTGCCCCTTCCGACTGAGAATGAAGACATTGAGCACTTTGCGGCAGAGTCAGCAGAGGGGTTGGATGAGGGGGCTCGGGTCCTGCACCTGGAGGGAGAGGCACTTGCCAGTGAGTGGACATTGTTTGCTGGTTGCAGGACCATTTCCAGGAGTTAGAAATGGCATGCATACACACATGCGCACGAGCGCACACACATGCATACACGCACACACACATGCACACAAACAACTACATGGTCTCCTATGAACCTGGCAATTCCGCTTCCATGTAGTGCACTTGGGACACAGATACGTGCCTAAGGCGATGGGATTGTCCCAGCGCCACAAGTGGGGTGTGCGCACAAGAGCTGCGTCCCTGCAGCACGCTCCTTTGTGCTTGTGTCTGCCACAGAGGTGCCACAGCCCACCCCTGGTCCTTTGCTTGGCCCTGCTGCCTTTCCGTGCTGCAGAGATGCACGCCATGGCCCACATCACCTGCCTGCTCAGCGGGAGGAGCGCCCTGCACGCCCTGCCGGATGGGACGCCTAACACGGGTTTGAGCAAGAGGGAGACAGCAGAGGCAGTCAAGGAGCAGGTGGGTGTGCTTGTAGGTGTGCGTCAGAAATGCATGTTGGCTCTCCCGTGCCCAAATGTTTGGGGTCGCAGGTAGCGGTGGGATGGTAAAGCATGGGGGCAGAAAAATAAGACCAGCACCCAACAGCGTGCAGGTCATGAGCCTTGCGCCTCATGAGGCAGCACACAAAGGACTGACAGCAGGTGGAGCAGGAAGCTTTGCAGCTGGAGCACAGCGCTGCACAGCATAACGGTGCACGAGCCCCCTGCAGATGTGTTGGCTGCGCGCAGGCGGGCGCCCGCTGCTGCCTGAGCATTGCTCACAGCAGGGAAAAAGAGGCAGCGCATAAGCCTTGGTCGCACACAATCATTGCAAGGCACAAAATGACTTTGTCCACTCTGGCCCCAGGGCTTGCCTTGGTGGGCTGCTGCAGTCCCCATTTCTGTCAATTGCAACAAACTTTGCCAAACAAGCGGTTTGCTTCTTGCCACACTGACCCCACTTCCTTTCCTCTTCTTCAAAACGACCTACTGATGCTTTGTCCTGGCTGTGGCCTTACCCACTGAGCGGCCCTGCGAGCTTACCCCTTCCAGGCACAGACAGCTGTGCCAAACACAATTTGCCACGCATCCCGATTGCAAAGCACACACAGCCCTGTTGGCCCTTGCGCAGGTGGTGCGGCTGGCCACGGAGGAGGGCCTGGTGACGCCATACACCAGTGCAGTGGGGGTAATGCTTCACAACAACCCGCTGGACCCGAAGCTGACCAAGGCCTTTGAGGTGAGAGCGCCATGCCCAAGGTAAGCAGCATGGCTTTACCAAAAGTGGACTTACAAGATCTGTTGGAAGCAGCATTGCCAGGCCGAAGGCAAGCATTTAGACCCAAGCCTTGTGAAGTTGGCTGGGGCAAGGTATGGCACATGGGCCCAGGGTTTGCCTAGACCTGCCCAGCAGCCAGATGCAGCTGCTGCACAAAAGCTGAGCTTAGATCATATATGTGTGCACCCGCGCATGCTGCGCAACAGTGCATACACGTGTTCCTTCGCCTGTATTTGTGTGTGCGCAGGTGCCTTTGAAGGTCCCATACGCTAGGAAACTGTGGCAGGAGTTTGAAGGCCTTCCAAAAGCCTCCGAAAGGTTGCGCTTGTGAGTGGCACAGCCCTGTGAGGTTGAAAAGGCGCATATGTGTGCATGTGTGTGTGTGTTACAACCAATAGAGAATGGAGAGAAGGAGTGCAAGGCAAGCCCGAGGCACCGTCTTTTATTCGGGTTTGTCTTTGGCACGACTTATTTTTGAGCCAAAGCACAGATACACACTGACTGCTGCAATCTGCGTGCATGATACTTGAATTGAGGGGCAAGGCAGACAGAATCCTGTACCTGTCTAAAATGCCACTGTCGTTGAAATGAGATTGTTCGTGGGCTTGAGGGTATGGCACGATATTGCAGCCAGACAAGACAGCCTGACAGGCTGTACTCATGTAAACACTGGGGTGCTTGTTCCTGTAACATTGCAGGGGCACTGTCCGGACACGTGCAGCAAGCAGAGCTGGGCCTTCTTCTGCCGCAGGTAGGCTAACAGGAAAGAAATGCACACATCTGCATGTGCACACACACACACACACACACACATCTATGAATGCATGCACAATCGCATGCACACACACACACATATACATACACAACATTCCTGGAGCTACGCATATGCTCTTCGAAATGCATGCATGCACTTCCCTGTGTCTCCCCTGGATCTCACAAGCCCCCACGTTTTGTGTGCACACACATGCACACTTACAAGTGCCTGCGCAGCAGAGCGCAACTCTTTTGTGGCAATCATTGTCCTCTGTGCTCACGTAAGCATGCCAAATATCATCTCCAGGCTTCCCCAAGGTGTTTAAGAAGGCATCTGCCTTATACAGCACAGGCTTGTCAGCAGAGCAGCCAGCCCTTGCAAGCCGCAGCAGATGTGGAGCATCCATGCCCGTGCCAGAGGCCAACGCGTGCGCCCATCTTGCTGCCAACCTTGGCCATGGAGCCATACCAGACATGGAGAAAGAGAAGGAGAAACAAGGGCAGCAAGGAGCGCTTGGCACTAGCTTGGAAGCCACAGTCCCTTTCCCTGCAGACGTCTGTAGTGGATCTGATCTCTCACGCGCCAGATTAGCTGCAATAATGTTCAAGGAGGGACAGGGATCAGGAGAGGGTGCAGGACATGGTTTTGTAGCACCTGCTGGTCTTGAAGCACAGAAAGGCGCGTGTCCCCGCCCCTCTCCAACTCCACCTCAAGCGTCTTCACCAGAGAGTGGAGTGACCAACAGCACTATGCTCAGCAGGTTGGAGAACACAAATGATCAAATGAGGGAGTGGGGACCTGTGGTGCATCTGTACGCGCATACTTCCACGCTTGCAAATGCGCATGCCTATGCATGGGTGATGATTTGCCAACGGATGGCAAGGTCCACTGAAGGATGCAGTTAAGGTGCACACCTACATCTTGCTTTATTCGCTTTTATGTGCTTTCAAAAGCACGGACGGGCAAGCTGTTGCTGTCTACGAATCATAGCTTTATCACTTTGCAGGCATTGTGATTAGCCTTGCACCGTATTGCTTTTTGACACAATCAAACAAAAAATGGGGCCTGATGGAAACTGTATTGTCCGTGCCTCAGGCTGAATCTCGCACGCACAACGGAAGGATTCTGGCCAGCATGTAGGCCTCTGCTTGAGGACCTTTTAGACGCTAGGGCCACGCAGGCTGTCACAGATGTCAAGGATCTGGTTGCAGAGGTAAGGACTATTGCCGCAATGCTGCCTTGAAAGAGGGAATATATTATAGGAACTGAGAATGGTTGGCACCATTTATGTTGTGCTCGCTTACCAAAGACTGACATGGGACACACTCTACCTGCAACATGCAGCTGTTGATCTGGTGCTATTGCTGGTATTTCTGACTGCGACTGGTGCATCTGCGCCTAGCCTTTTGTTGCTGAAGAGCATGGATGGCTGCCTTAATGATGCATTGGCTTGTTTAAGCATTAGAGAGCATTGTTGGCTAGATTTTCATGGAGTTTCAGTCTAAATTTATGTGCTGAGGACTGCAAATTAGTCACTAACTTCTGCTTTGCATTATCGTGCCTAGCTTTGATGTGTGAGCAAGACCTTGCTGTCTATTGGATGTGACTTTCTAAATCAGTAGAAATGAAAATGTGAAAATGGCAGCATGCAAAAAAGGGAGGGTTCAAGATGTGTAGCTTCTGTTTTGCCGCCAACTCCACCCTGCTTTACAGTTCCTCAGCGCTGCCATTGTCCCATAAGCAAGCTTGCTTTTGCTGCGTAGGTGCTGGGTGCAAAGCCAGCCCCCTTGGCCCAAGATGCCTGGACAACGGTTTTATGCATTGCATACCTCCGGCGCCACCAGGCTGCAGATAAGCCGCTGTGGCAAGGCATGGAGGCCAAAGCACTGGCATGGCTACAGGCAGGCTGGCCAAAAAGTCCAGGAACACCCTCCATTGGATCAGCCGTGCTGGCGGCGATGAAGCTGCTGTGAAGACCGCTTCACCTACAGACTGTAACTAGGGTGCATGAGGATGTGCTTTGTAGGTCTGGGTATGTTGATCGACTACTGCTATAATCATGACCCTGAGGTGGGACATGTCGAATTTTTTTGGCGCGCTTGCGAAAGATCAGACACATCAAAACGCAAGAGATAACTGTGACGGAACAAGAAAAGGAAGAGAGAAGGAAAGACTGCACCTTCTGCGACCCCCTGGTGGCATGAATTGTGTAACAGTCTAACAGACCTGGCCAAAAGGGTCCGACCAACTCCGGTGGTGGATGCCACTTTGGCACCTTCCTACTCCTTTGAAGGAGCGGGGGGACTTGCACCCCAACCCTTTTGGCCTCTCGCGGCTGGCAC
>LFCJ01002029.1_pt1 | contig 14465 bp, 21 predicted proteins | sample 643141 | NCBI WGS metagenome assembly LFCJ01 (sample SAMN03766243, study PRJNA286221) | soda lake metagenome | biome: soda lake; feature: Kulunda steppe; material: water; isolation source: sample B1-Br-g2 brine of Lake Bitter-1 | place: Russia: Kulunda steppe | collected 2010-07 | reverse complement strand
TCACAACTCACCTACAGGTTAACCTTCGTCACCATTTACTGAAAAATGAGCTCACATTTGTGTCATGCCCGCTGATGCAACCAAATTAACTTTTACATGCTCTCCTATTTGCATTAAGAATACACACCCACTTGACACCGTAAGGAACACTCTCCAGAATGAATATTACAGCCAATGAACGCTCTTGAACAAGTCTGTCAAGGCAAGTCATGAACACTCTGCAGAACGAAATATAGGTGTTAAAGAGTCCTCTTTGGCATGAAAAGAACGTTCAAAACGAACGTTCATTGCACTTTATGAACGTTCATTGCAAATCTTGAACGTTCATGACAAATTGGCAGGTGATGCATTCAGCTGAAAGAAGCCAGTTCATGAACGCTCACAAAGAACGTTCTTCAGTTGCACATACTTAATGAACGTTCTTTGATGAAAAGAAACCATCCCAAGAGCGTTCGTCTTGTGTGTCAAGTCAAGTCATGAACGCTCTGCAAAACGAAATATAGGAGACAAAGAGCGTTCTTTGGCATGAAAAGAACGCTCAAGACGAACGTTCAGTACATTTAATGAACGTTCATTGCAAAGATTGAACGTTCATGACAACGTGGCAGGTGATGCATTCAGCTGAACGAAGCCAGTTCATGAACGCTCACAAAGAACGTTCTTCATTTGCAGACCCCTTATGAACGTTCATTGCTGCTTAATGAACGTTCAGTGCAAGTGATGAACAAACCCGTCTACGTGAGTGGTACGAGTACGAGTCTCAGACGACGCGTACCACCTCGCGCCGAGTTCCCTGCCAAGGGGACAGGGCTGAAGAGATATTATAAATAGACCAAAATTCCAATTATTGCCGAGCCCTCGCGGGGCGAGGGCAAACTTATTTCCTACGAGCGTCTCGCGATTATCTCGATGCTCGGATCGCTCCGCCTATAGGCGGGCCTGTGGTGAGTTCCTATTCCTTAGCAGGTATGAGGGCACCAGGCAACGATAGGCGACGATAGGTGGCGATAGGTGGCGATAGGTGGCGATAGGTTGTTTACGCACATAATGCATTTTTCAAAGGAGGGTTGGGAGGCAAAGGAGGAGGAGGAAAAGGTCAGGACGGGCTACAAGGCGGAGGGACAGTCCAGGGAACGCCCGGTCTAGAGAACTAGAGAAAGAAAAACTACGCAGGCGGTAACACCCGACACATCAATTAAGGAAATGGAGACACATGAGTCCAAAGTACCGTATGCCAAACCCCCACCAGAGACAGGGAAATAAGAAGTACGCCTGGAAAACCCCACCCCAACTTCTACACGGCAAGAGCAGGGGCAAAAAACCAGACATACCCATCCACTTTAGCAGGTCCCAAACATGCAGCCCAGGCCTATCTCCACCAGACCAAGAGAAAGAGCAAGCACAGAAGAGTCCATTAGAGGTCACAACCAGCGAGCCATGCACAGCAACGTAAGACCCACCCCTAAGTTTTAGAGGTTCCTTTCCTAACGCCTCAGCACGGACGCCCCCACACCCACGGGGCCCTCTCAATGGGAGGATGGGCACGCAATTATGCAGACCCAATTCAGAGAAACTCCACCTAGAGCACGCTGTGCGCCAGCAGCTTTTGTGGCTACCGCTGTGCGGTGATGAAAAACACTGTATGAGTCTTAGCCAGTATGCAGACACAATGTTTCCTGGGGACACCGCGTGGAGGCGCTCATACATTGCCCCCCAGAGTCTAACAAACCATTACACACTTACGAAATTGCTAAATGGGCTTGTATCTTCAACCCTTTATGGACATGTGCAACCTGGCTACTCTCCTGCGCCAAGCCCAAGTGATCACTCTCATGGAGAAAGGCAGCTTAACTGTGGATCTTTACCTTGCCGACACAGCCACCGACGCCTTTTGGGGCGGCCCCCACCTGCTGGTCTTCTCCTCCCCAATCTGCCTCACCCCTGCCAACCTTGCAGCAATGGCCCGTGAGATCAGCCACAGCTTCCTTAGGAGCAAGGGCTATACTGGGGTAGTCCCAGCTGCCTCCGAGATTGAGGAAGCTGGCTCATGTTCCCTGGCCACCCGAGGGGAGCTTCTCTTTGCCAACATCCTCCTTAGCATACAGCTGTCTGTCCAAGAGAGTGCCGACGAGAGGCCATGCTGGCCTTCACCCTTGCAGATCCCACCCACACCCCGCCATGTGCGCGGGGGCAAAGGCTGCCACCGGTCACTGCGTCTGGTTTGAAAGCACCCTAAGCCTGGCTTCCGCCTGCCCTGGCGCCCTGCCTCACGTTCTGCATGCTGTCAGCTCCATGGGCGCGCACATCGCCTGCTTCAGCACCCACCTCCCAACGCCAAGGTGGAACTCATGCCCCACATCCAAGCGTTCCTAGATCTTTGCAAGCTTGAGCAGATTGAGCAGGCCAGCCTGACAGATACTGACAGGCTAACCCTTACCCTGGCTGCAGCCACGGCCTCGTCCCTCGTGCGCTACATTCCGGGCGCCCCCTCAACCGCCCCCCCCAGCACCCCTCTGCATGAGTCCCTTGCAGCCTCTCTGAAGGGACGCGTAGCGGCCACCGTAGTGGCATTTGAAACAGCAAGCCTTGTGGCCGCCACTCTGGACCAGCACGTGCTGCCCATCACCACCTCTGACCCCTCCGCTAGCCCAGAGCGACGGAGGACCACCTACGAGCAAAAGCACTCAAAGCTCTCAAGCAAGCACACACAATCGTTTAGCTGAAGCAGAGGCAGCCCAGAGGGTGACAACCAAGGAAGAAGGCCCTTTTATACAGCACTTTTTGTGACCCCCCTTCTGCATTTCCCGCTGCTCCATCAGCTGCCCAAACCGCCGAACTTCCTTCAGTAGCCAGCACAGCCGGTCCTTCCAGTGCTCCAGCGTGCCCCAGCCAGCCGCGTGCTACAACAAAGCCCACTGCTGTATTTCCCCAACCCATCCAATGCGCCCGAACATAAGGTGCAGCACCTTACCAAACCCCGCCCGAATCAAGCTCTGATTGGGGCCTGTGTTAGGGTATGATGATTGCAACAGGAGATTGCAATAGCTTTCCGGCGCCAGCCGCGAGGGGCCAAACAGGTTGGGGTACCCCCACTCCTTCAACAGGGTAGGAAGGTCTCATATTGGCATCCACCATTAGCATTGGTCAGACCCTTTTGGCCGGGTCTGTTTGAGCATTACAGCTTGGACACTTTCACTTCACCCTTCTGAGCAAGCTCTCAACATGGCACGGCCTGATCAAGTATGCTCAAACATGAGACACTGTGCCCATTGTCAAGCCCGCCCCACGCGATCTCTGTTGCATGGGCAATTATTGCTTGTTTCATATCACAATACCCAGGGTGTCACACAGCAATTGTCCTCAAACCGCTTCATCCTGTCCTTGCCTTTATTCAGCAATAAGTCACCCAACACTTATTGGGCCAGCTCTCCCTTAAAGTCAGATTGTCCACAAGCTATGTGCTTCCTCAGGCCTACCCAACTCACAAGTAATCTTCAACCACGGGCATGGGCAGCCACCACTGAGCACAACAATGCTACCTGGTTCTCCCCTGCTGCAATCTGTTTGTGCAGGCCCAGGGATCTTTAGATGAGAAGCCCCAGGCAAAGCGTGTCCTCCAGTACCGATGGGTCAGGATGCTCCTACAGGTACAGCACATCTCCAACTGGGCTTAACCTCGCTGTGCACCTATCCAATCCTCTCCACATTTTTCTTTCCTTTTCCCTATGGAAAGTTTGTTGGGATGTTGAGCATTGAGCTGTTAAAAAATCTAGCAAATACCTTTCATAATACACAAAATACAGGCTATCACATTTAGGTCATGCCTCCACCCAAGCTGGTCCCTTGAAAAGAATGCACCTCAAAGATGGTTGGACTTTTCCTGGTGCATGCACCAGCTGCAAACCTCTCCCTTGACGCACACCAACATGGTTACCTTTGCTGGTGTGGTTTTTGCTGGTTTAAACAAAGTTCCATGCTCAAAACATCAAGCAAAATTGCATGGCCGGACTTGCTGGCGGCTTCAAGCCTTGATTATGAATGTGGATCATGTATGTGCTGTAATGCAAGTAGCGTGCTGTTCTTGTTAAATCCAACATGAAAAATCACAGCTGTAGCGTACCTCAAAATGGCAAGAGAGACAGCATTAAGTAATAGTATACAGCCTGTATGGGCACTCGGAGCTTGCCACTAGAGTTTGCAGCAAGTATATACAAATCACAACTCTGTTCTTTGTATGAAATCAGTGGCCTTTGAGGCACGCCTCCCCTTTGCATTTTCTAGCCCCTCCACTCAAGGGACTGCTGCCCATTCCATCATTTTCATAAGCGATCTGATCTGTCTCGGCAACGCAAGCGATGCATGTCGGGCTTAGATTCCTGGATGACCCATGTTCAGGCTCACGTCACGGGGTGATCGTGGTCTGACAGCAAATATGGAGGGGTCCCCGCCCCCACCAGGCAGCGGAGCTAGACGGGGCCCGCCCATCATGTGACTGGGCCTACTGGGCATGTAGGGCTTGTCCATGTGCTGAGGAGCAAAGGATGTGTCCATGCTGCCTGCCTCTTCATCTCCCAAGGTTGATGTGTCAAGGCCTACGGCGGCAAGCACAGACAGGGGCAGCTGGTCCGGATGGGAATGGCAGCAACAGGTGGAAACAGCAGCAACTAGTTGGGAAGGCCAGCAATGCATTGGGAGAGCTACAGGCGAGGAGGGGTCCCGCAAAATTAGACACAGAATGGTAGGGGTCAGGAGGGGCGGAGTCCAGGCAGTGCACAAGTCGGACAGCATGCTGAGGTGTGCTTGTCTGAAAGCTGCCCTGCTTGAGGTGTGCTTGTGTAAAAAGAGCAGGTCACAGCTAGCCTTAGGACCTAGTTGGCTGTGCACTGTGCAGGCAGGTCATACACACTGGGGCGCTTGGCTGCATGCTGCGTCGCCTGAAATGCAGAGGCAAGAGGTGCGGCTCGGGAGCTGCCCTGCCTAGAGAGACAAAAGAGCTGATTCTTGGCATATCTTAAGGCTGAGCGCTGTGCACGCCATGCTGCTCACCTTCTGGAGGGAACTTTTGGAACACAGGGTTCTCATCCATCACGGGTGGGCTACTGGGTGGGTGCCCAGCGACGTCTGGGCTCAGGCATAAGGGCATGCCCATCATTTGTCTGGGGTTGCCCAGGCACATCATGATCAGGCCCATGATGACGGCGACGATGATTGGCACTGCACGGCATATGATTCAGCGTGTAAGTCCCATGATGACTGCATGGCGTGTAAGTCCCATGATGACTGAACGAGGCTTTAATTGCTGGAGAGGGTTGCAGGCCCCTGCATTATGTCTGTACAGTGAGTCGCTGTGACGGCTGACCCACAGGCTGATCAGACAGTTGAACACATGATCAGACAGACTGTGGCTGAGCACACTGTAGCTGTGGGGCTGGACACAAGCTTGATTTACAGGATGGCATGTCATTGTGAGAGCTTTTTGGACTTCCAGGCATCCCCCCTACCAAACAGACTTCAGTCATCTTCATGCACGTCGTAAGTTGAAAGGCGAGCGTAGGCATGCATTCAGATGCCAGTGAGACAAGCATAAGTGCAGGTTTGGACGCCGTCGCAAGCCTTGTCAGCGCATCAGCGCACATTCCACCACCTGCCCTGCTGTCAACATATGTAAACATCCCCAGCAGCACTCATTGGAAGGGCTGAACACTCTTAGGCCCCCTTCATGAGCTGCATTGACCTTAAATGGGATGAGCTCACAGACTAGCAGGCGCTTTATGATGTAGCCGATATCACAATTCAGCTAGCAAATCGCACCTCACACATTCGCACTTGAGAGCCGTCAACGTGCACATCTGAGCGACCAATGTAACAAACAAACCTTTTCTGCATGTTCTGATGAGCCCACCTTAAAAATGTCAGGTTCACAAAACCTTACCAGCAAGTCTAATTTGATGCATTAAGCAATTATTACCAACTTGCTATTCCTCCACCAACTTAAAGTGACGCTACTCTGCATGCCCCTTAGTGCACATGTGCATGATCATACATGTGGGGTTGCACAAGAAAAGACAATTTATCACTAGGTTGTGCTGATCAGGTCTCCCAAAAATGAACACAGAAAATGGAACAGATTCACGGAACCTTCACATACCCGCGCGCATAATTGCTGAATCAAAGCGAGTGGTTCCGTCATTGTTGCCAGAGGGGAAGAGGCACATGGCAATTGGATTTGTGAAAAGCTGCATGGCACAATGCAAGTGGAAGTTCTGGCTGACGATGTTTTTGCTTGAGCAGAAAGCCACAAGAGAAAAATGAGCTTCAAGGTGAGGTGAAAGCAACGTACCATGATGAGGATGAACGTCGACGTTGACAGAAGCGCATGTGCATAATCTCGGCCCTTGAGATAATAATGCTCATACACTCGATCTCGCTCGTACTCTGTTGGAAGGCTGTTAGAAAGGGGCCTGTGTGAAGAGATCGATCAGTGCAGCCATATGTGAAGGCGCCCTTATCACAAAATTGATGTGTCTCTTTACCTCCCACACTCTCTGCTGTCTCAACACCTCCTTGTTTGCCTGTTTGTTCATGTTGACACGTCTGAGCTGCCTGCACGACCTGCCTGCATGTTTGCCACTTTACCCGTGTCTCCATTCTAGGACCTGCGCATGTGCTTTCATAGCTATTGCGCAAGCCCACTACTTTGTAAAATACCATTTAATGTGCTCCAGTTCAACACTAGTGCCAATCTGCCTAGTTATTTGTTTCCCTGTGCTTGAGTTGGTTTGGCTGCCCTTGGGTTACTTGCAGGATGTGCCAGTGCGCAAATTTCATCGAATCAGGTGGGCTTTGTTTTGCTTCAGTTGTTTTCTTTGCAGTTAAATGTGCCTTTATCCAGTTCCTGCCCAACTCCTGTTGAAGATCAAAGATCGGCAGGCTGATAAATGCGCGCACTCACATCTTTAGAGAGAAGAACATCAGCGCAACAGATCTGGAGCAGCATTGCTTCCACCTGATGTTCAGACTCACCCATAAAATGGTACCATGAATATGATGACGCGCGTGGACTGTGAGGTCATGTAGCTATCAGTGAAGCAGCACAGCGTGTGGAGAAAAGCGAAGATGACCATGAGGGCTATTGTGAGGTCTCGCTGTTGCGGAGCGCAGCTACTCGTGTCATTGATTACGAGGTTCTCAATTATGATGTACCTGTGACGAAACAAATAGGCAGACTTGGGAAGAGCTCCCTGGCAGCTCCTCACAGGAGCAGGAAATGCTTCAAATTGAACGGGCACGTACAATACTGCCGGTAATATGATGCTCTGCCACGGGGCTAGATCAAGGTAACACCACGTAGAGATACTCACACAGTGATGGTGCCTGTTGGGAAAAAGCTGGCTATCCTGGAGAGGTTGTCCATGCTTGCGCGGGGCCAATCAGTTCCTCAGCTTTGTGGGTGCGTGGTCTGGAGTGCCCAGTCAGATATCCCGTTGTTAGATTCTAAGTGTGTGAGCTGTATGGTTTCAGCGCCGTATAGCCCTTTCAAGAGCAAGTGACGTTTAAGTTGCCTGGCGAAAAAGTGGCCTACTTATTGGTCACGAAGCTTTAGAGTTATAATAGAATAGCTTCTCTGAATGAAAAGTGCCGCTTGCCGCTTCAGAATAACTTTCGAGACTTATGGATTCACGTAGTTGTGAGCGTAGGTATGTACTATTTCTGAACAGACATTGAAATTTATTGATGAAGGGGGATGGATGCTGGATTTTGCACAAACTCCTCCGTCCCGTCGTCAAGCTGCACCATTAAATCTTATTCATAAAAGTCTTATTTTTATTTGATCTGCCTATCTCTGCTATGCATGGTTTTGCCTGGATCGAGGCTAGACTACTTAATTTTATTGTGAGTGATACTGAGTGCATTAAGAGGTAGGAGTCTATGTATACTGATGAAGACGCGGCACCAAAAGAGGAGTAGGCAAGAGACAGAGGAGCGTGCCGAAGTCCACCGCCCACCGGCGAGCAGTAGCAAAAGATCTTCCTCCAGGACCGCACCCTCCTCCTCCTCCTCTAAACAGCAACGCCAACAAGAGCAGGAACAGGAGGACAAGAGGGGTACTCGCCAGCCCAGGCACAAGCCTGCACCTGCAGCTCCCCCTGCCCTTGCCCAACAGCAGAAGGAGCAGCAACAACAGCCTGCTGCCAAGAGGCAGCGCAGGTCAGCAAGGAAAGAGACCTCGGTGTCTGATCCTGCCCAGTCTGGGGAGCTCCCCTGTGCTCCCGCTGCAGCAGCCCAACAGCCCCCTGCTCCCCCACCAGCACCCTCTGGCCCATCAGCAGAGCCAGCTGCAGGTGGTAGCAGGCAGCCTCCCTCCAGGCCCTCTGCAGCAGGCATGGCAGGGCGCGCGCCACGTGGCGATGAAGAAGTGCGTGTCCTGTTTGCGCTGTGTCGCTTAGCTGCTGCCTCTCATCCCTTTCTTGCGCCTGCCCGTGCACAAACTGTGTGCATCTTACGGTGTGTCTTGTCTCTGCAGGACGAAATGGCTGGAAATTTGAACAGTGCGAGCACGTGAGTGTGGGAAAGGCCTGGCCTGCGCTGCGCACCACCCTTGCCCCAGTCCTGCCCTGCCCTGCGCGCTGCCTGTGCTTTGCACACCTTCACCATATCTGGCACCTTTGAGAGCTGGACTTTGTGACGTTCGTCAACATGAACCCATGCCCATGCGCTGTGCTTAAACCTTCTTGCCTCTCTTTGCTGCCCTTTCATGCACAGGGCCCTGCACGGGCTGCTAAGAAAACTCGGTGCCGGGTTTGATGACATCATGGGTATGGGCATGGGCTCGGGCAGTAGATTCAAAGGTGCGTGGTCAGGGTGCGCGCGCTTCGTATTGTGCGTCTCGTCGTTTTTCCTTCCCTTCGCTCCCTCTGTTCCCCCTGCCCCTCATATACGCTTTTCTGCCTGCGCACACTTTCTGTGCAGCCATCCTTACCAGCCTGCGTCAAGTTGATGACGAATCGGCACAGCTGGGAGCCCTGACGGAGCTGTGCGAGGTGCTGTCCATCTCCTCCGAAGACACCCTCGCCTCCTTCCCGATTGAGAGCTCCGTGCCCATCTTGGTGGGTGTGTGTCCTTTGTACTTGAACCGGGCCTCCTCCACTGGATCAGATCCACCCACCGCCTTGGTGTTTTTGTTGTGTGCTGCCGTGCCTGCCCGTTGATCTGCCCTGCCTGCCAGCTTTCCCTGGTGTTGAAGAGTGCAGTACTTAAGTCCCATTGGGCTTGTGCCCCAACCTGCCAGAATCTGCAGGCACAGCTGTCTGCATGGGCATGCCCATATGCTGCTTGGGCCGAGTAATGGTCCTCGTATGCTGTGTTGAGGCAGTCTGCAGCATCCATGGTGCCCTTTTTCACCGCCGGTGTTTTTGCTTCAGTGGAAGCATGGCCATTGCGCATTTGTCCACGCCTGTAATGAGCATGTGTGCTCCCCGCCCATGTCCACAGGTCCAATGCCTTGGCGCTGACCACAACCCGGACATGATGCTGCTCGCCGCACGTGCCTTGACCTTCATGGCGGACGTGCTCCCTGTGTCGTGCGGAGCAATTGTGCGCCACGGCGCAGTGCCTGCATTTTGCCAGCGCCTGCTCACCATTGAGTATATCGACCTGGCGGAGCAGTCCCTGCAGGTGTGCAGATGCGCATCTAATGAGCGATGTGTGCAGGGGAGCCATGGGTTGCCTGCTTGCATGGGGCGTGCCTGCCGGCATGGGTGGGTGCGGGTGGCTGTGAGTGCAGCCTAGGTTTAGACTGCGACTTTTCAATGAGGGGGAGAGGGTATACATGGGGTGGCATGCACACCTTGTTCAACCCTGTTCCCCTGTTGGGCCTCAGTGCTGCCTACCCACCCACACCCACCTGCACACCCACGTGGCTGTGAGTGCAGCCTAGGTCTAGACTGCGACTTTTCAATGGGGGGGAGAGGGTGTACATGGGGTGGCATGCACACCTTGTTCAACCCTGTTCCCCTGTTGGGCCTGAGTGCTGCCTACCCATCCACACCCACCCGCACACCCACACTGCGCATCCCATCCCCCAAACCATCCTGCCTGCCGCACGTACGTCTGCCTCCACCCTTCTGTCCTGTGTGCCCTATCAGGCCCTCCACCACCCTTGACCTCCCGCACCTCTAGTTCCAACCAGCACCTTCCAGCCCCCCCTGTACACGGGCACACCTTACGCCTGCGCGCGTCCCCTTGCAGGCCCTGGAGAAGCTCTCCCATGAGCACTCGCATGCCTTGCTGCGCAGCGGTGGGCTGCTGGCGGTGAGTGGGGTCCCAGCTTGTGATGCTGAGTCCTTAGGGCGTGCATTGCTTGCCAGCGCTGCCCTTTCTGCAATTGCTCGTGTGCCCCTCCGGCCGCGCCCCTCTCGTAGCTGTTCCCTCCTCCTGGTCTTGCCCATTGCCAGGCAGCGCCCGTAGTGCGCCTGCTTGCACCGTTGCCAGCACCTGGAGCACTTGTTTGCAAGGTGCTGGCATGCCGCCGACTGGGCTGGCAGAAGGCCTGTCCTGCCTGCTATGAGCCAGGAGCTGCCCTTGCACTTGCCCCCTGGTTTGGACCACCTGCAACACACACGTAGTGCTGGCCCCAGCCCTAACAAGCTCCCGGCGCGCTGCGCAGGTCCTGTCCTACCTGGACTTCTTCCCCACCGGCGTCCAGCGCGTGGCGGTGGCCACGGCCGCAAACATGTGCCGCGGCCTGACGCCAGACAGCCTGGACATGGTCCAGGAGGCAGTGCCCATGCTTACCAACCTGCTGCAGTACCAGGCAAGCGGTTATGCTGTGCAGATGTTTGCGGGCCCAAGTTGCATGCATGCACGCTGTCGCACACACATGACATTCCCCTACAGCGAGACGTGCAACCACGGCCCACATTGGCATCGACGGCCTTTGTGCCGTCCGTCCTCGGCAAGATGTCTACAGGAAAAGAGAACGGCCGCCTGGCACACCTCCACCCTCCAGCCTCATACCTGGCACACGCCGCTCCCTTGCTAACCTGGCGTGTCAACCCTTTGCTGCCGTGCCAACTCAATGCGTCGCAGGATGCCAAAATCGTGGACAAGGCGTGCATCTGCCTCGGCCACATCGCGGAGGCGTTCGGCAATAATGCGACGCTGCTGGGTGTGCTCAACAGCAGCGGCCTGGTGGTTCAGGCCTTGCAGCTGGTGGGTGTGAGCACCTGGCTTAACGGTTTTGCTGGGTTAATTCCTCGTTTGACACAATAGGTGCTGACGTATCTGAACCGACGATAGTGTGCGTCTTTCGAGTTCAGAGTGAGCGTGTGGGTTGTGTGCTGGTGTTTGCTCTGGAGCATTAAAGGGTAGGTGAGCATCCCGGGGCGTGGCGACCGTGCTAATGTGCTTGAGGCGGCCAGCCCGTCCCTCCTGCCCTAACAAGCTCTTAGCTCCTGATGCTGCCTGCGCCCACCGCACTTGCTTGTGGTGACACATCTTCGCATGCAAAGCCTTCAGCGTGCCCTCTATGTGCTTTGAATTGTACCCTTAAAGAAGTAGAAAGCACGTCGGGCAGAGGCGTGGGGAGGAGGGGTAGGGGATGCAGCAGGTTGTTTGGGGGAAGGGGATGATGCAGGGAAAGGAGGGTATGCAGCAACCCCTGCATCAGGCACAGGCGCTCCCTGGCTGCCCTCTGGCCTGCGCATCCATCCACGCCCCCCCTCCTCCCCTCTTGGCTGCTCTCTGGCCTGTACATGCATCCATGTCCCCCCTCCTGTCTACCCATCTGTCTGTGCAACCATCCACGTCCCCCCTCCTGGCTGCCTCCTTGAGCTGCAGATCAAGGTCACCAGCACTGGCAGCGGCTGCTCCCAGCTGTCCATCAGCACCTACTACTGCCTGGTGCGCCTGCTCGCGACATGCGTGGCCAGCTCCCCCGTGGTGTCGAGGCAACTGATCGAGGGCGGCGTGCTGGACACGGTGCGTGTGCGTGTGTGTTTGGTGCAGGGTGGCACATGTGGAGAGGGGAATCTCGCTTGAGGAGGTGCGATAGTGGGTGGCACATGTGCAGAGGGGAATCTCACTTGAGGCGGTGCGACACAGGGTGGGGATGGTGCCTGAATGATGGGTATTGGGTGCTGCGCAGGGTTGGTGAGGGCAGCTTTGTGAAATGCATTCAAGCGAGCACACATGACGTGCACAGGGCTGTGCAAAGCGGATAGGGAGGCCTGGACGAGGCCTGGTCTTCCTGTCTGAGGAGCCAGCACGACCCACATGAGCCAGCTTGGTTGCACAGCCTCGTGCTGCGTGCGTCAAACCGGCCGTCCTGCATCATCATCGCATGCTTGGGAGGCTGCTCAGATTATGCTGCTTTCTAAAGCCGCACGCCATGATCAGTGCCCAAGGAGTGCGTGGGCGGGCATATGTATTGGATTCGTGAGGCATGTGTTTTTTACTCTGCCTCAAGGAATCGGTGCAATACTAAGCATGTGGTTGGAGAGAGGGGACAGTGTGCCGCCTGCGCGCCCCGGCTTGCCTGCAGGTCCGCACGCTGCTGTCCACCTCTTCCATCCTACCCAATAGCGGCGGAGGTGGAGGCTCCTCCAGCGTGGCCATGCTGCGAACATCAGACCAGCTGTATGAGGTGTGTGTGTGTGTGTGTGTGTGTGAGCATGCCTGCATGTGCTTGTGTGTGCTTGTATGTGTGTGCCTGCGTGCGTGCATGTGTGTGTGACTCGTGCACAAGCGCATGTGTGAATGCGTGTGTACACGCGTGCCTTGGTGTGTACATGCGTGAGAATGCATGTGTTACTAATGAGTTACTAAGAGCACACAGCCAATCAGGCCAATCAGCTCTACAAGGTGCTTCCCCTACCTTCCCCTACCCTGAGTCAAGAGACTGCAACCATTTGCCACTTGGGAGCGACTTGCCACAGCAGGTATTCTCAGAAACGGGCGAATTACACGCAGAAATTGCTGCTGGCAGGGTGCCTGAACAGGCCACACAGTGCATCACAAAAAAATTGGTGCTGGCACATGGCCTGAACAGGCATCATAGTACAAAACAGCTGCTGCTAGCTTGACGGCAATCCTGCAGCTTTCCCAGGCGCTACACTCCTGCCCGGCCAACAAGCCACCCTTGCCTCCATGGGCATGCGCACGCTCCTCCACTCCTTCCCCCCTCCCCCCCCCTTCACCCTCCACTCAAGTTTTCACTCATGGATCACGCGCAGCCAAGCGTTGCGTCTCTCCCCCAACCAGCATGCGTTGCGTGCCGTGCCCCCTCATTCTGCAGGTGCTGTCGCTCCTGAGCCACCTCCTACCTGCGGTGCCAGAGTCTCCGCGTGTGGTTGCGGACCAGCTGCCGGCATTGCAGGCTGCAGACGCAGACGAGGCAGCAGCAGGTCGTGGCGCAGCTAATCGTGGCAGCAGCGCCAGCGGAGGCAGGGGCGGTGGCAGCGGCGGCAGCAGGGCTGCGGCAGGCGCAGGGGAGGAGTCGGGCAGCCGCGAGCGCGCGCGCTACTTGCAGGAACATGAGGGGGTCATGCGCGTGCTGTGCGTGGAGCTGCTGCCGCTGCTGCTGCAGCTGTACGCAGCCACCGTCATGCCACAGGTGGGGTACAAGCGCATCATGCCACAGGTGTGGTACGCAGCCACCGTCATGCCACAGGTGTGGTGCGCAGCCACCGTCATGCCACAGGTGGGGTACAAGCGGGGCGAGCGCATGCTGTGCCCATCTTTTGCCAGGCAATGTGCCAGTGTCTCGGCTCATTCCATCCACTTGCTTGCGAGGCGTGCCTGCTTGTTAATTGGCGCCTGGCAAGCGTCCGAACATGCCCTCTCACCTGCGCGCGCGCCCGCCAGGCATGCTACCAGTGCCTGGGCACCATCACCTGCCTGCTGCAAAAGCGCCTGCACGCTATGTGTATCACGAGCGCCTCGAACACGCCCCCCTGCCCGCGCGCGCCCGCCAGGTGCGCTACCAGTGCCTGGGCACCATCATCCGCCTGCTGGCGGTGCTGCCTGGGGGTCTCCTGGAGGAGGGCCTAAAGGACATCCCTGTGTCAAGCTTTGTGGCGTCGCTGCTGTCCTCGCGCGACTCCTCGGCCGTGGTGGGTGCGCGTGCACGCACGTCCTCCCTCGTGCCTGGTGTCCTCTGCCCCTGTGCGCATTTGTGCGCGGGTGCAGGGTGTGCGCCAGGACAAGCTTGCAGCTTCCTTTGCCATTTGCCATGTGTGCCCCTGCTGCGCTGAGCCCTCGCCAGCTGTCCCTCCAGCTTCCTGCCTCCTGCACGCACTGGCTGGCACCCCGCCTGCTGCCCTGGTGTGGGCACACCAGCTGCTGCTGAGGGCCTTTCCCCAACTGTCGCCCTGGCGGTGCATGCACCGGCTGCTGCCCCTGCCAGTGCACGCACCAGCGGTTGCTGCGCGCCTGCCAGCGGACACCAACTTGATGCCTCGTGGGAC
>LFCJ01002019.1_pt1 | contig 14494 bp, 16 predicted proteins | sample 643141 | NCBI WGS metagenome assembly LFCJ01 (sample SAMN03766243, study PRJNA286221) | soda lake metagenome | biome: soda lake; feature: Kulunda steppe; material: water; isolation source: sample B1-Br-g2 brine of Lake Bitter-1 | place: Russia: Kulunda steppe | collected 2010-07 | reverse complement strand
TGATTCTCGAACAAGAAGACGCAGCAATAATTACTGATTTGATGATGGGTGGAGATGGAAGTAATCCTGCAGATGAATTAGGTGAGTTGCAATTAAGTGCAGTTTCAGAAGCGATGAATCAGATGATGGGAGCAGCTGCTACTTCAATGTCTGACTTTTTTGAAGGAGATAAGATTAATATTTCACCACCAGAGGCAGAGGTAATTGAGCTGACTAATAATACAATTGGATTAGATGGAGTAGATGATGATGATGGTATAGTTCAAGTTGTTTTTAATATGAGGATTGGGGATTTAATTGATAGTCAAATTGTACAAATTATGACGATTAAATTTGCTAAAGAACTTGTAGATAGTTTGATTAAGCCGGTTAGTGATGTGGCTTCTGGATTGGACGATGCAGTTGAAGAGGATGATGGCCCAACTGAAGCAAGTAATCAACAGAGCATTGAAACTGGGCCAACCCAGCAGCAAACAGAAAGAAGTCAACCTCAACAACAGCAACAGCCAACTCAGCCACGTCGAAGACCAGATGCAAGTAAGAGTAATCAAGTTCGCCGTGATGTAGAAGTGCAAAATGTTGAATTTGAGGACTTAGCTAATGTAGACCAGAACAAATTAATTAGTGAATTAGACTTAATTTATGATGTTGATTTAGAGTTGACAGTTAGATTAGGAAAGACTAAAAAGTCGATCAAAGAGATTCTTGAGATGTCTCCAGGCTCAGTAATAGAGTTAGATAGATTAGCAGGTGAAGCAGTTGATTTATTAGTTAATGGGAAATTAATAGCTAAGGGAGAAGTAGTTGTAATTGATGAAAACTTTGGTTTTAGAGTTACTGATATTGTTAGTTCAGCTGAGAGAATAAATACATTATAGTAATTAAGGATTGGTATTATGGATAACTTACTAGAGTTAGCTAAAGTCATTTTTGCTTTAGTTGCAGTCCTAGGTCTATTTTATTTGCTAATGAGATTTTTAAAAAGTAAAGAGCTATATAATCAGACTAATCAGATGAGAGTTTTAGAAAAATGTTATCTAGGTAAGGATAAGCTAGTATGTTTAATTGAAGTTGTAGATCAAGTCTTATTAATATCAGTAACTAATCAGGAAATCAAGCTTATAAAAGAGGTTGAGCTAGCAGATGAGGTTGATTTAAGTCAAGCTAAAAAAGGTTTAAACTTATTTAAGAAAGGTAAGGATGAAAAAAATGACTAAAGGCTATTCTAAAATAGTTTTTACAATTGGATTACTCTTAATTGCTTTAATATTATTTCAAGGAACTGTTCTAGCTCAACCAGAATTTGAGATTCCTGACATTCAATTACAGATTGGAGATGAGGCTGCAGAAGATGGGCCATTAAATTTAGAAACATCGATGATGTTACTTGTTCTTTTAACTGTTTTAAGCTTGGCACCTGCTATTTTAATCTTAGTAACTTCATTCACCCGGATAGTAATAGTTCTTTCTTTGTTACGAAGAGGTCTTGCATTACAGATGATGCCACCAAATCAAGTCGTTATAAGCTTGGCAATTTTTTTAACAGTCTTCATTATGTCTCCAGTATGGGGAGAGATTAATGAAGAGGCTGTACAACCTTATTTAGAAGAAGAGATTGATCAGGGAGTTGCTTTAGAAAATACAATTGATCCTATGCGTGATTTTATGTTAGCTAATACTCGCGAAAAAGATATTGGCTTATTTGTTAATTTTGCTGAGATTGATAGACCAGAGAATGAAGATGATATCCCTTTACATGTTTTAATTCCTGCTTTTGTAATTAGCGAATTACAAATAGCTTTTCAGATAGGATTTATGGTTTTTTTGCCCTTTATAGTGATTGATATGATCATTGCAAGTACTTTAATGTCAATGGGAATGATGATGTTACCGCCGGTTATGATTTCACTCCCATTTAAATTATTATTATTCGTTTTAGTTGATGGTTGGTATCTGGTGATTAAATCTGTGATGGAAACCTTTAATTAGATGGAGTTGATTATAAATGAGCCAGAGATTAATTTTAGAGTTAGGACAAAGGGCATTATATACGGTATTACTTGTTTCTATGCCAATGTTAGGTCTAGGAATGTTAGTCGGTCTAATAATTAGTATTTTTCAGGCTATGACTCAGATACAAGAACAGACTCTGACTTTTGTACCTAAAATAGTGGCTGTTATGTTTGCTCTTTTCTTTTTTGGCCCTTGGATGTTAGGTGTATTAGTGGAATTCATTGAGCAATTATATACAAATATCCCTGATCTTTTAAGATGAAGCAGGTGAGTGACTAAATGGATGCATATTTATTAGAAATAATTTATATTGGTAGTCTTATTTTTGTCCGCTTTCTTGGTTTTTTTGTTATGGCTCCAATTTTTGCTAATGAAGTCATTCCAAATCGTATTAAACTAAGCATTTGTTTTATAATGGCTGTTATATTAACTCCTTTAATTGAGCAAATAGATTTAACATTACCAGACCATTTATTAATTTTAGCAGCAGAATTAATAATAGAATTATTAATTGGCTTTATGATTGGGTTTATAATGGCACTAGTTTTTTTTGCAATTCAATTAGCAGGAGAGTTTATTGATCGAAGAATGGGTTTCTTTTTAGCTAATGTAATGGATCCTCAACATGGATTACAAGTTCCTTTAATAGGTCAATTTAAAAATATACTTGCAATTTTATTCTTTTTTGCAATTGATGCACATCATTATTTATTAAAAGTTGTAGTCGATAGTTTTGAAATAGTAGAGTTAACTAATGTAGATCTTTCTGAACAATTCTTAGGTGCGATTTTAAGAACAGTGGGAGATTTATTTCCAATTGCATTAAGGATTAGCTTACCAGTAATGGCAACCTTATTTATTGTAGATCTTGCTTTCGGATTAGTAGCTAGAACAGTGCCACAGATGAATGTCTTTATTATTGGTTTACCTACTAAAATATTAGTGGGGTTAATTTTGCTAGGGGTTAGCATGGCCAATTATTTTACTTATTTAGATTTTATAATTGAGGATACTTTTAAAAAAATCTATCAAATACTTAATTTGATGGGTTAATATTTAATAGATAAAGGAGTAAGATCATGCCAGAAGGAGATACTCAAGAAAAAACGGAAGAACCGACGCAAAAACGGAGAGAAGAGGCTAGAGAAGAGGGACAGGTTGCTAATAGCCAAGATTTAAATAGTGCTTTTACTCTATTAATTAGTTTTTTGGTTCTATTTTTTATACTATCTAATATGATAAGAGAGTTTATGGATTTAAAAGCTCGGAATTTTAGTGTAGATATTCATATGGATTTTACTATTGCTAATATACATACATTGTTTATTGAAATAGGTATTATCTCATTGCGAATGTTAGCTCCATTGATGATTGCTGTAGCTGTAATTGGAGTCTTAGTTGGAGTTTTTCAAGTAGGATTTTTACTTACCCCTAAAGTAATAGTTCCTGAAATAAGCAAATTAAATCCTATTGAAGGGGCTAAAAATATATTTTCTAAAAAAACAATAGTAGAGTTTTTAAAATCACTTAGTAAGATTGGGATTATTGTTTATATATCATATATTACTATTCGAGATTCATTTATAGATTTGGGATTATTAATAAATATGGAATTAGGTCATGCAGTAGAATTAATTAGCGGTATTGCTATGAATTTAGTTATTAGAATTACTTTAATAATTGTCTTACTCGGAATTTTAGATTTATTCTATCAAAGATGGCAACATAATGAAGATTTAAAAATGAGTAAACAAGAGGTAAAGGAAGAAAGAAAACAGATGGAAGGCGATCCACAGATTAAATCCCAGCGAAAGCAAAAACAACGCGAGATGGCTATGAGTAGGATGATGCAAGAAGTTCCAGATGCATCGGTTGTAATTACTAACCCAACTCATTTAGCTATTGCTTTAAAATTTGAGATGGATAGTATGGAGGTACCTTTAGTTATAGCTAAAGGTAAAGATGAAGTAGCACAAAGAATTAAAGAAGTAGCGAGGGAGAATGAGATTGCTGTAATAGAAGATAAGCCTTTAGCGAGGACTTTATATAAAGCTACAGATATTGGTGAAGAGATACCAGCTGATTTATATCAAGCTGTAGCAGAGATATTAGCTTATGTATATCAGTTAGAAGAAGGGAGGTAGTTGGAAAAATTGGCTACACCATTTGAGATGTTACAAGATAATGAGTATTTGAAACAGTATATAGACGTAATTTTTGCTTTAGCAGTAATAATGATTGTAATAATGTTTATGATTCCATTACCAACTTGGATATTGGACTTTTTATTAACTTTAAATATTAGCTTAGGTTTGACTATTTTATTAGTAGCAATGTATCTGATAAATCCATTAGATTTATCAGTCTTACCTTCGTTATTGCTGATTGCTACATTATTTAGGCTGGCATTAAATGTTTCAACTACTAGATTGATTTTAGGCGAAGCTGATGCTGGAAATGTGATTGAGACTTTTGGTAGTTTTGTGGTAGGTGGTAACTATATAGTTGGATTTGTTATATTTATTATTTTAGTCGCAATTCAGTTTATTGTAATAACTAAAGGTGCAGAGAGAGTAGCAGAGGTGTCAGCTCGCTTTACTCTTGATGCTATGCCCGGGAAACAGATGAGTATAGATGCTGATTTAAATTCTGGTTTAATAACTGAAGCAGAAGCAAGACAAAAGAGAGAAAATATTCGTCGTGAGGCTGATTTTTATGGTGCTATGGATGGTGCTAGTAAGTTTGTTAAAGGTGATGCAATTGCTGGTATAATAATTACTTTAATTAATGTAGTGGGTGGATTAGTAATTGGCGTAATCCAAATGGGGATGCCTATAACAGAAGCATTACAGACTTATACTTTATTAACAGTTGGGGATGGTTTAGTAAGTCAGATTCCAGCTTTATTAATTTCTACTGCTACTGGTATTGTTGTTACTAGAGCAGCTTCAGAAGGGAATCTTGGTCAAGACTTTGGTGAACAGATTTTTGCTCAGCCCAAGACTTTATTTATGGTATCTGGAGTATTATTCTTTTTAGGGGCTTTAACTCCTCTACCTAGTTTTGTATTTATTCTATTAGCCTTATTAGCTGGTCTGTCTGGTTATGCTATTTATCAGACTAGTACTGAAGAAGTAATAGAAGATAAAGAAGAAATAGATGCAGAGGAAGCTGAAGAGTATCGTGAACAAGATAATATTAATCAGCTCTTACATGTTGACCCAATGGAAGTTGAGGTTGGTTATAATTTAATTCCACTTGTAGTACCAGAACAGGGTGGTGATTTATTAGACCGAGTATCAATGATTAGAAGACAGTGTGCATTAGAATTAGGAATAGTAATTCCACCAATTAGAATTAGAGATAATATGCAATTAGAGCCTAATAGATATCGAGTTAATTTAAAAGGGGTAGAGATTACAAATTATGATGTTAAAACAGATCATTATTTAGCTATGGATTCAGGGATGACAACTGAAAAAGTTGAGGGAATTGAAACTGAAGAACCTGCTTTTGGTCTGGAAGCTTTATGGGTATCTGAAGATAGCAAAGAGCAGGCTGAAATGGCTGGTTACACAGTAGTTGACCCACCTTCTGTGATTGCAACTCATTTAACAGAAATTATTAAATCTCATGCCTATGAATTATTAACTAGACAAGAAGTAAAAGATTTAATTGATAATGTAAAGGAAGAAAATTCAGCAGTGGTAGAAGAATTAATTCCTGATTTATTGACTATTGGTCAAGTACAAAAGGTATTACAAAAACTATTGCAAGAAAGAATCTCTATTAGGGATTTAGCTTCAATCCTTGAAGTTTTAGCTGATCAAGCTAGAAATACTCAAGATACAGATATATTAACTGAGTATGTTCGTCAAGATGCATTATCAAGACAGATTTCTGAAAAATATAAAGATGATAATAATAATATCTATGTAATTACTTTAGCTCCTCAACTAGAAGATAAAATTTCTAATTCTGTTGAACATTCAGAGCAAGGTTCTTATGTTACTATTGCTCCAGATGAGGCACAAAAGATTTATAATAATTTGTCACAGGAGATAAATAAAGTGAAAAATAAAGGTTATGATCCGGTTGTATTAACAGCTCCAATTCTTAGATATCATTTCAAGAAGTTGACTAAACAAGTTGCTCCAGATTTGACGGTATTGTCATTTAATGAACTAGAGTCATATCTTAATGTACAGACTATAGGGACGGTGAAGTTATAAAATGAGGGTAAAAAAATATCAAGCTGAAGATATGCAACAGGCTGTGCTTAAAGTGAAATCAGATCTGGGTTCTGATGCAATTATTTTGCATACGCGAAAGTTTAAAAAAGGAGGTTTCTTTGGTTTTTTTGCTAAAGAGATGGTTGAGGTATTAGCTACTAAAGATACTAAAGCTACTAAAACTACTAAAGCTACTAAAGAAACTAAAAAAACTAAAGTTAAAGATAAAACATCAATCGAAGCAAAATATGATTCTACAAAAGAGAAAATGCCTCAAAAAGAGAAGGTATTAAAAAAAGTCAAAGATGAAACTAATGATTCAGAGGTTAAAAATGAATTAAAAGAAATGAAAAGTTTAGTTAATGACATGATAGGAGAGATGAAAGAAGATAGAAGACATTTTCAGTCAGCTAATAATGCTAAGTTTCAGAAATTTGTTAATGATATTTGGAGCTTAGGTGTGACTAATTCCACTGCTACTAATTTAGCAGATAAAGTAATTAAAGCAGTTGATGAGCAAGAAGGAGATGATATAAAAGATATCTTAAAAAAAGAATTTAGAAAAAAACTAAATAAAGTTGAACCGATAAAAGTAGGTGATAATGCTCCTAAAACTATTGCTTTTGTCGGGCCAACCGGAGTGGGAAAGACCACAACTTTAGCTAAATTAGCAGCTAGATTTGCTCTATTTAAAGATAAAAAAGTTGGATTAGTGACTGCTGACACTTATCGAATTGCAGCAGCTAAGCAGTTAGAAAATTATAGTGAGATTATGGGATTACCACTTAAGGTTACCTATACTCCTGAGGAGTTAATTAATGCAATTGATAGTTATAGTGGTTATGACTTAATTTTTGTTGATACAGCAGGAAGAAGTCGTAATAACCAACTACACATGTCAGAATTAAAGGGGTTTATTAATCGGACTCCAATTGATGAGATTTATCTTGTTTTAAGTGCTACTACAAAAATTAATGATCTTGTTAAAATAGTGGATAGTTACAGTGAAATAAAGTTAGATAAATTTATTATTACAAAAGTAGATGAAACAGATTCATTAGGTAGCTTGTTTGAAGTTGCTAAAAGAACTGATAAGCCAATTTCGTATATAACTACAGGACAGGATGTGCCAGAGGATATAGAATTAGCAGATCCTGAAGAATTAATAGAAAAAATAGTTGAGGGGTTAGATTAATATGACTGATCAGGCAGAAAAGTTAAGAGAGATTGTAGCAGGATTAAAAGGTGAAGCTAAAAAAAAAGAGGACAATGCTAAAAAAGAAAAGGATTTGGCTGAAGTTTATGCAATAACAAGTGGTAAGGGTGGAGTTGGAAAATCTAATTTTACTGCTAATCTTGCTTTAGCCCTACAAGATTTAGGGGAAAAGGTGGTCGTTTTTGATGCTGATTTAGGGATGGCTAATTTAGATGTCATTTTAGGTGTAGTTTCTAGATATAACTTATTACATGTAATAAATGGCGAGAAAAGTATTGAAGATATTATAATTAACGGGCCTAAAGGGTTAGCTTTAGTCCCTGGGGGATCAGGAATGGAAGAGTTAGCTAATTTGTCTAAATATCAAATTAGAAATCTAATAGATTCTTGGCGAATGCTAGAGCAGAGATATGATTTAATTTTAATTGATACAGCAGCTGGTTTAGCAAGTAATGTAGTAGACTTTATTTTAGCTGCTGATCAAATAATTATTATAGCTACACCTGAACCAACATCTATAACTGATGCTTATGGTGTTATAAAGGCCTTATCAAAACATGATATAGATGATAATATTAAATTAGTAATTAATCAGGCTGAAAGTGGAAGAGAGGCTAATAATGTCAGTAAGAGGCTTCTTAATACAGCAGAAGAATTTTTAAATTTAGATGTTGAATTTATTGGTTCTTTACCCAAGGATGATAAGGTAAGTAAGGCAGTAAAGAATAAGACCCCTTTTATAATTGATTTCCCTAAATCAAAAGTGTCGAAAGAACTTAATGATATAGCAATTGAGATATCTTCTAAAAATAATCCATCTCCTAAAAAGAAAGGTTTCTTTTCGAGAATATTTGGTTTGGGAAAATAATTTTTTATAAGAGGTGAAATCTATGGCGAATAAAATTAATAATTTTGATTTAACTAAAGAACTTGAAATAAATCAAAAAGTTGATTTAAAAATAAAACAGGGTAGATTTAAAGGTGAATTTCATACCCAGGTAGTAGATATAGAAGATGAAAATCGATTTGCAATCAATGCTCCTTTCAAAGAAGGGAAGTTAGTTAAATTACCAGTAAATAAAAATGCAATAGTCGTGCTTCGCCGTAATAATGGAATCTATTCTTTGCCAGTGAAAGTGGTGCAGAGAAGATTTGATGCTACTCCGATATTAGTAGTCGAGCTAAGTGATAATGTCTCTAAAGTACAAGAGCGTAGATTTTTTCGTTTAGAAATTTTTGAGCCGACTGAATTTAGAGTAGTTGGGCAAGGCTTAGTTAATCTTGATGATTTAGAGCCCTATGATCAAGCAGAAAATTACTATAAAGGAAGGGTTGAAGATATTAGTGGAGGTGGGGTTAAACTTTCTACTAGAGAGCATTTGAGCAAAGGGGATATAATAGAATTAGAAGTAAGTTTTACAGAGCTTTCTTTTGATACTGTATTTGGGCAAGTTATTAGAGTAAGAGAGCAAGATAGAGAAGATGGGAAACATTACTTAATAGGTGTTGAGTTTTTAGATTTACCTAGATCTGCCCAAGAAGAGTTGATATCATGGTTATTTGCTGAGCAAAGAAGATTAAGAAAAAAAGGACTTATTTAAAACTTAGAGAATAATATATAATATAGCAATTAATTTTAATTTAAATTAATTAAGGAGTGATTGGAGTGAGTAGTATTGATGACAAACTTTCAAAGTTGGGCCCATTACAACTTGACGCTTTAAAAGAAGTTGCAAGTATTGGGGCTGGTAATGCAGCTACAGCATTATCAAATATGTTAGATAATAAAGTTGAAATGCAAGTACCTGATGTTAATATTTTACCAATTGCTCAGGTGTCAGATATTATGGGTGGTGCTGAAGATTTAATTGCAGCTATTTTAGTTAGAATAGAAGGAGATATTAACGGAGGTGTATTATTTACCTTAGATACTGAGAGTGCAAACTTATTGATAAATTTATTAACAGGTATGGATGTAGATGTATCAGAGGAGATTGGTGAAATAGAATCATCCGCTTTAGAAGAAATTGCTAATATATTAACTGGTTCTAATTTAAATGCTTTCTCACAGATGCTTAACATACAAATCAAACCTAATGTTCCTTCATTAGCTTATGATATGGCAGGGGCTATTTTAGAGGTTTGTTTTATTGAATTAGGACAAATAGGCGATTATGCTCTAGTAATCAATACAGAATTCTCAGGAGATATTAGCCAAGAGATCAATGGGCACTTTTTTTTGATTCCTGATCCTGATTCTTTAGAAGTGATTTTATCGAAATTAGGTGTTTCAATTGAGTGAAAAAATAAGAGTTAAAATGGCAGATTTAAAAGTAGGTAAAGCAGATGATATCATAATCACTTCTGGATTAGGATCTTGTATTGGTCTTACATTATACGACAGTAGGACTAAAATTGGAGGGATGGCTCATGTTATGCTACCTGAATTCCCTGAAAATAGAAAGAAAGGAAATCCGGCTAAATATGCTGATACTGCGATAGAGATGTTATTAGAAGAATTGAGAAAATCAGGAGCTAATCGTAATCGTTTAGAGGCTAAAATGGCTGGTGGTGCTCAGATGTTTAATTTTTCTAGTTCAAATAATAAAATGAGAATCGGGGCAAGAAATATAGAGGCGGTAAAAAAGATTATGAAAAATGAGAGAATAAATATTTTAGGTGAAGAAGTAGGAGAAAGTTATGGACGAACTATGGAACTTCATACTCAAACTGGAAATGTGATAATTAAGACAGTGAAACATGAAGATATAATCTTATGAAGGGGAGATGGAGGGAGTGAGTTGGCTAGCTAAAAGACTTGCAGTTTTATTTTTAATCTTTGCTATTATAATTGTACTAATAGTAGGCGTTTTTGCTAATGTGTGGTGGTTCACTATTATAAAAAGAATGATATTTGCTGGATTAATATTTATGATATTAGGAATAATTATAGGAGAGTACTTACATTATAATTTAAAATCAGTTAATGGAAGTAAAAGTGCTAGAGATTCTGTTGATACTAAAACAGAGCGGAAGCAGCAAACTGATAATCAAGTTGAAGCAACTGATAATATAGAAGATGATTCTGATGAAATGATGCCGCTTGATTTTGAAGAGGTTGATAGTAATCAAGATAATGTGATTAATCAGAAAATAAATGATGTAAATAATCTAGAGGAATTAAACGAATTAGGTGAAGAAATTGATTCTCAAAAAGTAACCGATATTTTAAGAAATATGACAGAAAATAATTAAGTCCAGTTTTTCTGGGGGGCATCTTAAATGGGAAAAAATAAATTTACTGAATATAGTGAGCAAGAATTGTGGAAATTATATAAGAAAGATGGCTCAAAAGCAATTAAAGAAGAATTGATAGTTAGATATATTCCTTTAGTTAAACATATAGTAGGTAAAATTATGGTTAATTTGCCAGAGAATTTTGAATTCGATGATTTGGTTAATTATGGTATCATAGGTCTTATAGATGCGATTGATAGATTTAATCTTAATTATGGAACTAAGTTTTCAACTTATGCTGTCCCTAGAGTAAAGGGAACTATTTATGATGAGTTACGTAAAATTGATTGGATTCCCCAATCAATCAGAAGAAAGTCTAAACAGTTGGCAAATATATATATAGAATTAGAAAACAGACTGAATAGAAGCCCTTCTGATAAAGAAGTTCGAGAAGAATTAGGGCTTTCTAAAAAGGAATTTAATAAATTATTAAGTGAAGTTAGTATTCCTGAAAATATTTCTTTAGATTCATTTATTGCACCTCAAGATAATGATAAAATAAAATTAAAAGATATAATTACTGCTTCAGATGAGCAAAAACCTGGAGTTGTTTTGGAATATAAAGAGATGAAAAGAATTCTCACTGAGGCAATTGATAAATTATCTGAACAAGAAAAAACCGTTATCAGCCTTTATTATTATGATGATTTAACTTTAACAGAAATTGGTGAAGTTCTTGAGTTAACTACAGCTAGAATTTCGCAAATACATACAAAGGCAATTTTTAGGTTGAGAGGTTTTTTAAGTAGAAAGAAAAAAGAGTTTAGAGAATAAAATGCAATAAATAAAGTTCATATTTAAAGGAGGGGAAGCATGGGGCAAATAAAGGAAAAAATTGAAGTTGAAGCTAGTAATCAAGAAGAAGCAGTTGAACTTGCTTATAAAGAATTTCAAGAAACTATTACTCAAGAATTCACCCGGGAAGATTTAAAAGTTGAATTAGTAGAAGAAAAGAAAAAATTATTTGGTCTTTTAGGAAGCAAAAAGACTTACAATGTAGAATTAAATATAGCTGATGAGGCTAATGATGGTGATTTTGAAGTTATTGTCAGAGATGATGGAATATTTTTAAGAGTAGAGCAACCTAGTAATGGTGGAAAAGAAGTTGCAATGGATATGATAGAAGAGAAAATAGATAAAAAAAGAATAGTTGATGTAAACTATACTGCCGTTTCTGAAGCTTTAACTGTTGATTGTGAAGAGATTAAAATTGCTGAAAGAAGACCAGAACTTGATAAAGATGCTGAAGTTAAAGTCTTAGTTAGTGAAGATGAAATGATTGCTAAATTAACTTACACCCCCCCACTTGGAGGAACAGAGTATACTGCAGATGAAGTGATTGCTAAAGTGAAAGAGCAAGGAGTAACCTTTGGTATTAAAGAAGAAGAGTTTAAGCAAGCCTTTAATCCAGATGAAATACTAGAAGATATAATAATTGCTCGTGGTCAGAAGCCAACTCCTAGTCAAGATGCTGAAATAAGATTTGAAGTTGATTTTGACCAAAGAGATAGTAAGGTGAATATTCAAGAAGATGGTAGTGCTGATTTTTATAATTTAAATCGGATAATTAATGTTGAACCAGGTGATTTATTAGCGACTAAAATCCCCGGTGAAAAAGGAGAACCAGGCAAGACTGTCACTGGTAAAGAAATTGCACCTGATCCAGTGCTTGATAAAAGTCTGCCAGTTGGAGAGAATGTAAAAAAGACTGAAGATGGTCTTGGAATCATATCAGATATGGAAGGTCAAGTCGTATTTACTGATGAAAAAGTCAGTGTATTAGATGTTCATACTGTAAATGGAGATGTTGATTTATCTACTGGTAATATTGAGTTTAATGGGAATGTGATTATTAAAGGCAATGTTAGTGAAGGAATGGAAGTTAAAGCAGAAGGAAATATAGAAATTCATGGTAGTGTATATAAAGCTGATATAATATCTGAAGGTAATGTCACAGTCAAAAAAGGTTTTATTGGGTCTAGCAAAGGTCGAATAGAAGCTAAGGGTAGTGTTAATGTAAAATTTATTGAGAATGGGGCTATTAAGGCAGAAGATGGGCTAATAGTAAAAGACGCAATTATGCATAGCCATATTGATTCGGGAAAAAAAATTATTGTCAATAAGAATAAAGGATTAATTGTTGGTGGTGAAGTAAGAGCTGCTAATGAAATAGATGCTAAGATAATTGGCTCTAATCTAGCTACAACCACAGAAATTTTTGTAGGTGTTACACCCGATTTAAGAGATGAGTTTAGAAATATTGATAGTGATTTTGAAGAGACACAAAGAGAGTTAGATATGGTAATCAAAGATATAACTTTACTAAAAAAGAAGCGAAAAGAGCAAGGTAACCTTAATGAAAAAAAACAGCAACTGTTAAATCAATTAACTAGAAAAAGATTTAAATTGGCTGGTCAATTAGAGGAGACAAAAGCTAAAAGAGATAAGTTAGTAAAAAAGATTGAAAAGAGTAAAGAAGGAACTGTAAGAGTGAAAAAAGAAATATTTCCTGGTGTTTCAATTACTATTGGAAGCTCTATGGAAAAAATTGAAAAATCAAAAAGTTATGTTGAATTCAAAGTTAGAGATGGAGAGATAGTTACTTCTTCTTATGATTAAAAAGCAATTAAAACTCATAACAAACAGAAACTAGCTTGTTTTTAAAGGTTTTGATTTTTATGTTTTTGAACTCCCTACGGGTCTTATCAGACCCTTCGTGTAAAAACCACCACTGTCAACTATCAACTATCAACTATCAACTATAAGCTGCCTAGGGGGTGACTATTTATGGAAGGACCTAGTAGCCCAAAGAATATTGTTCCCCGTTCTATTAGAGTAAATGAGATGGAGCAGTTAAAAAAAGACAATATAGAAGCTCAACAAGATAAGGTATCTGAGAATATGAAAAAGAATAATTTAAAACGACAACAACAGGTTAATAAATCTGAAGAGAGTGATTATAAAAAGATTAGAGATGAAAAGGATAAGGATGGTAATAATTCTCAAAAGCAAGAAGATGAAGAAGAATTAACTGAAAAAGAAGAGCAAAAAAGTAGTCAAAAAGAAGAAATAAAAAGTGATAAAGGTAAACATCTTGATATAAAAATTTAGCTGCTGGAGGGGTTTTATCTTGGATTATATATTTTTAGGATTAGGGGTATTAGTGATTGCAATATCATTATTTCTCACTTATCGACAGGAAAATAATGATGGCTATTTAGATACAGAGTTATTAACTCAATTTCAGAAACTAAAGATAAGTATAGATAGCTTAAGTGATAATCTAGAGAATAAAGACTTTAAAGATGCATTTAATAAAGAGTATACCTTACAAAATTTAAATAATAATTTAGAAGAATTAACTCAAAAAATAGCTTCACTTGAAAAAAACATTGCTGAATTGGATTTTACTAAAAATAATAGTGAAGATTTGATGGCTAATGATATCAAGGTGGAGAGTGAAATTTATCAAGAGATAAAGACTTTAAAAGAACAAGGCTTAGATACATCAGAGATAGCTCATAAAATGAATTTAGGAACAAGAGAAGTCAAGCTGATCTGGAAGCTTAACTCACGAGGTGAGATCTAATGCTGCGTCATTTTCTATTAGGATTTGGTGTTTCTCTAATATTAATCTTTATTATTTTGCTAAGCTTCAATCTAGAATTAGTTAACTTAGCAGAGCTTGATGAAGAATTTGTAATTGAGAAAGTAAGAGAAAAAGAACTAGAAAAAG
>LFCJ01002017.1_pt1 | contig 14512 bp, 19 predicted proteins | sample 643141 | NCBI WGS metagenome assembly LFCJ01 (sample SAMN03766243, study PRJNA286221) | soda lake metagenome | biome: soda lake; feature: Kulunda steppe; material: water; isolation source: sample B1-Br-g2 brine of Lake Bitter-1 | place: Russia: Kulunda steppe | collected 2010-07 | reverse complement strand
GAGTGAGGAGGCGGCGTGGCTGGACAAGGAGGGCCTCCGGCTGGCGTCGGAAGAGGGCAGGCTGGCGGGCGAGGACACGCGCCTTGCGCGCCGGCTGACCACCCAGGAGATGTGCTTGCTTGCTAGGGCAGGCAAGCGCACGCAGGCGGTGAAGGTGCCGCGCACGCGGCTACCCGGGGACGTGGACCCCCGCGCGCTTGCGGCGGCGGCAGCGCAAGCAGGGGTACAGCAGCAGCAGCAGCAGCGGGGGGTGAGTGGCGCGGCCTGGGGATGTGTCCTGCGTGAGGCGGGGCGGGGAGGGATACGACATGTGTATGCTTGCAGCACGCACGCGTCTGGTGTTTGCTCTCCCACCTATTCTCTTGTCTGGGTGTGCTCCGGCGAGCGCCACGCCAGGCGCTGGCAAGCGAGCCCGCTGGCACTGTGCAGCGCGGGCAGGTGACGGACCTGCGGCGGGGCGCTGGCCACAATGGCCGCCCAATTTGGCGCGACTCTTGCAGCTAGCGGCGCCCCTTTGGCACGCGCGTGTGCGCCCGACCTCGCACAGCGCGTGTGTGCGTTCTTACATAGAGCGTGCGCGACCGTGCCTGTGAGCACGCTCCAGGGTGCATGCACGACCTCGCCCCCTGGCTCTGAGCTTTGCCTGTGTATGCACATGAGTGCGTGCGCATGCGTGTGTTTTTGCGCGCGTGCGCAGGGCGGCGAGTCCGAGCGGCGCGTGGTGCGCGTCGGGCCGCAGGCTGACCCCCTGGACATGCTGGCCCAGGACAAGGGGCAAGCGGCGGTGGCTGAGGCGATGCGCGCATTCGAGCTCCTGGCATCCAAGGACATGGCGCGGGTGGGCAGCCTGGCGTGCGGCACGGCACGCAAGTGTGGTGTGCCCGTGGGGGGGGGAGGGGCGTGGGGTGTGTGTGTGTGCGCTTGTATGCGTATGTGTGCATGCATAGCTCTGTGCCTGGCGCAGATCATGGAGGCTCAGACTGTGCCATGTGTGTGACCGCAGGTGCGCGCCAAGCACGAGCCCATTTTCCTTCTGCTAGCAACGGCCCTCCACAGCAGCACTATCTCCAAGCGTGCAATCTGGTGGGTGCTGCAGTTGGGAGTGCAGCAATCTGGTGGGTGCTGCAGTTGGGAGCAGCAAGACCTGGCCTTTTCTTGCCATGAGGCTCCGGCACAGGGGAGCCCTGCTGGCAGCTGCACCTCAGCCCTGGGTGCAGAGTCACCTCCAGAAAGAGAGGGTGGTGCACGTATGGGTGGCCAAAGCCTGCATGTCGTCCATTGACTTGCAAGGTCGAGTGCAAAGTTGCAGAGAGAGTAAGCCTGTAGCAATTCCCCACTCCAGGCACTTTGCTGATAACGAACGGGGCTGGCAGGGTAGATCAACACCTGTCTAAGCAGGGAAGATGCCAATCATCATGTTCTTCACGTGCGACAATGGTGCAAACTTCTGACAAGGGCTGCGTTGTGGCCGGCTGCCTATTGAACAGGAGTACATTCCAGACCAGAATGGTCAGGTCCCGCCTGCGCCAAGCCTGCGCCGCAGTCCCTCGCTTCTTAGCCGACCTGCAGGTGCGTAATATGCATTTGTGTGCATGCGCCCGGGTGTGCGCATTTTCGCGCGTGCATGTTTTGGACTGCATTTTGCTCGCAGTCAGACCTCCAAAAGGCACAACTGGTGCCTGTTGCTGTTGGGAGCATTTCCATGCATGCAGTGAATGGGCAATTGTCACTTTTTGGCAAACAGCCCTGCACCTGTGTGCCCTGTGCTCCTCAGGCGCTCAGCGACTTGCGCCCTCTGCACCGTGCCTTGCTGCACTTTGAAGATGAGGAAAAGCTCTTGGTTCTCTTGGCATCCATGACAGCCAAGTACTTGGCAAAACATGAAGACAGCCTTCTCGCATCAACTACATTCAGGAAGTAAGCTTGCCTGACCAAGTCATTCATGGCTATGCTCAAACTAGCTGACCGTCTACTAGCCTGCATAGCATGCCTTACCGGCTCACTTGGACAAAGGACACGGGACTTCTACAATCATTGACTTGACGAACATGAAGAAGATGAAGGAAGGCTACTAGCCTTAGTAAGGTTGCTGTACAACAAGTTGCTGACATTGGCAGTGGTTCAAGTTGTTGCATTGGTTTCATGGAGCTGTATTCATCATTCTTCTGAGAGTGTAATTCATCTTAGTAACTGGTTTGAGATTCCTTTTAGGTAAGGGTTGCATAGCTGTTCCTGCTGAATGAGGGCAGCTTTGCTAGAGCGTAGCTGCATTCATCACAGGAACTGCAAGGGTAAAAGAAGCAAGGTGATGTTCTGAAGCCTTAGGCACAGCCTGTTGCTGAGCAAGCCATGCACAGATCACTGACAATACATTTAAGTGTCTGATTGCCAACTTGAAATCATTGACTGGCTGATGAAGCCTTCCAGCCAGCTGTCTTTCTTAACAAGGTTTAAAAAAGGTCTCCAGCAACGAGTGCGTGTCTGTCTTTTTTTAAGCTTGAGAGATACCTGTCAAAAAAGAGGGCCTCTCAGGCCTGAGTCAGGCAGCCCAATACAAAGCAACTTGGTGGAGGGGTGCACCTTTAAAAACCAAACAATGCATTTTTAAATTGAAGCAGAAGAAGACTGGCAGCAATGCTGAGTAGCGCTCATCGCTCAATTTGGCTTTGAGGCCTAAATACATTGCGTTGGGCAGGCACACTTTATATGGCATCTTTTGGTCTTCACTCACTACACACCACATTGCCAGTGCCAGTGGTGTTGACAACATGTCGGTTGAACAGACCAGCCTTCCTGCCTTTTTTCCTATGTTGGGCAGCCCTCAGGCCATCACAGCGATCATCAAGATCATCAAGGAAATCAGTGTGGCTTGCGCTTTCTGCCTTTTCGCCGGTTCCTTTCCCTCGCGCCCTTTCTTTACAAAGGCCCGGCCCTTGTTGGAAGATGCTACTACTAGTACTAGTAGTACTCCTGGTAGCATTGAGTCTAAAGCTTAGTAAGAAGGCTTCATGGGCCCCTTCAAGTCGTGGAAAAACATACCTTCAAAGTGGAACAGTGAGATACACTTGATTCACATGGTGGTTGTTCAAGTAGAAGTTCTACTTGAACATAGTATGCATAAAAATCATATTAGTAAAGACTTGGAAGTGTGAACCTGCCAGGTGCTTGGTGCATTGAGTAACTTGGTATGTAGGAGGGCCCTGCTAGGGCCTATCCATTTCATCATTACTGCCAACAGCCTGTGGGGCCCACTGAGTGGCCGCTGGCCCAACGGTCTCAGAATTCAAGGCAGGAAATGTCCTTATTATGATCCATTAGATGGGTGTCTGGGGGGTACAGCTATAAGCCTTTAGTTATCAGCAGCAGCAGGCATAGGTGACGAGCACAACCCTGGGCATTTGATTTGCGCCCTGAATGACTGGCTTATCAAGCCCTGAGGGCTGTCTGGTGTGCACCCACTGAGTGGCATTGTACGCCTCTCCCCAGCACAGCTGGTTTGCTCACACCAAACGCATGCCTCTCCTTTGGTCTTGTACGGCAAACTTGGATCTGTCATGCCACAATACCGCATCATTGTCACCGTCCTTTTGCAGGTAGTTGAGTGGTTATTATTGTTTGCTGTGACTGGATCGCTCTCTTCCTTTTATTGTGCTTCAATGTAAGGTCAGTAACCTTCCTTCCCTGGATCAGAGTTTTCCTTTCCACTGCATCCAGATGCACATGCACATGCATCATAAACCTGGTTGGGTCTGAGTAAGGATGAGAGCAGACTCTCGGAGAGGCAGCAGCGTCTGCGGGATATCCACATGGACAAATGGCAGCAGCATCATATTTTTCCGGCGCAGAACCAGCTAGAATGCACAGTGTTGAATTGTGTTCTTTTGCAGCAAGGCTTAAGGGTACCTTGGACGGGCAAGACCGCCTCTCCTCGCTCTGCACATTACCATAGTGCTCCCTTCAGGAAGTGCTATGAGACACCGAACACCCCATGATGGTGATTGGGCATGACAGATCATAGGCAACACGCATTGATGCAAGTGAGCATCAAACTTTACAAGATGTCCATAGATCTCCAACGGCGACAGGTCTTGCACTACCCAAGGCATGTCCTTAAGAAGCAACAGGCTCTGTTGCTGAGCCTGAAATTGGCAGCAGGTGAGCGAGATGGCATATGCACTTCACTGCACACTTGGGGAGTGCAGGGCAACCGCGGCCCTGTACTCGGCCAGCAGGCTCGGCACCTCACCCATGCGCAGCACGTGCTCTATCCGACCCGTTTCCACGTCAGGCCGTGCCAGGTGGGCGAGCGTCATGGGAGAGGGTGTGCTCATGCCACCCATCATAGCGTCCACCAGCTGCCGGGCGGTGCGGGGCCGCGCGTCCGCTGGCGCCGCGCACAACGCCTCCCCGCTGCGAGATCTGGCAATGTGCAGGTAGTCCTGGAGGATGATGTGCAGCTCGCCCAGTGTCACCTCCTCGGGCTCCATGCTCGCCAGCCTGGCCCGCGCTTCGGCCACCAGCGCGCCGGAGCTGGAGAGGGCGCTGCTGCCTTGCAACGGCCCTTCCCCCTCCCCTGCGCGCTGCTGCTGCTGCTGCTGCTGTGCCCGCTGCATGCGTGCACCCATCCCCCGCAGCATGTGCATGACCTCGTCGTCAATGGCGTTGCTGTCTCCCTTGCTGCTCAGCTGTTGTGCGGCTTGACTCCGTAGGGGAGCAGGGGGCAGCCCGACCTTGGCGCGCAACGCTTGGACCTCAGGGCTGCAGAGCGGGTTTGCTGCATGTGTTCCAGAGGCAGAGAGCACTCCGTATGAGCCCGTGGGTGTGCCAGCCTGTGATTTGGTCTGGAATGGTGTGAGGGCTGGCAGTCTTGTTGGATGACACGCGCAAATGCAGTGACCGCGCACACATGCAGAGCTGTCGTGCACTGCTGGCTTCGTCCCAGGGCAGCAGGCTCCGCGCCAGTGTGGGCACAAAGGCCTGTGGTTTTGCATACAGTGCAATGCACGGGTGCAGAGCATCGTCTTATGCATGTGTGTTGTACTCTGCCCCAGGTTTGCACCTTGTCAGAGCCACTGGGAAGTACGTGCATGAAGCACATGCAGGATGTCTGATGCCCCAAAGCGTCCAGGGTGCTTTGTTGGATAATGCAATGCGTGAATCTGGCAAAACGCATATGTTTGCAGACAGGATTTGAGGCCTTGACTGGGCCAATGTCTTCTGGCAAGGGGCTGAAGCATGCAGGAAGCACACATATACACACGAGCGTGCACGTGCGCGTCAGCACAGCTGTGCATCTAACAACAGTCAGTTGGTGCGCACAGCCTGCAGGCTTTCAGAATACGCCTGCACCTGCAGACCCTTTCCTCCTCGCCACGTGCAGACCAGCCCCTATCACATGTGCCACACAGCCTTGAAGCAGGGTAGTGCACTTCCAAGGGGTGGGTGCATAAAAAAAAAGAGCGGCAGGTACACTTACATGGGGGTGGGAGTATGTACACCGGGCCTTGGTGTTGGGAAGGCACACGCATCAGCTGCCCTTGCTGCTGATCAGGCCGCAGGGAACGCTGCTGCTCCAAAGATGGCTGCTGCTGCTGCTGCTGCTGCTGCTGCAGTGGCGGCGGCTGGTCAGGAGGTGGAGGTGCTGGCGCGCGCAGGCCAAAGCGCTCAAATAGGCCTGTCGAGGCCAGGGCCGACGCCGCAGCCAGCGCGGGCGTGGCTGCCGTGGAGGCCAGGCTGGCCAGGCTGCTCCTCTGCTGTGCGCCGGCGTAGGAGCCGGTGGTCTGGCCCTGTGGCATCTGCCGCGGCCCGACGGCAGCGGCTGCGGCTGCCTCCTGGGAGTGCTTGCCCTGGGGGTGTGCTGGCGGCGGAGCGTGGCTGGGCTGCTGGGGGGTGGGGTGCGTGGATGAGTCGGCGGAGGCCGGGGGTGTGGGGGCAGCGGAGAGCACCTTGCGCGGGTTGAACAGGGCTTGCAAGAGAGAGTGCGGTGTCGCGTCTTCCATGGGCTGGGCCTCCTGGTGGCCATGGTCTGGCCTGCGGGGTGGGCACATAGCGCGCAGCAGCTATCAGCGCGCCTAAGTGCGTGCAATTGCCTCACATGAGCACACGGGGCTGGGCTTGCACAAGCTTGCAGGGCAGCGCGTCGGGTTGGGTTGCAGGGCAGCGCATAGGGTTTTGAATGGCAGGGCAGTATACAGGGCTTGGCTTGCAGGGCAGCGCAAAGGGTTTTGATTCGCAGGGCAGCATGTAGGGCTTGGCTTACGGGACAAGCAGGGGGACTGTGTGGGCGCGCCTAACGCTTCGCTGGAGCACGCGCTCCCCAGTGCGTGCCGTGTGCCCCGCTTCATTACCACCACACAGAGTGCACCCACGCGCGCACGCCCAAGCGCAGCCACGCGCACACGCATCAGCAGGGCGCCCTTGTCATGCAGCAGGGGCGCCTGCATGCAAAAGGGCACCATCACACAGTCCCAGCAGGGCGCCCACAGCGGGCTTCGCCTGCCAGGCCGCTCTCCAGCTGGGGAGCTTCAAACGTCCATTGGCGGCATGGGATTCCCAACACATCCCATAATCCTTACAGGGCAGAGACAGCCAGCCTCGCCCGCCTAGGAACTCTGCTCCTGAGGAGCCTACCGCCCCCAGAGGCAGCACGTGCGCACTACCTGGCAGGCGCCACGCCCTCCAGCTCGTACGTGCTGCTGAATGTGAGGTGCAGGATCCAGGCATCCTGCGTACGCGGGAGGCAGTGCGCCGCCAGGTGTGATGATGCAAGGGGCATTTGATTTCAAGCTGCTTGCTTGGCTGACTTGGGCGGCGACAGCTAAACGAGTGTGCAAGGCAGGACCCACCTGGGCCGGCCTGAAGCTGCCCTCAACAAGTCAGTTCATACATGTTCATCTGTTTCTTCCAGGGCATCACGTGTGTTTCAAGGCAGGGCCCACCTTGGCTGGCCCAGTGCTGCCCTTGACAGGCCAATTCGATTGACCTTATTTTGAAGTTGTTCATCAATGCCTTCCGAGGTATCACTGGTTGTTCAAGGCCGGGTCAGCCCTTAGGGCCGGCCCAAGGCCACAGCACACCGGAGCTACAGCAAGGCCACTGCTGTCGGCACTCCTACAATTGGGGTTGTACCGGAGCAACAGCAGGGCCACTGCCATTGGCAATGCCGCAATTGGGGCTGCACTGGAGCTATTGAAAGGCCACTGCTAGTGGGAAAGCCCTGATTGGGGCTACACAGGAGCAACAGAAAGGCCAGCTCTGTTGGGACTGCGACGGCCCAGCTGCCGCCCGCCCCTCACCAGGGCTGCCCCCACGGTTTGCAAGCGGTTTGCCTCACGCACCGTGCAGATGCCTTCCTTGCGGCGCCCGCCCACCAGCAGCACCCGGTGACCAGGCAGCACAGTCAGGCTATGCGCCATACGCTCGCATGGCCGGGCACCTGTGACCGGCGCGGCCGCCGCCGCTGCCGGCGGCAGCTCCTCGCCACTGCTGGAGCTGGCAGGGAAGATGCTTGGGTCCACCTTCACCCAGCTGCACACACACAAACACACAAACACACAGAGGGGGAGTAGCACAAGGTCATGACGCAAGGTAAACCGCCAGCATGGTCACTAGGCTGATGGGTTTGCGGCTGTGGTCATCATCGCCAGCCAAAACACAATCCATTGGTGCCTGAAACTATCGCATACACATAGGCGGACAGGCGCAGGGGCACCCGGCAGTTTTTGGGGACAGCGCAGAGGCTGCGGTGGTGCGCTGTCGTGGTGTGTGTCCACAGGGTCACAGGGAGAGGGTTTGGGTGGTGCATATGTCCACAGGGTCACAGGGAGAGGGTTTGGGTGGTGCATATGTCCACAGGGAGGGTTTGAGCGGTGCATGTGTCTACAGGGCCACAGGGAGGATTTGAGCGGTGCATGTGTCCATAGGGCCATAGGAACGGTTTGAGCGGTGCATGTGTCCATAAGGCCATAGGAACGGTTTGAGCTGTGCGTTCACCTTCACCCAACTTTGCCTTGAAACGTAGAAGTGTGCATGTCTTCCCACTACAAAGGGGTACATGCATGGGTGAAGATGCAGCAGCACGCACGCACGCCTGCGCACGCACACGCACGCATGTGCCCACATGTCAGCCACGCTCACACACCAGCCATGCAGCATCGCGCACCACGCAGCATCACGCACGCGCCCGCATGTCAGCCACGTACACACGCTCACACGCCAGCCACGCACATTGCGCACCTGCACACACGGCGCCCCCCCGGCACATACACACCCCACATAGCACCCGCGCACCTGAAGCTGGCCAGGTCCAGGAGCCACAACTCTGCGCTCCAGCCATACGAGCGAGTGAGGGACAGGAAGGAGGTGGAGGCGTCGACGCAGCCGCCGAAAAGGCACACCCAGCGGGACATGAGGGTGAGTGCATGGCCAAAGCGGCCCACGGGAGCAGGTCGCACACGGATCGGGGTCCACCTGCAAGCGCGCATTGTGGGACGTGCGTGTGTGTTTGTGCACGCGTGCATTCCAAGCAGGAGCAACCCATGCTGCGGTGAGTGTGCATGTGTGTGTGTGTGCACCAGATGACACCATGCGTGCAGGTGGGGAGTTGAGCGGTGGGGGGGAGACCTGTTGTTCCTCTGTGTGTGTGTGTGTGTGTGTGTGTGCATGCTTCAGATTGAAGCCTTTCACGGCCATCTGCCTCCTTATGGGCTGTTCCCCTGCATTCCATTGCTCCTGGTGCTGTTTGGACAAGCATGCATTCCCCCAACGTGTTGCGCTGATTTCTTCCATGGGAGATCCATTCCGCATGCGCTGCGCATGGCTCACTCCCTTGTCAAATCTGTAGCCACACCCCACCCCAACCACACCTTCAGCCCCACCACACTCCATTCACAACCCATCCACACCCCAAGCCACATCCTGAGCCACCATCCTGAGCCTCACCAATGCCAACATTGCTGCCACACCCTCACGCCCTGAGCCACACCCCTGCCATATGGCCTGTAACACACCACTGGCATACCTTGAGCCACACCCCTGCCATGGCCTGTAACACACCACTGGCATGCCTTGAGCCACACCCCTGCCATGGTCTGTACCACAACACTGCCATGCCCTGAGCCACACCCTCTTCCTCTCCAGCCTTAGAGCAAAAGGACAGCCTTGGCCTCCTACAACACCTGCCTACCCTCCACTCTGCTCCACCTCTGCCTCAACACCTGCCTGCCCCTCTAGCCTGGCTACCCACCTCCTTTTTTACCCAACTCCTTCCTCAGCCCTCAAACCCCCCGCTGCAACGCAAGCAGCAAACTCCCCTCCTCGCCGCACATCATCAGCCAGGGCAGCTTCACGCCCCTTCCCACCTTCCCTCACCTGCACTCCTCCCCCCCCTGCTGCGCGGCACTGGAACCAGGCTGTGGCAGCTTCAGGGTCCAGCAGTCATCCAGCGGCAAGCCTGCAAGGCAACGGGGGCCAATTCACACCCTCCCACATCCACAAACAAGGCGGCAGTCATCCAGCAGCAAGCCTGCGAGGTAAGGTGTGCCAATTCACACCCTCCCACATCCACAAACAAGCTAGCAGTCGTCCAGCGGCAAGCCGGCAAGGCAATGGGGGGCAATCCACACCCTCCCACATCCACAAACAAGCCGGCAGTCGTCCAGCAGCAAGCCTGCAAGGCAATGGGGGGCAATTCACACCCTCCCACATCCACAAACAAGCTGACAGTCGTCCAGCGGCAAGCCTACAAGGCAAGGGTAACAATCTGCACCCACACACTTATGCAAATAAATCAGCAACCACCAAAAGGGGAGCACTGCATGGAGGCAGAAGCAGGGCGCATCTTGCGCCCGCTTGCCGCCACCCCCTGTGGAACAGCCCTGCAAACCAGGGATGAGGCACCCATCAGTGCTCCCCCTTTCCCTACGCTCCCTACAAGGAGTTTGAAAGCCTGCCACAAATGGATGGACAGAACTGAGCCCACGCATCATCAGCATAGGACCTGCAACGGTTATTGTAAGTAACCCTCCCCAGCCGCAGGCAGCCCCGCCGCGGCAGTGCATCTGCACCAGTCCTATAGCCACACGCACCAGAGTCCCTGTCTCCGCCCAAAACAAGCAGGCGGTTGCCGGCGATGATCGCTGCGTGCATCTTGCGTGGATGGGGGCAGGGGCCAGCACACTTCAGGGCCACCCAGCAGCACCTGGGTCGCACACGTGCAGGGGCCAAACATCGTGGGAGCGAGTGTGGGGCGCCTTTCCATGCAACTCCCACTGCGCGCGCACATTGAAGGTGTGTACGTGCATGCGCGCCTTCCTTCGTGAACTCTCTTACACTTATTCTCTATGAATAGGCTAGCGGTCGCACTCCTTGACTGGAGGCTTATCTTTTGTAAACCTTGTATGTGCATGTGCGCGTGCGAGTGTGGCATGTGTCCGCACACGCAGCCTGCAGCTGTGGTCCAGGGTCAAGGGTCAATAACTAGGCTGGCGCATGCCCTGGCAGCTTGCCCAGCTTTGTGATGGTGGCAGTCTTGAGGCAGTTTCAAAGGCATGGGCAAGTCCCTGCCATCCACCTCTCAAGCACCCTCATCCTCTCAAGTAAGCAGCGCTGCAACCTTGCCTTTTAAGATAAGCCCCCACAGCCCAACGTAAGAAAGGAGCAAGGGGAATTAGGCTGTCAGGGGCACACACATTTGTGCCACATTGTGGGCACCCCATCAGAGGGCTTAGAGCAAGCCTCACCCCATGCTGCGTGGAAGCAGCCAGCCACATGAGGGGGCAAGGCAGGAGCCACGCATAGAATGAAACGGCACGGAGGGAGCTACAACACACGAAGAGGCGTGGATGAGGCCACACACCATTGGGCAGAGGCTGCGCCTCAGATTTGGGTGCGTGAGAAGGGCCACGACTACAGGTAGCCATAGACGTTAGGTGTACTGGAGTTGTACCCCTGGGTACTCGTACCCCTGGGTGTGTTGGAGTCGTAAATCGTGCCCCTAGGTGTGTTGGGGTCGTAACTTGTACCCCTGGGTGTGTTGGAGTCGTAAATCGTACCCCTAGGTGTGTTGGAGTCGTAACTTGTACCCCTAGGTGTGCTGGAGTCGTAACTTGCACCCCTAGGTGTGTTGGAGTCGTAACTCGTACCCCTAGGTGTGCTGGAGTCGTAACTTGCACCCCTAGGTGTGTTGGAGTTGTCGCACGGGGTGTGGTCATGGGGGGCTTGTTGGCTTTGCGCTAAAGGAGGCATACGCTGCAGTGTTGAAGATGGGCGCTGGTGGAGCAGCTCAGCAAGGCCGCTGCTGCAGCTGGCATGCCCACGCGCGCACATGTGCACGTCGTGGTGCAGCCATGGGGCGCGCCCGAGGGGGAACATGACGGCACTGCCCAGGCATACGCGGCCCCTGAATGCATGCCAGGGCATTGGGCTCCCCCACGGGCGTCGCGCGCACCTGGCGATGTCAAAGAGCCATGTGTCGTTCACGCATCTCCCCGACTCGCTGCGCCCCCCGTGCAGGATGAGCACGCCATGCTCAGGGCCTGCACGACAGGCAGGCGATGGATGCGATGGGCAGCCCATGAAGCACGGCTGCGCAGTGGGGCTGGGGAGCAAGGACCTCCAGTGCAGTGCTGGGTACCGCTGCTCCTCAACACAGCCGTGCACAAGTGCATGGAGAGTTGAGCCACACCCATATGCTCCAATGCCAGCCACCATGCGGACCCAGCAAGAGCCAAGCTGTCCAGAGCCCTAGTCAAGCAGGCCTCCACTGAATGCTGTGTCCACCTGGGCTCCTTTGGGGCACGGTGCTCAAGCAGCAGCCTGCCCGCCACTGCTCTTCTGGGGTTGCAGCGTGCTTATCAGCGCAAAACAGGCACCCAGTCGAGCGCTGATGGCATGTATTTTGGCCATGCGCCAGTGTGCACTGCCCAGGCGGCCCCGCGGCTGAGGGCTGCATCGGCGCCAGGTCATGCTTTGCAGCCTGCAGAGGACCACACCTGCCCTTTCACTTGCCACGCTTGCAGCTCGCACCCCGGGGTCCCCTCTGCTCTGCACTCCACAGCGAGAAGTGCCCACTCATCAACATTCAACTCATCAACATTACTGGACTCACTGGCACACAAGGTGCCTGCACTCACACAAGGTGCCTGCACTCACTGGCACACAATGTGCCTGCACTCACTGGCACACAATGTGCCTGCACTCACTGGCACACAAGGTGCCTGCACTCACTGGCACACAAGGTGCCTGCACTCACTGGCACACAAGGTGCCTGCACTCGCTGGCACACAAGGTGCCTGCACTCACTGGCACACAAGGTGCCTGCACTCGCTGGCACACAAGGTGCCTGCACTCACTGGCACACAAGGTGCCTGCACTCACTGGCACACAAGGTGCCTGCACTCACTGGCACACAAGGTGCCTGCACTCACTGGCACACAAGGTGCACATGTCCCGCGCGCTGGGCAGGTCAGGGCCGGCACTTGGGAGAGAAGTCCACTCCCAGGAGTCCTGTGCATGTTGCCGTGCATCGGTCACGCGGTTGCAGGATGGGACCTCAACTCTCTAGTGAAATCTCAGAGCTTCAGCCTGCGCTTCCAGAGCGCCCCGCGCTTTGCTTAGGTGCGCATGGTTTGCTGAGCGCAGCTGAACAACACGCAATGCCCCTGGCGGCAGTGACGCAAGTGTCTTAGCACGCGCCTTCATGACTGAGGCAGGGCGCGTGCAAGAGCCTCGGATCCATTTCATGATTGAAGCAGGGCACGTGTAAGAAGAGCCTCGGATTCATGTTATGATTATGGAAGAGCTGTGGATGATCAAAGCAGGGCACATGCAGGGGCTTCCACCGAGACTCTGTGGGCTTTGTGCTTTCGGGCCTCATCAGCGCAATGCACAGAGGCTCACCGTGTTCAGGCACCACAGGTCGTTGAAGAAGTGCCTGTGCCGTTTGCCGTGCTCCTGCACCCCGTGCTCAACGAGCACATGCCCGCCAAAGATGTACACCCTCTGGTCCACGGCGGCTGCAACCGGCAGGGGCGCAAGTGGATTCAGGTGCTGGCAGGACGCAGGTGCACCACCGCAAGGGGCTGTATGATTGCTCGGCCTTACTGAAGCGCCAAGCAGGCAAGCAGCACACGCCGCGCTCACTCTTACTCCGCACCCATGTGCAAAAACAGGTCAGCTAGGTGGCCTCAATGTTACATGATGCAACCGGGCCTCAATGTTACATGCCAGGTGGCCTCAATGTTACGTATGATGCAACCAGGCCTCAATGTTACATGATGCAGCCGGGCCTCAATGTTACATGCCAGGTGGCCTCAATGTTACATGCCAGGTGGCCTCAATGTTACATGCCAGGTGGCCTCAATGTTACATATGATGCAACCGGGTGCCCAGCAGTTTGTCCAGGTATGACGCAACCAGGTGCACTGTGGTGTTGTTCGTTCAGATTCCCTGGGGGAGCGAGACTCCACAGAGCGTGGGTGCAGGCACTAGCTGATTGTGACCCAGCATTGAGGAAATGCAAGGGCTTTCTTGCCCTTTGTGCGCGTGCTTCACGAAGACGGGCAGATAGGCTGCCCGCCGTCTTTCCTGTGGGGCTATGTCCATGCTTATAAGTCACGTGAACAGCGTTTGAAGACTCGCACAAGGCGCAAGCAAGCCCCCTTGAAACCAGCCTGCCAGCATAGCCAGCCCGTGCTCCTCTGCCACTGCAGCCGGAGCCAGATTCGTGAGCATGCCTTTGAGCCAGAGGACTGAGCACCTGCCGCATGGAAGGCTCTGGCATGGGGTAGAAGACCACCGGCGAGCTTTGGCCTGAACCACTGGGAGGGCCCGTCGCCGCTGGCGAGCACGCATGTGTCGTTGAGCGCTATGTGATGCTGGGCATCTGATACAGCCACATCACCCTGGTGCGATGCGCTCACACCGCCAAACAAGACGGCTAGCTCCATGCCCCAAGCCCTTGAAGCATTCACGGCCGTGCATGTGTGGCCTACAAGTAGGGCAGTGCAAAAGGTGGTAGACATCCACGCGCAGTCAGTGCGCGAATGGGAACTGCCTCATCAGTGGGTGCATTTGGTAAGCAATTTTGGTACCAAGGAACATCCTCATTCAATGCCGATGCCATTGTTCTCTCAAAAGAGCCCAAGGTTGTGGCGTACATTGTCCACTGAGTTCATGAGCAACAAGAATACATCGGAGCCGTATTGTGACTACATTTGTCATACTCCTGAACATGCACTCATGACACACTCTCAAAACGCTCTCAGGGGAATGGCGTGCTACCTAGATTGATGCCATCTGATTGCACAACTAAACCAATGAATTGTGTGGAATTGTGTACCATTGATTCTGTGTGCTTTGGGAAATCGCAGGTCTTAAAAAAAATGAATTCATTGTGTTTGTGTGCATGATAGATTGTGTACTCATGAACATGGCGCATATGTTGTGTGTGTGCATGTGGGTTTGGGTGAGCAAATATGCGTGGGGTGTGTGTGTGTGTGTGTGTGTGTGTGTG